>OMBO01001069.1_pt1 | contig 12137 bp, 9 predicted proteins | sample 1644901 | NCBI WGS metagenome assembly OMBO01 (sample SAMEA103958144, study PRJEB25191) | human gut metagenome | reverse complement strand
AACGAATGCCCTCGATGTTCGTCATGCCGTCTGTTTTCTTGTGTACTTGAACTGTTCCTGTCTGCTCGTTATTGAGAATATTTTCATCAATAGTCTGAGCATACTCGACCTTGACTTCCTTTTCATCAGCTACGAGATAGCCGTATGGAACTGTTTCCTTATCCTCGATAATTTTGTATGTACCCACTGGTACGTTCTCAAAAACTGCTACGCCGTCCTTATCGGTAGTCGCAGGAATGTTTATCTCACGTCCTGTGTCAGATGTACCTCTGAGATAGAACTTGATGTCAGATACATTCTTCTGACCCTCAGTTTTCTTATGAACCTGAATAGTACCTGTCTGCTCGGCATTGAGTATTTCTGCGTCAACAGTTTCTGCATATGTTACTGTGACCTCTTTTTCAGCAGCGACCAAATAGCCGTATGGCACGGTTTCCTTATCCTCGATAATTTTATATGTGCCGATAGGGATATTCTCAAAAACTGCTACGCCGTCTTTGTTAGTGGTTGCTGAAATGTCTATATCTCTGCCGCTGTCTGATGTGCCTCTCAGGTAGAACTTGATGTCAGATACATTCTTCTGACCCTCAGTTCTTTTCTGAACCTTGATAAAGCCTGTTTTCTCGATGTTCTCAAAAGCGACTTCCGCTGTTTCATTATACTCAACAGTGACTTCCTGCTCATCGGCAACAATGTAAGCCGCAGGAACTGTTGAGCCGTCCTCTGTTACTGTGTACTTGCCGATAGGGAGGTTTTCAAAGAGTGCTTCGCCGTTTTCATCGGTGAAAAGCTCACGCTCAATGTCGCTGTTCGTGTCGGAGATACCCTTAACGATGAACCCTATATCCTTAACGTTGAGGTTGCCTGTTGTGGTCTTTGTGACCTTGATAGAACCCTCTTTGAGATAGTTCGTCATTTCAGCGTATACCGATACGCCCTCTTCGGTTATCTCAAAAGGATAGAGAGTATCATCAATGATGTACTCTTCAGGTGCTGCTATCTCGTGGTAGAAATACTTGCCGTAGCCAAGTGAGAACGTTGCAATGCCGTTTTCATCAGTAATGCCTGTCGTTATCTGACGCTTGTTTTCGTCAAGTATCTCGAACTCGCAGTTCGGCAGCAGCTCACCACCGAGGTTTTTCTTGGTGATGATGAAAGGTGCTGTCCAAGGTGAGTTCTTAACAGACACTTCTGATCCAAAATCAGCAGTATCTGTTGCTATCTTCACGGTCTGAGGCTCGCTGTTCAGCGAATAGCCTTTAGGTGCTTCTATCTCTGTAACAGTGTAGCTATAGCCCTGATAGATGTCCTTTGTAATAACAGCTTTTCCGTTTTCATCGGTTGTAACTGTGTCGATAATGTCGCCCTTTTTGCGTATCGTTATGCCGCCGCTTACTACTATATCTTCGGCTGCTGTTATCTCAAACTTTGCTCCGCTGAGATACTTTTTGCCACTTTCGTCAGTTTTGTAGATAACAAGCTCGCCCTTGTCTACAGATGTTCTCTGATTATCTACTACTGTTTTGCTTGTTTTATCAGCCTCAACAGTTACGTCTGTTTTGGTTTTCAGTGCATAGCCATTAGCTGTAGTTGTTTCCTTCCAGTAATAGCTGCCCTGCGGCAGACCTGAAACGTGGATATTTCCGTCAGCGTCAAGTGTCATATCTGTAGCGTTAGCCTGTGAAACAGTTGAGCTGAATGTATACTTGCCGTCGCTGCCTGTTGCCTTGATGAATAGATCGCTGTCGCCGTTCTTCATAACAAGGTTGAATTTAACAGCTTTCAGCTTGTCGGCAACGTTTGTTTCCTCGTTTCCGAAGAAATCAATGAAGTTCTTTTCAAGGTCAGCGTTGCCTGTAGGCATATCAATTTTCAGCTTGAAATATGCCTGCACAGGGTCTTTGCCTGAAATGTAACCGACTTTCATCTGCGATTTAGTCGAGTTGTCCTTAGTCTGAAAAACAAGTGGCACGCAATCTTCGATCTTACCGCTGTTCTTTGCCTTGGTCTTTGTCATCGTGATAGAGTGAGTGCCGACCTTAGCTTTTGCTGTTGCTGTGACTTTGATATTGTTTCCGCTTTTCTGGAATGTCACACCGTCAAGAGTGGAAAAATCAAACTGAGCAAGGTTGCTGTCTGACTTAATTGTGCCCTCGAACTTGTTGTTGGAAGGGTTGTATTTCAGCTCATATGTAGGGGCTGTTCTTGATTGAATACTTGTTCCACTTGGTATTTTCAAGTGACTAAGTATATCACCCTTCATTTTTTTGTAGCAATTAATAAGGTCTTTATGCTCGTCATTTGTAGGAGCGATTATGTGACCTAGCAGTGAGCTTTCGTTTGTGGAAAGGCTTTCTGAACTGCTGTCAAAGTAACCGCCCGAAACAGCCCATATCATAGCCTGTGAAGCTACCAATTCCACATTCCCACTGTATCCGTATTTTGATTTGCCTTTATAGGCATAAATTGTAGCTGCTCTTACTCGTTCACGTTGATTTCTGTCACTATAGAGTTTTACCATAGCATTATCATTAAATGTTATGGAACTCATCACAGCACTGTCCTCATGGTCTGTGCCTAGCTGTACGCAGTAACAGTAGTTTCCGTTGCTGTCTGTCCAATAGAAAAACTCCTGCGCCCATTTGTAATTAAAGGCATCGTTTGTCTTTTCTCCTGTGAGTGGGTCATAAGCATTGGCAAGTCCCGAATTGCTGAAGTTGTAGCCCCAGCCGTACAGAATGTGTTCTGTGTTCTTACTGTCAGCGGCAAAGCTTACAAGTCCATCTGAAAAAACAGACACAGCCATGAGCATTACAATAAGCAGGGAACTCAGTCTTTTAAAAATGCTTTTCTTCTTCATTTTAACATCGTCCTTTCTGAATTTTCTCTATGTCAAATCCTTGCGGATATTATTTTTTAGGCACAAAAAAAGACGATTGATTTTTAATTTCAATCGTCTTAATTATTCTCTATATTTTAATATCATACGGCAAAGTATATCTCGTAGCAGAAGTTCCCATTGTAATCTGTTGAAGTATCACAAAGAATAACAACTTGACTTACCTCATAGTCTAACCAATCATTATAGGCAAAATTAACTTCTGCCTTGCAATTTGAAAGAACGTCTTTATAATTGTCTGTTGGATATACGATCTGAGGTGAGAACCAAGTGCTGTTATCTATTGTAATGCTTGAAATGTCATTCAAAAAATCATCAACTGATGAATAACCGTTTTCAGCATAAATTTTTTCAACTCTTGGTCTTGCAATTTTGTTGCTATATTCCTGCAATTCTTTCTGAAGTCTGTCTATATCACTCTGAGTAAGGTTTACCTTTGGTTTAGCCGTTGTAGTTGTAGTCGGCTTTGGCTTCGGGGCTTGCGTTTTCTTTGCTGTTGTGGTGGTCTGCTTTTGTGTCTGACGCTCAGTCTGTCTTTCTGTCTGACGTTCGGTCTGAGGAGCTTGTGTTTCCGCAGGCTGATAGTTGTAGCTGCCGTTTCCGTTGTTGGTGGTGTTTCCGCTGTAGCTCTGACCGCCGTTGTTTACTGTTCCGCCATTGCTTGCAGGCTGACCGCCTGTCTTACCGCCGCTTGTTTTAGTGGTAGTGCCGCTTTTGGTGGTGGTAGATGCAGCAGAGCCCTGTGCGGAGGAGGTCACAGAGCTGCTTGCTGATGTGCTGCTTGTTGCAGATATAGATGTAGTTGTTGCCGAACGGCTTGTCACTGTTCCCATTTCTGTAGTTTCACTAGCAGCAGTGGTTGTCGCTTTTGGAGCGGCTGATGATGTATTGTCAGACTGTCCGCAGCTTGTCACACCGAGCATAGCGGCTGCAACGAGCAGGGAAGTTATTGTTCTTGTTATATTTGTTTTTTTCATTGTGGGGTCCTCCTTTTGATTTTTGCGACTTAATTATATCACAATCATTTCTTTGTGTCAATTTTTCATTTTGTCCGTGGACAAATTTAGCTAAAATATCCTGCCTGAAGATTAAGCGAATAGATGTATCTATCGTTCATAAACTCCTCTATCATATGGTTTATCCAAAACATATAGTGTGTTCTGAGCATTTCTATCGGTTCTTCTGAGGGCAGTTCTCTCTGCGTATGGAGAAGTGGATAGTAAAGTGACAGCCAGTATCTTTCAGAGTTGCGGTCAAACCTTTTCCAAAAATCTTCTTCGCTGACTTTCATCTCAAAAAGCATATTCTTGAATTGTATCTGAAATTTTTTCGATGTGCGTAAAAAAGCTTTTCTTGAGCCACTGAAATCATGGTTCTCACCCATGCCGTCAAGCTGATTATAGTATGCTTTGAAAATCTTATCATAGTATGCTTTCATTCGTTCAAGACAACGTTCTTCTTCGGTCATTGCTATGTGCTGTGGCTGTTCCGTAGCCGACCAAAACTCCTCACCGACAAAATCTCTTATTTCGTCAATGGTGTAAAGAAGCATTGTTTTTTTATCAAACTCAGGATCATTGAGCTTTTCTTCTCCTTTTTTGATAAAATCATCAACTTCATTGCTCGGTCTGATAAGGCTCTCTATCTTCGCTTCATCAAGTTCGGGCAAGTTTTTATAATACTTATAATCTTTTACCATTGTTATACCTCCCATATGTTTTCTACACCTATATTATACCATACAGCAAGAAAACACGTCAACGGCAGAATAGCCAAACTTTCGCGCCAAATATTGTGCATTTTTGAATTGATTAAAACATTTATGAACTTGTTTTCAGGGAAAACTCTCGAGAAAAAAAGCACTGAGATATATTATCCTCAGTGCTTTTATTATGTAAATCACATTTGTTTTGCATCAAAATATCTATTTTCAACTGTCGAATCAATAACCTTTACTCTTTGAACATTCAGCCAACCTTTAAAATGGTTTTTCAGCTTTTCTTGTAATGCACTCATTATCATTTTTTTATTTCTCGTTTTCATATTAAAATCACCCTCAAGATACAGGATGACCGATATTTCACAATTTGGCATTACAACACAATTGAACGATCTAACAAATTCTGACGAAATACACTTAGGCTTATTAAACTCGTCAAAAGTTTGTGATGCAGTCAAACACGCCAAAGTGCAATTCACTTTTTGAGATACCTCGACATCAAAGCTATTCTCATTTCCTGCGTGTATTCGGTATTCATTTTCTTTTTCATGACCCATGCAGTTCTTCACTTCAACGAAAACTATTTCCTTATCTGAAAAAGCAATAAAATCTACGCCTTTACCTTCTTTTATTCCATTAGTATATTTTTTATAGTATTCTGTTTCATCAAATTTAAAAGCTGTAAATTTATCTTTAAAGCAAAAATCAATGTTACTCTCTATCATCCCATCATGTCCTGCTCTCTATCGTAAAGACAATCAAATTCGTCCATAATGGCATTATGTTCAATATCGTCAAGGGTATTTCCCGACTCATATCTGACATTGCCTTCGTCATTTCTATACAATGAAATAAATTTTATCTTTGCTTTTTTATTATCATTTGAATACGATGAAATCAGGTTAAAAGCTTGTTGAACAAAATAGCTATGCGTAGTTATAAATACCTGAACGCCCATTTTGGCTAGCTCAACTAAGGTATTAGCAATGTGATAAATCATTTTAGGATTCATATTTGTTTCAGGCTCATCCCAAAAAAGAATGGAGTTTTTATTCAAGCTGCCCGATAAAATAAGATATGTCAATGTTGAAAGTTTTCTATAACCCTCAGACACAAGTCCCATTTCAAATTCACCCTGACCTCTGACCTTAAGAAAAAAATGGTTATCCCGCTGTACAACGTTGCCATTCACTATCTCAGAAACATTTGAAAGAATGGTATTCTGTTCATCTGTGTTTTTTCCTTTTTTTAAAGGAAGCAACAAGAGCTTGCAAAGGTCATAGTACGTTTCTTCAAAATCAATATGATATCGCTCATAAAGAGAGGGAAATACTCCTGTTGATGAAATTATCTCCTTGGGAGGAATAAATATAGGAGTAAAATTATTTTTTCCTTTACTAACGTCAATATCAAGATGATTACTTTGACGAGAAGTGAAACTAAAATTTAAATAATTATCTTTATCAAATTTTATACCAACATTTGCCGCACCTACGCCTTGGTGACGATAAGCTAATCTACCAATAGATGATTTGTCAGGGCGAAAAACTCCAACCATCTTTTCAAGAAGGATTTTTTCAAGTTCTTCTTTATTAGCATGATCATCAGCAATAAGTTTACTTGACGAATACAACACTTTTATCAATGCTGTTTTTCCAGTACTATTTTCGCCAAAAATAACGTTTATTCCTGATGAGAAATCTATATTGATTTTATCAAAAAGCATAAATTTTTCTGCAGCTATACTATATATTTTCATATGTTTCACTCCATTTGTAAAACTGTATACAATTGCATTATTGCCAAAAACTACAAATTTATACTTGCATTTTTCGTTTTTATAACTCGATTATATCATATTATAAAAACGTTTGTCAATACAATAAATAAATTTTGCATTTAAAAATAGCGTTGTACGATTTTGTCCACGGACAAAATCACAGTGATCTCGAACTATTATTTGTCATGTCAAGCGCATCGTCTTTTCCAATTTCTTCTCTAACATAATCAGGGACGCTCACCAGTTCATCAAATTCAAGATTACCCAAAATCATATACATTTTGTCTTTACTTTCTCCAAAATATACTCCGCTGTCAAATTCGCTGTTATTATTATACCGCTTCACCAACTTCATTTTTTCGAGGTCAACAAAAACATTAATCGGAAATTCAAGTATCTCATCGGTAGTGTAGGCAATCGGTATATGAGAAAGGTCAGAAAAATCTGCGTCATTTTCAAATTCGATTACTGTAAATTCATTGATAAGTTCTTTGGCAATGCTGACCATATCCGCCCTTCTTTTCATTGTTTCAATCTCAGATTGTGATAAATCATTCTTTACGGAATCAATTTCATTTTCAGTAAATACAGCGTATTTCAGAATTTCGTCCTTAAAGATATCTTTTTTCGCACAATACAAAAGAGCCTGATTAATACTATCAAACCCGACCTGTTCGCAGCAGGCAAGTTCTTCTTTAAGCATTGTAAATCGAGTCTTACGCTCGATATCGATCGGTGTAAAATCAAGAATATCCTGCTGTTCACTGTATCTTTTTTTTACTTCCCACTCACAGGTATCAAGGTAGGCATTTTTCAAATTCTCCTTACCGATATTATCTGAAAAAGAAGAATAAACAAATGGAAACTCTGCGGCTTTTACACCATAATGCTTAAAATAGTCGATGATATCATTATTTGAAACGCTTTGCGTTAAACGTCCTGCGATATACTCGTCATCGTCCTTGATAGTACAACACTCATAGTTATCATCAACGCCAAGCCTTTTGACATATACTTCATCACTTTCTTCCGTATAGCCATTAAAGTCCATTGTTCTTTTATGTTCAAGAAAGCAATCATCAGTTATCCAAACTCTGTGAGTTGAATATGAGTAATAGAGAAACTTAAACTCGTGAGAATACTCATTTTTAACAAAGTCCTTGTTTTCTTCAAAGAAATCTTCAAAGGACTGTCCCGAAGTCTGAAATTGCTTTATAACGTAAAAACTATGTAATGTATTATGAACGTCCTGTTCTGTCATATCTATTCTCCTTCTTCTGTCTTTTTTAGTCTTTGTGTCCCCCATACGCAGATCAACAATGAGGTGACAACTGAGAAAATCACAAAAATTACTCGCTTATAAAAAAACTCCCATGGTCCTGAATATGGCATACCATAGCATAATATAACTATTGCCGATACAAAATTAGCTAAGAGCGAAAGAACATATACAGGAAGCATTTGCTTTACAGCACGTTTCATTAAAGCGACCTCCCTGACTTACTTGTGAGTTCAAGGACTTCATCTTGCTCTTCCTCTTCATTATCTAAAAAAGAAGATAGCTGATTAAAGTCCATGTTTTCGTCAAGACTTTTTTCTTCGGGATAATCTATTTCTATGCTTTCCTTGGTAGTGCGATTTTCTGAATCATCTTCAAAGTTTTCACACATCATTTTCTGAGTTATTTTGTTCAATTCATCATATACTTGTTCTAACTCAATCTTGTTATTCCTCAGATTGGCTGATGAGATTTCTCTTTTCTTAACTTCAGAATGTCTAAAAACTTTATTCCAAAGATTAGGCTTTATATCTTTTAAATTTTCCATGTCAGCCTCAGCAGAGCTAATTCTGCCTTTGATTTCATCAATCTTGCTTACAACCCTAACACTTGACTCGTAATCTTCAGTGTCGATAAATTTTAAGGTTAAATCAACTTTTTTCGCTATTTCAGGTGGTAAATTGACCGCCTGAATACCTTCATACCTTTTTGGTGGCTCTTCACCAATAAGCCGATACAATTCATCACACGCTTCCGCCTTGAAGTAAATGGACTCGTGTAATGAGGGAACGTCCACGGAAGGTTTCTCTACTTTATAAAAAACACAATCCCAAATAACTTTGTGATTTGCATCTGCATCCGTAGTTATTCTAGGTTCATCAAAATCCGCTTTTATTCCATTCATATGTATGGAAATAGGTATATCTTCAGTTTTCAAATACTGAATACCATTAGTATGTGAAAGATATGGTAAAACGCTGTTATATGTTTCTTCAATATGCTTAGAATAACAATCATTACACTCTATGCAAGCCGCAACTTTATCGTCAATAGTTTTTAACTCTTTTAGATTGCCGTGATTTTTGTAATATTCACTCTTGGCAGAGTAAAGCTTTATTGCCGCTGACAACTTTTCTCTCTTTTTTGACATTTCTTTAATTTCAAACAGACTATCAGCGATTCGCTTTGGCTCATCAACCACAGGATCGTGTCGCTTTGCAAGATATTTTACATCATCTTTTGACATCAAACCTTTTTCGTAGTCCTGCTTAATGCTCTCTGCACTATCATAAATCTCATTAATAACATTTTTTCTCCGTTTTTCGTCTATCAAACCTAGCTCGACACACTTTACAGCTGCCTCTCCGACACTTGCATAGCCCATTTCCTGAGCATTATCAAGATTTTCTCTCAAATAAGACTCAAATGTTCCAACTGTAACATCAAGCCCACCATAAGGGGAGATTTCGTCATATGCGCTCAATTCAGCTAACGCTTCTTCTGCCTCTCGAATACAACTTTTGAGATATGCTTCTTTAATGTATTTCTCGCCAAGCAAATCGGAAAATGTTGAAAGTATAAAAGGACTTTCGGAAGGTTTTAAATCTTCAAGAAGATAGTTTTCTATGGTGTTCGTTTCGACAGGCAATTTCAGACTCTTTTCCCAACTCATCTTGTCTATCGTGTTATCTGGATCATAAACCTTAACTAAAACGATGTCTTCAGTTTTGGCAGTTCTATCACCAAAAGTATCAGAGCCAAATCTACGTTCTATGTAGATTTTTTCAGACAGCCAATGACGTTCAATATGTTTGCTATAATATGGCGTATCCATATCGTCCGTATAGGCTGTCATTACTAAGTCTTGATTTTCTTCAAAAAACTCGTGAAATGATTTTCCCGACGCCTGAAATTGCTTTATAATATCCTGTTCTCTCATATCTATTTTTCTCTTTCTATCTTTATCTTCCTAAACCTCTGTTCTGACCTGTCATATCAAGAGCTTCATCTTGCTCTTGATTATCTAAAAAGCCTGAGAAATTTCTTGCGTTTTCCCTGATAAGCCTATCTTCAACAAGCTTATCATAAACAATGTTATCTAGTTCTGAAATCTCAACCCCATTCTTTCTATCTTCATCTATTCCTTCAATAAAGTAAACTTTGGCTTCAGTTCTCATTGTTTTTATTATTTCATCAATGTACTCACCAGTTTTGTTTTTGGGGGCTTTTAAACAATCTTGTTTTATTTTATCGTAATCTCTCTCAGTTATTAACGTTGTATAAAGCATATACTCAAGCCTTGAAATTGCAGGCTCATTTGTATCATTCCAATCCATTGCCATTTCAGCGCTTTCAATATACTGCTCTTTATCGGCTGCACTCATATTTTGAGCGTAATGAGATACAAGTTTGTTTGCATAGTTTTTATCAGCGTTATCCAACACATCTTCTATAGCCATGTTGTAGTCCTCAAGGTGATCGTCCATTTTCTCGTAACGATAAATTACATCGTTAATAAAAGTGGTACTTTTTTTTAGAAAATCATTTGAAATGTCAATGTTGCCGATTTTCAGACTATCCATTTCGTCCAAAGCGTTGAGTATATCCTGCCGTCTATCGTCATTCTCTTTAATATAGTATGCCTGAGATATTTCCGCAGGCGTTAGCTCAATGCCAACTCGCTTGCCGTCAATGACACGTTCGATAACCATTGTATCAGTGTTAATCTTATCGTAGACAAACAAGGTAGCATAGCAGTCGCCCAAACTGTTGTGTGCAGTTTCAGCTCTCTGTGACCAGTCATAGCCGTAGTACTCTGCGGCTCTAGTCAGCTTCTGCCACTTGTAGCTGCCACGGGCACTATTCCATTCACCATATATCTTGGCGAAGTCCTCCATAACATCGACCGTTTCTAAATCGTCAGGAACTATCGCACCATTTGCTTTAAGAAAACCAATGTCAAACTGCGTGTTGTACCCGATTATAGTATCAGAATTTTCAATAATAGCATTTATCTCTGATATTTTTTCAGAAATAGCAGGGCGATCAGCGACCATTTCAGGACTTATGCCGTTTACCTGTTCAGCTTCTTTCCATTCGGTACGGTGCTGCGGCTTGAAATATTCATCGAATAATACATTTCCGTCAGTATCTATGATAGATACTTGCAACAGCTCGTCCCCGTCATATGGGTGAAAGCCAGTTGTTTCTGTGTCAATAATGATATATTTGTTTTTCATAATTATTTATCCTCCTCTATCCAATGCAATTTCTCTTTGTAGATTTTCAAAATAGCTTGACATTTTTCAAGGCTATCCTTTGGAAGTTCAAAGTTATCACTTTCAGTTATCATTTCATTTACATTTACTTCTCTTCGATATTCTGGTTGAATTAAAATGTTGCTCCATGAAAATAGCCAATAATAACTATAATTTTTACTGTACAAAATAAGATCTGCTTTATTAAATATTTCAGCAATTTGTTTAGCCATCTCAGATATTTGTGGCGCATTAGCAACCATTTCTGGCGTTATTCCGTTTTCCTTTTCAGTTTCTGTCCACTCTTTGTGTTTTTTGGGTTTAAAATAGCTGTTAAAAAGAATATTCCCTTTGAAGTTGATGATTGATAGTTGTAATAATTCATCTTCATATTCATATCCCGTTGCTTCAAAGTTCATAGCAATAGCTGTTGACGGATCGTTATCAAGAGCATTTATAACAATGCTCAATTCTTCAATTTTTTTCTTGTAAGGCTCAACAGCACACCACTTTGCCTCTTCAAGTTCTCTTTCACGTTCTTCCTGCTCACGTTCTAGCCTAGCCTTACGATATGCCCTTGCCTGTTCTCTGCGTCTTTCTTTTTCGGGCTGAAAAAAAGCCTGCAACTCACTCTCTGTTGCAGGTCTGACTTCATTAGGTTGGTAATACTTACATGGCTGTTTGCTTTGTTTGCTCGGCAAAAGCTCTATGCCTTCTACATTTTCTGCTACAAGAAAGCCCTCAAGCGCCCACTGACGTTCAGTCTTGTAGCTGTCATATTCTCTGTGATAGTGTTTTACTTTCATATCATTACCTCCATTTCATTACTTACATAAAAATCTCGAATCTCATCTTGATTGCTTCAAAGTAGTACGGTGCATACGTGCAGTGGAAAATTCTGTCGGGCGCATAGTATTTGCTTGGTACATATTCTTTTTCTCCATTTTTGTCGATATAAGTTTCAGGTGGATCTGAGTCATAAACAGTGCCGTTCCACAGGTTAAAGGCAAGGCGTGTTGTTTTCAAGCTCGTATGAGTCTGAAAAGGCTTGCTCAAGCCCTCGAAAATAATCACATCTTTTTTAACGTCATACAGTGCGCCAATATGATAACGCAAAACAGCGTCCATCGTGAGGAGATACGCAAGTGACAAGTGATAGCCGTCAAGATAGGGCATTTTCTTGCACAACTTATTAAACAGTT
>OMBO01001064.1_pt1 | contig 12191 bp, 12 predicted proteins | sample 1644901 | NCBI WGS metagenome assembly OMBO01 (sample SAMEA103958144, study PRJEB25191) | human gut metagenome | reverse complement strand
ATGATGTTCAGACCTACAAACAGGACACCGAAGGAGAAAATCGTTTGTCCGATATCCATGACTTTTTCATTTTTGTTAAGAAAAAAGTACATGATGAACCCGATAATAACGAAAATCCAGGCGTAATCACCGATCTGGAACGCAACCAGCTGTGCCGTTATAGTCGTTCCGATATTCGCACCGATGATAATGCTGATCGCCTGTTTCAGATTCATCAGACCGGCAATCGGTAGCCAGCCTTCGATACCTCCCGGTCTGGCGACAAATGTCGTACTACCTGCCGTTTCGTAATAGCGCACCCAATACCAGAACGTGATGGCAATATAAATATTAATTGCCAACAGTAATAATTGCGTCGCTTTACGCCAGGTCGTGGCATTGCGCCAGTCATTCCACGGTAATTTGCCGCCCGTCGTGCCTGGCCGCCGCTGCCAGCGGGTTCTTTTTTTCTCTGCCATGATTTTGCCAGTCCGTTAAGTTGCATACCAAATGCCACTATTCTAGTTGTTCTTAACTGGCTGATATTGATTCAAATTGCGTTCAGGTCTTTCTTATTAACCATGCTTCCAGAGCGGCAACACTGCGTGTAATTTCTTCGTGTGGAAGGGGGGCAGATAATGGCTGCTGCTCCAGTTGTGCGCATTGCTGGCTGGCGCTACGCATTCCCAGACTCGAGCAACTGCTTTTTAGCTGATGTGCGGCACGCTTTATTTTCTCGTTATCCTGACTGGCGCGGGCAATGTCGATTTCATCGAGAAGCGGCAGGGCATGTTGTTTAAATAATATCAGCCATTCGTGGATCTTCTCCGCCCCCATTAAATGAGCATCTTCATTGAGTTGCGATACATCCAGTGGTTGATCGTTATTGACTTGCAGTTGGAGATAGTGCGCCAGTAATTGACCGAGCACTTCACGCGGCACCGGTTTAGGGATAATCCCGCGAAATAGCGAGCTGGTACGCTGTCGCAGTGTTTCGTCAATGACATGGGCGCTAAAGCCAATCAAAACCAGTGACGGATATTGCTGTGCCAGTTGCCGGGCAAGGGTAATGCCGTCGATATCCGGCAGATCAAAATCCACCAGTGCGGCAGCAAACGGTTCGCTATTTTGCAATGCCTCTATTGCCTGCGCGGCATTTCCTACTGCAACGACCTGCGCACCACTGGTGTTCAGCATTTCGACAGTAATTCGCTGGGTGAGCGGGTTATCTTCAATTAACAGCAAACGCAAATCGTCCAGACGTACCGCCTGATTGACTGTTTTGGGCACGGGTGCAGTGGCAATACGTAACGGCAAGCGTAAACAAAAACAGCTTCCAACCTCCGGCGTGCTGGTGGCGCTCAGTTCGCCACCCATCGCCTGGGCCAGACGGCTACTGATAGTCAGCCCCAGCCCGGTGCCGCCGCGTTTGCCGCTAACCTGAACAAATGGCTGGAAGATTTCAGCCAGTTTCGCGGGATCAATACCGCAGCCGCTGTCTTCCACTTCGACCAGCCATTGTTCGCCATCAGTGCGACTACGCAGAATAATGTGCCCTTCGTCGGTGAAACGCAGGGCGTTGCTCAACAGGTTGGTAATGACCTGACGAATACGCCGCGGATCGCCCATTAACGCAGTCGGTACATCGTCGGCAATTTCTGTTGCCAGGCGAATCGGGCGACCTTTCACCCTTCCGCTCATTAATTGCAGGGTACTTTCCAGCAGCGGGCGCGGTTCAAAGGGTTCATCGCTGACCGAAACATTCTTGCCGCCTGCTTCGATAGCCGAATAATCGAGAATATCGTTGAGGATGGTCAGCAACGATTCACCAGAGTCGGTAATCGCCCGCAAATCATCGCGCTGGGCGTTAAGTGCGGGGTTATCTGCCAGCAGTTGCGCGGTGCCGAGAATACCGTACAGCGGTGTGCGGATCTCATGGCTCATCGCCGCCAGAAACGCCGATTTTGCCTGGCTGGCTTTTTCTGCTTCCGCCCGTGCCTGTCGGTGTTCTATCACCAGTTCCTGCAATTCAGCTGTACGCGCTTTGACCTGCGCCGCCAGCTGTTCGCGGTGGCGATTCAGTGCATGAACACTGCTGCGAAACGCATCCATCAGCCGCCCGATGGTGTCCAGTTCCCGCACGCCAGCGGTTTCCGGGAAAGGGGAGTCGATATCACCATCCAGCAAGCGTTGCAGCGCCTGCGTTTGTTCTGCAAGAGGGCGCGTGACTGAGCGATAAACCACGCGCCAGAGGATCAGAATCAGTGCGCAAAGAGAAACTAATCCCAGCAATAACAGGCTGTATTGCCCGCGTGCACTGGCTTTTTCCAGATGTGCCAGCCCGTGCTGATTACGCAGCTCAATGGTGTCGACCAGCTGACTGACTTCGCTACTAAACTGCGCGAATTGGGCGATGTTATTTTGGGCGAGAGTTTGCAGGTGATTGCTGATTTCACTGTCCTGCTGATACAGCGCCAGCAAATCGCTATATTGGCTAACGGTAGTTAACGTTGTTGCTACCTGAGTACGAACACCCGGATCTTCAATGCGTATTTGCCGACGTTGCAGAATTTTCACCGCATTATTGAGCTGCTTTTCCAGCGTTGGCGCATTTTTCTGGATCTGTTCCAGCCCCAGATTCATCACCATTTGCTGCACCCGCAGGGCGCTAAGGCGCAGTTCATTCATCTGGTTAACATACTCAAGATCGATATCAATCAGCCGATCGAGTGCACTTTCTGCGGCCTGACGCTGATGTTGTTCGATCAAATCGTAAATCCCGGCCTGGGTCGCTCCGGCGGAGGTTGCCGCATTATTCGCCTGACCTTGCGCCAGGCGTGCGATTTCATCGGCGGCGGCGACTATCTGCTGACTGAGTTGCTGTTGTTGCTGGCGAAGTTGCAAACGCTGCCCCACCAGTTCCCCTTGCTGACGTAACGAACGGGAGATCTCCTGCTCCTGTTGTTCAATAGCGGTGGTGTCAAAACCTTGTTCCCGTAACGCTTGCAGCAACGCATTAATCTTCAGGCTTTGTGCGGTGAGCATTCGCCCCTGCGCCTGCCACATCTTTTCGTTATCGGCACTGGTCAGGTTCTGCGCGGCGAAAAGTTCCCAGGCGCTGGCTTCGCTCAACTGGCGCGCCATATTCATGGTAGGAATCAATGCCTGAGTGTTGTCTTTTTCCACCTGGCTGATAAAGCGCAGGTTGTACCATCCCACCAGGGTACTGGTCAGGGTTAACAGCGCCATCAGGGCAAAGCCCATCCAGAGTCTTCGGGTCAGGGTTAAATTCACGGTCGGTGCACTTTAGGTGAATAAGTTGTATATTTAAAATCTCTTTGACTATCAATGAATTAATATAAGCAGGTCATTATTAGTCAAAATAAAATCATTTGTCGATTTCAATTTTGTCCCATTCCCGTCCACGGCTATCCCTATACCGCGCAGCCATTGAATCTGATTTATGCCCGAGAAGACGTTGAGCAAACTTATCGCCAATCTGGTTCCGGTATAGCCTTGCTGACAGGCTACGCAGTTCATGGAATGTTGGCGGGTTTCCATCAAATGAGAGTCCAGATGCATTTCTCGCCTTTGTAAAATACTTTGATACTGTTTTCGGGGAAAGCGGATCGTGATGCTTTGATGCGATTATAGTTTCACTGCTGCTGGCCTCCCTGCATTTCTGTAGTGTATCAGCCAATGAGATATTGAGCGCGTCAATCGTTAGCATTAGCGGAATGGCGAGTTTAGCCCCTGTTTTACTCTGTTCAATGTGAAGATGGTTGTCGTTTATGTCTGACCATTTCATTCTGCATAAATCGCCCACTCTCTGCCCTGTAACGACAGCCAAATCCATCGCCAGCCTTAGCCAGATAGGGAGAGGTTCGGCTGCATGGTAAATCTCGACATACTCATTAGCTGTCAGCCTTGAGCGCCTTACTTCTGACTTTGCTGTACGGGTTGCTGTTACCGGATTCGTTGCCACATGCCCCTCGGCTATTGCTTCACGAAAAACGTCAACAAGGGTTGACCTGATTAATTTTGCGGAAGCTGCTTTACCTTCTGCTACGTAGGTGTTTAGCATTGCTGCCACATCTTTCGTTGATATGTCAGTGAGCGGTTTGTCCGGCAATTTTCTTCGGATTGCCCTGATTTTGCTGGCGTAGTCGAGTAGAGTTTTCGGCCTGATCCCCCTTTCGGTGAGGATTCTTTCATATCGGTCAAGCCACACATGAAGAGTGATTGCGTCACCGCCTTTAATTCTGTCTATCAGTGATTTGCGTCCGCTGTCTGAGAGTAACTCAATATTGGCCTGTATTGCTTCAGTGATTGCTATCCTCCTGTCTCGGCCTAATCCAAACTCTTTACCCGTCCTTGGGTCCCTGTAGCAGTAATATCCATTGTTTCTTATATAAAGGTTAGGGGGTAAATCCCGGCGCTCATGACTTCGCCTTCTTCCCATTTCTGATCCTCTTCAAAAGGCTACCTGTTACTGGTCGATTTAAGTCAACCTTTACCGCTGATTCGTGGAACAAATACTCTCTTCCATCCTTAACCGGAGGAGGGAATATCCTGCACTCGCGTACCCATCGACGAACTGTTTCAAGGCTTCTTGGACGTCGCTGGCGTGCGTTCCACTCCTGAAGTGTCAAGTACATCGCAAAGTCTCCGCAATTACACGCAAGAAAAAACCGCCATCAGGCGGCTTGGTGTTCTTTCAGTTCTTCAATTCGAATATTGGTTACGTCTGCATGTGCTATCTGCGCCCACAGCATCCAGTGGTCATAGCAGTCATTGATGTTCTCTGCTTCGATAACTCTGTTGAATGGTTCTCCATTCCATTCACCTGTGACTCGGAAGTGCATTTATCATCTCCATAAAACAAAACTCGCCGTAGCGAGTTCAGATAAAAGAAATCCCCGCGAGTGCGAGGATTGTTATTCATTGCCGATATTCACCTTTATCGCGAATACCTTTACCGGTTTATCGCCGAAGTGCGGATGTGTGATTGTCTTCACTTCATATCCGTCATACGGAACATCAACTCTGCGGCTGGAATCGTCGCGCTTCGGATATCCCTTTGTGATAATCAGGCGGTCATGCTTACGGTTAACGAGGCGCTTTTTCCAGTAGTCATTACACAGGCGATACTCTTCCGTTTTCTCTCCGCGAATCATGGCATCGAAGTATTCACCTTTAACGGCAAGTTGCAGGTTAGCCACGGTTAACTCCTTGCTGTGTGGCGTCGAGTAATAAATCCCACAACCGCTGAGAGCAATTTCCGCATGTACAGCGTTGACCCACAACGTTTATCGCGTTGCTGATTTCCGGCGTTACCTGTTTAGGAACCATAACCCAACCATCCGGAGTTACCGGAAGCGAGAACGGCAGCACATCTCTGTGAACAAGTTTTTGCTGTGACAGGTTATCCAGAACTTTCTGTACTGCTGCATCACCGAATACACCAAGCGCATCTGCCATAACTCCTACAACCTGATAAGCCTCAGCGCATACCGTGGATAAACCATCCGGAATTACCGGAGAGTTGCCGGGTTCTTTAATGTGCAAGCGAGGCTCACCATCTTTTGGCTCAGGCCACTGGCGCTCCATGTTGATCTTCAATTTATCTTCCATAGCAACGGTAATTTCAGCATCGCTGATGCCAGCACGGCGTTGTGCATCCCACAACAGAAACTGCATATCAGCCCACTCGCTAAGATCGTCTGGTTCGGCTGCGGCTTCCAGTGCCTCTTTTGAGAGGTGTTTCAGTGGACCAATGGGGCCAACGCAGCCAAATGTGGAGTCAGACCATTTGGCATGCTCGTGGCGAATCTGTTCGCGTTCCAGTGATGCCAGTGCAATTCGTGCTAGTTCCATTTGTTCGCCACGAGTAAGCCCGTTTTCAAGCGGGTATTTAATGAACAATTCAATACGTTCTTTAGTAATAGTGGTCATTTGTTAGTCCTTAAACTGCTAGTTGCAATTGCATTTCAAAGCGGTCGCGTTGTTCACAATACGCAAGAGAACCAGGGCTATTGTGTGCCTCAATCCGTTCTACCATTAATGCTGCGCGTGTCTCTTTACTTGCAGGTGCATAAGCCCCAGACCAGGCTTTATCAATACCGATGTTTCGAGCGACGTTCGTACTATCTGCGCTGGCTAAGGGTAATTTTGTGAATATCAGCGGATTTAACATGCGCAATCCATGTAGTTTCGTAACCGGCTGACCATGCCCATCAACAATGTGACGAATCAGGTCTTTCATTCTGGCTACCGCAAGAGTTGGGCGCTTTACGTCATAGTCGCCACAACTACCGATAGCCACTCGCGGAAACTCATTGCACAAATGAATAAATCGCTCGTCACTTTCATTCATGTGCCACACTGGAACGCCAGCTAGTTTTCCGTGAGGCCACTCATTCAGAAGCGCATCATTTTCCTCCTCTCCGCCATCAATAATATCCGGGATAATGGCAAAATCGAATCCTGGGTGATTCTTCCAGCGAGCAACAAACTCGTAGTAATCGCTCCAGTCGATTTTGTTTTTGCCAGCTGCTTTCCAGGCGGTGAATGCACCGTTGTCCAGCGCGAACGACTGACAGTATTCAGCCGCGAGATTGATCTGGCCTGAATGCGCAAAACTGATAAACGCATGTCGCCCTTTCCATGCTCTCATTGCGCACGTATCAGGAGTAATAGGCCCACCGTGGTAGTGAATCATCTCACTCTCCTTTGATGCGAATGCCAGCGGCGCGGGAATCATTCCATCGCTTTACTTCTTCACGAATTACGTCAATGCATTCTTTCGAATCCATTAGGTAATCTTCATCAAAAAGCCTTTCCTGTTCGTTTTCTATCGCAACAATGATTGCTTCAACTAACTTTTGTGCCTGAGAACCACTTTCTAACTCTGCAATGCGCTTCTCTGCGGCCTCTGCCCTGCATTGTTCCCGTTGGAACATTTTGTGGGTGCGGTCGAGCGCCTCAAGTCTGGCTGCTGATGTTTTCTCTTCTGCTTCAAGCTCAACGCGCAGCTTCCCTACCGTTAGCGCAATATCCTCGTTCTCCTTGTCGCGGGATTTTATGTATTGCTGGTTTCTTTCCCGTTCATCCAGTAGTGCCAGCGCAACATTTGGATTAAAGGCAGCAATAAATTCAGCGTTTGCGTAAGCCTGAGCATCTGTTTCAACCAGGCAGTTAACATGACATTCTGCAATCACGCCACCGGGTTCTCCTTTCCATTTTTGACAAACAAAAACTCCTGTTAAATTGCCGTGCTGGTTAACAGATGTATGCCCTACGATGTAGCTTCCTTTAGTTGCTTTCTCTGCCTTTTCACGCAGTGCCTGATAGTTAATCTCGCTCACTCTTCATCCTCCAAGTCGGCAACGGCGTCCATCACATCAGAACCGCGAATAACCTCAAAAGCACGGCAGGCCATTTGAAATACCAGTTGCTCTTGCGGGTGAGGAGACTCCCAATATTTGAAGCCTGGGCGATGCGTGTACCCCATCATTGAATAAAAATCACCAGCAAGCTTAATCGCGGCATCGACAAGCTCTCTGTTAGTCATTCTTTTTCCGCTCACTGGTTGCCTCCTTTGCGCCACATCGCATTCAGATATTTGTTTTGATTCACTGACGGAAAAGAATTTCTCTTAAGCAATTCCTCTCTCGATGGCATTGGCTTTACGCGTTGGCGAATAATCATTTCTGCCGGAAGAATGCCGGGATTGTATGCAAGTCCTCTCATGGTAAATTCCTCAGTCATTACTGATAGCGCCATAGCGTGAGCGGTAATTACGCAGGCGCGGGTCATGGCCTTCAGGTCTACACTCCGCTGGGGCAGGGCAATGGAGGGGGTGGGCTTCACGGCCACCCGGATCTCCAGGGGCATACCCGTGGAGATGCCGCCTAAAATGCCGCCGCAGTGGTTGGTGGCGGTGACGACCCGGCCCATTTCCAGGGCAAAGGGGTCGTTATTTTCGCTGCCCCGGAGCCGGGCGGCGTCAAAGCCGCTGCCGAAGTCCACGCCCTTCACGGCGGGGATGGAAAACAGGGCGGCGCTGAGGCGGCTCTCCAGGCCGTCAAACAGGGGGCCGCCCAGCCCCGCGGGCAGGCCCAGCACCCGGCACTGGATAACGCCGCCCAGGCTGTCGCCCTGGGCCTTGGCCTGCAATATGGCCCGGGCCATGGCCTCGCCCTGGGCGTCATCCACCACGGGGAAAGCTTTTTCGCAGGTGGGGGCGGTCAAATCCCCCTGATCGTCTACCTCTCCGATGGAGAGGATTCGGGAGAGAACGGTGATGCCCCGGCGGCGGAGGATTTGCAGGCAAAGACCCCCGGCCACGCACAGAGGGGCCGTGAGCCGCCCGGAAAAGGGCCCGCCGCCGGGCTCTATGCGGCCATACTTCACATAGGCGGTATAGTCGGCGTGGCCCGGCCGGGGGACGGTAGTCAGGGATGGATAATCATTCGATTTAACATCGGTATTTTCAATAATCGCCGTGATGTCCTCCCCGGTGGTTACACCGCCCTTTATGCCGGAGAGAAAGCGGGGAATATCCGCCTCCCGGCGGGCTGTGGCGAGGGGGCTGCGGCCCGGGGCGCGGCGGCCTAAAAAATCTTGCAGCGCCGGAAGAGACACCGGCTCCCCGGCAGGAAGGCCCGAGAGGGTCATGCCCACGGAGGGGCCGTGGGAGCGGCCAAAGAGGGTCAGGCGGAGGGTATCTCCGGAGAGGGTGGACATGGCAGGGCTCCTTTCAGCGGGAAATGGTCATTTGGCCGTAATCGGCCCAAAAGGCGGGGTAGGATTTTTGCACGCAGTCACTATCCAAAACGGTGACGGGGCCGGTGCAGGCGGAGGCCGCCACGGCGGCGGTCATGGCCAGGCGGTGGTCGCTCCGGGGGTCGGCGGTGCCGCCCTGCAGACGGGGCACGCCGAAAATACGCAAATCGTCGCCATCTACGGTGAGCTTGCCGCCTAAGCCGTTTAATAGTTCCGCCACGCCTTGGAGGCGGTCGGATTCTTTATCCCGCAGGCGTCGGGCGTTTCGGATGCGGCTTTCACCCCGGGCCACGGCGCATAGGGCGCACAGGGGGGGGATAAGGTCGGGGATGGGCCCGGCATCCACGGCGATGGCCCGGAGCGTCCCGGCCCGGACAGTGACGCTCTGGGGAGAGGTCTCCACCACCGCGCCCATTTTTTCCAGCAGGGCCGGGAGGACGCTGTCCCCCTGAAGGGAGGGCAGGGTCAGTCCGGTGACGGTGACTCCCGCCGAACGCAGGGCCCCGATACACAGAAAAGGGGCGGCGGCGGACCAGTCCCCCTCCACGACCTGAGGGGAGGGGAGAGCGTAGCCTTGGCCGCCGGGAATTGCGTATGCATTTTCGCCCCGGTGCAGTTTGACGCCCCCTTGGTAGGGGGCGGACTGGGGCGGAGAGGTTAGGGTGAGGGTGCTATGGCCCGGCAGCAGGGGCAGGGCCAGCAGCAGACCGGAGATGAACTGGGAGGAGATGTGGCCCGGGAGGGTGTAGTCCCCGGGGGTCAGTTGTCCCTTTACAAACAGGTCATCGCCTTGGGCCCGGATGGTCATGCCGTGGCGCGTCAGCTCCGCCAGCAGCGGCTCCAGAGGACGCCGGGGCAGGCGGCCTCGGCGCTGAAAAACGGCTTCTGCGCCCAAAGCCCCCGCCAGGGGCAGCAAGAAGCGCAGGGTGGTGCCGCTCTCGCCGCAGGGCAGGAGGATTTCTCCCGCCGGAGGGGCGGAGAGGGGGGCGAGGGTGAAGCAGTCGCCCTTTACGCTTTCCACCTGCGCGCCCAGGGCTTCCAGGCAGGAGAGGGTGGCAAGGAGGTCGCCTGACAGGCCCCGGCAGGTAAGCTGCACCGGAGTGCGGCCCAGGGCGGCGGCCAGAAAGAGCCGATGGGCCCGGGACTTGGAGCCGGGGACGGTGACGCGGCCCGTGCGGGGGCCGGGAGAGAGAACCCGATTCATAGCAGCCCTCCGTCCTGGAACCAGTCGGGAAGCTCGCTTACGGGAACCGGCTCCAAACGGCAGCGCCCAATGGCCTCCGGCAGCACCAGGGGCAGGGTATCGCCCCGGCGCTTTTTATCGGCCAGGGCGGCGGCGGCCAGGGCCTGGGCCGTATAGTCGGTGGCGGTGGGCAGGCCGTAGGCGGCCAGGAGATTTTCCAAAGCGGAAAGGGTCTCCGGGGCGCAGAGTCCCCGGCGGCAGGCGGCCCGGGCGGCGGTGGCCATGCCGATAGACACAGCCGCCGCCGGCCGGTGTCAAATTCGTCGCTTTGGATGAAATCGCCCTTTATCTCCACGCAGGCGGCGATAACGGATTCCCACTGTCGGGAAACGGGCCTTTCGGCGATGGCACGGAAAAGAGACTGGCTTTGCAGCAGGGCGCACTTGATAATTTCGGCGCAGCCGTTTTGATATTCTGCGGGCGGCAGCGTTTCCAGCAGGGACGGGTCACAGAGGACCAGGGCGGGCTGGTGAAACGCGCCCACCTGATTTTTACCGCCGGGAAGGTTTACGGCGGTCTTGCCTCCCACGGAGGAATCCACCGCCGCGAGCAGGGCGGTATAGGTGGGAAGGGATTTGGATTTTTCTCCGTGGGGGAAAACAAAGCGGGAGACCCGGAAGCCTGCGCGGGTCAGGGAGGCTTCGGCGGCGGGGCCGTAGAGGGGATAAACCCGGTCATCGGACACCAGCATGGCCTGGCGGGGGGGCAGGAGGGCCGCGGCCCGGGGGCCCAGGTCGGAGAGCAGGCCCGGGGCGATGCACACCTCATAGGGGTGCAGGGCCCGGATGGGTACGGCGGTCACCGGTGCGTCACCTCCCGAAGCGCAGCGATTTGGCGGGCCAGGGCGGCAAAGTCCTCGGGCAGAAGGGCCTGGGCCCCATCGCACAGGGCGTGGAGGGGGTCGTTATGGACCTCGATGAGCAGGCCGTCGGCTCCGCAGGCAGCGGCAGCCAGGGCCATAGGCGGCACCAGGGAGGCCCGGCCCACGGCGTGGCTGGGATCTACCACAACGGGCAGGTGGGTCATCTCGTGGAGGAGGGGGACGGCGGAGAGGTCCAGGGTGCTGCGGGTGCCATCGCTGAAGGTGCGGATGCCCCGCTCGCAGAGGATGACATTTTCGTTGCCGCCGGAGAGGATATACTCGGCGCTGAGAAGCAGCTCCCGGAGCGTGGCGCCGCTGCCGCGCTTGAGCAGCACCGGCTTTTTCGGGGAGATTCGTCTCCCGGCGGGCCAAAGAAAGCAGTTCTAAGCCCTCTTTTTGCAGGCCGGAGAAGTCGTAGGGGGAGGTGCGGGGCTTGAAGGCGCCGCCCCGAAGGACCATGGCCCCGGCGGAGCGGACGCTGCGGGCGATGGAGAGAAGCTGCGCCTGAGACTCCACGGCGCAGGGCCCCGCCATAAGGCAGAAGTGACCGCCGCCGACGAGGGCGGGACCCACCCTGACCACGGTGTCCGCCCCGTGGGCGGCCCGGGAGGACAGGGGCAGGGGGTCGTCCAAGGGCAGGACGGCCTCCACCGCAGGCAGGGAGGAGAGAAGCTGTGCGTCCAAGCTTTCCACGGCGCCCTCCAGCAGCAGCACGGTGCAGCCCCGGCAGGTCTCTTTAGCCGCCGTGACGCCCATCTGGTGCAGATAGGCCAGGAGGGTCTCCTCCTGGGCGGGGGTACTATTCTTTTTCAGGGCAAGGATCATGGTTTTCTTCCTCCGAGTATGCAATAAAAAAACACAGGCGGAACCTGTGCGATAGCGTCCGATGGCCTAAATGCCTGCGCCACATGGCGCACAGACGATAGGGCAGGCCGTGGCCGAATATTCCTATTTAATATGGAGATTTTACCACGGTTTGCAGGGGGTGTCAACCATTTCCGGCGAAAGACGACCCCTTGCGCTCTTGCATTGGGGGAAAAAATGTGGTATACTACTACATCCGGAGAAAGGAGGTCCTCCATGGAGAAAAAAGGCATTAAGATCGCGGCCCAAAATCGCAAGGCATTCCATGACTATTTCGTGGAGGATCGATACGAGGCCGGGGTGGAGCTGTTCGGCACGGAGGTCAAGAGCATCCGGGCCGGGACGCTGAATCTGAAGGACTCCTACTGCCAGGCCAAGGATGGGGAGGTATTCGCCTACGGGGTGCATATTTCCCCCTATGACAAGGGCAACATCTTCAACAAGGACCCGGACCGG
>OMBO01001054.1_pt1 | contig 12297 bp, 12 predicted proteins | sample 1644901 | NCBI WGS metagenome assembly OMBO01 (sample SAMEA103958144, study PRJEB25191) | human gut metagenome | reverse complement strand
TCATAAGCTCGGCAGCATCTAAGGCGCTGCGACCGCTTTCCGGTGAGCGGGAGGCATGTGCGCTGACTCCGTGAAATGTATAGTTTTTAATGTCCTGCGCCTGCCAGATGTCATTGCTGACACGGTTGCGGTCGAATGGATGCCAGGTAATAGCAACATCGAGGTCATCAAAGACTCCCTGATCGTTCATCACGATCTTGCCGGACATGATCTCTTCGGCCGGGCAGCCGTAGACGCGGATCGTTCCGGCAGCACCGGTTGCTTTCATATTGGCTTTTAATGCGCAGGCCGCTGCGGCAACAGCAGTTCCAAGCAGGTTGTGTCCGCAGGCGTGTCCGACACCTGCCAGAGCATCGTACTCAGCCAGGAATCCAAGGAGTGGTTTTCCACTTCCCCAGACTGCGGTAAATGAGGTGTCGATACCGGCTGTTTTCCATGTTATTTTAAATCCCTGGCTTTCCAGATAATCTGCCAGGCATTTGGAAGAAAGTGTCTCCTGATATGCAAGTTCCGGGTGATGGAAAATGTAATCGGCAGTATGTACAAGTTCTTCCTGATGATCGTCGAGCCAGCTGGCAATAATATTGTCAGGTGTATGTTCGGTTGTTAGTTTATTCAAAATATAGATACCTCCTCATAGAATCGGGTGTTTATCTATCATTTTAGCATAGAAAAACAGGATGTAAATAGATTTCATAGCTTCCTTATATGAAAAGTAAAAAATAATGTCAATAAGCAGCAAATTCTATTCAACCGGATAAAGACCGTTCAGTACATCCAGATATTCCTGTCCAAATGTATCTACATAATCAGCAAGCGCAAGTTTAACTGCCTCTTCCCCTTTTTCACCAAGATTCAGGATCAGAGCCTGACTGACGGTATATTTTAAATGTGCTGTGTGGAAATTAAAATCTTTCATACAGGAAGTCCCAAGTTTGGCCTTTTTCTCAGCCAGTTCTTTTACCTCTTCCTGCGAGAGCGGGTGTCCCCAGTCGAATTCACAACGCTTGCCGCCCCAGCTCATAGATGTGGCAGTCGGTGTACAGACGAAGTCGGAACGGAAACCCTGGTAAACGGCATTATCTACATTGACGCAATAATATTTCCCATATTCGGTAATGTTATGCTTTTTCCATGCTTCACACCATGCACATTTTGCAATGTAAGTCTGAAGTGTCGGTTCGGTGCGAAGCGTTCCGAAGTCCATTTGTCCGGCGTAATCTGGTTTCCATTCACCGTATGCCTGATTGGTCATGGTAGTCAGTTCATCACCGTGTGCGAGTGCATTTGCCGCCATGCGGGCACCCCGCTCATTTCCATAGGTAGTCATTCCGGCAAGGATTGCGTCTTTTCCGGCTTCACCGCATAATTCAATTGCATGTTTGGCGAGAAATGCGAACATCATGGCGTGATGTTCGATTTTGCAGCTGACAGGACAGACTTTAATTCCATTTTCACTCATATTAAAAACTCCTTTCGACATTTGTAAGTGATAATCTATTTATTACAATACTACATTGTAGTGAAAAAGTCTCAAGAAAAGGCTTGATAAAAAGGAAAAAAGCGGTATGATAGTAAAAAAGAAAAAGCAATTACTTAAAAGTGAGAATAAAGTTGAAAATTAAAGAGGAAAAAAGTATGAGCAGGAAAAAGTTAAAAAATAGAAGACGAAAAGATCGTGCACAGAGAAAGATTCTGATTGCAGCAGTCTGCATAGCAGCAGTGATCATAGGTGTGGGAATTGGCGGGCATGTTATAAAAAAGAATGCCGGTAAAACGATGACAACGGCCGAGACGGAAAGTAAAAAGGCAGTATCAAAGAAAAAAGCAACTGCAAAAAAACTTACGATTAATGAGAATGAAACTGATGCATCCAATAAAGAAAATCAAGGCCAAAAAGATCAGGCAGATGACAGAAGTGAATTTGCAGTTCAACCAGGAAGAAAAGTGGGTACAACAGAACAATCGGATGAAAAAGTTGTCTATCTGACGTTGGATGACGGACCGTCTAAGAATACGCAGGCGGTGCTGGACATTTTGGATAAATACAATGCGAAAGCAACATTTTTTGTTACAGGAGCCATGCCGGAATATAAAGATATGATCAAAAAGGCTTATGATAAGGGACATACGATCGGAATGCATACATATTCTCATGATTACGCAAAGGTGTATGCATCTGTTGATGCATATTTTCAGGATCTTGACCAGATTGGACAGCTTGTAAAAGAAGAGATCGGCTATGTTCCGTGTTTTATCAGATTTCCGGGAGGATCTTCGAATACCATATCTGCAAGTTACACGAAGGGAATTATGACAACGCTTACGCAGGAGGTTCAGGCAAGAGGATATCAATATTATGACTGGAATGGAAGTTCGGGAGACGGGGCCGTGAGGACAACGGAACAGCTTGTGGATCAGGCAACCAGTTTCCATGACAATAATATCATCCTGCTGTCACATGATTCCGAGACCAAAGATACAACTGTGGAAGCGCTGCCGAAAATTATTGAATATTATCAGTCACTGGGATATGTGTTTAAAGCATTGGATCTTAACAGCTATGTTGCACATCATGGTGTGAATAATTAATTATATATGTAGGGAAATGTGTTGATGGTTGTTGTACTTATGCTGAATAGAATAACGGAAGATCTGGCGGAAAACATGTAAATACAAAGAAGAAAAATGATGTTATCAACCAGAGTGAGACTACAAAGCCAGGTTCTGTCTCGTGAGGAGAACGGGTCTTGCCGGAAATATATTCAGACATTCCAAATGAAAATATTACACTGGAATAAAAAAGCAGGATGTCTAAGATCAGGAAATTCCGGCCGAGAATCCCGGAATATGTGTAAAAAACAGAAACAGTAAAAAACATTCCGAGAAGCACACCCAGATACCGACAGTAAAAGAACGGTAAAACAACCGGATGCAGAGACAGATATTCCCATATGCTTACGAATAAAAAAGGAAAATATAAAAGTTTCAAATGTTCCCACACGGATTCATTAACCGGGCAGAAAAGTGCAACGATTGGAGACTGCCCGGATTTTGCACGGTGCGCACGATCCCGGTGGAGGATATACAGCATTTGCTTGACCATGCGGTCCGGGACGGGATCGAAAATGAGCTCCTTGCATACAACAGAAGCTTTAAATATATGCCGCTGGACCTGTATTTTGTCGAATATGTGTCGATGCGGGAGCGGCGAAAAACGAACAGGGAAAAAGGAGGCGGCGGGCCGGAGCGGTAATTCGCTTCGGCCTTTTTCGATGGAACATCAAATGAGCTTTACAAAAAATGCGCCGGATGAAGAAGCCGTGCGCCTGCTCCGGTATTACGAGGGGCTGGCACTGCACTACGATGTGCGGGGCTATTGTGTTTGTACCAGTGAGGGAAAAGACAGCCGCGTGCTGGGGCATCTGATGCGCCGGGCTGGAGTGCGGCATTTTTATATGCATAGTGTTACAGGCATCGATCCGCCGGAGCTTGTCTATTTCCAGCGTGCAAATTTCCAGGCATACCGCGATTTGGGGTATCTGACCTATGATGTGATGTACCAGTATAGTATGTGGCAATTGATGCGCAGAAAGAAGATCCCGCCGCTGCGCAAGGTGCGATACTGCTGCGAGCATCTGAAAGAACGTCCGGTGCCGCAGCAGGGCCGGGCGATCCTGTCGCTGGGTGTGCGCAAGTATGAGAGCGTGGGACGGAGGAAAAAGCGCGACGAGCTGGAGATCGTATCGGACAAAAAGCGCGGTGACAGCATCATCATGCCGTTTGACAACAGTGAAAAGCGAAGGATATTCGAGACCTGCTATCAGGACAACCAGAGGAGGATCAACCCGCTGGCGTACTGGACGGATTCGGATATCTGGTCCTATTCCAAGGATGTAGGGTTAGAGCAGTGCGGCCTGTACAATGAGGGATTTGAGCGGCTTGGTTGTATCGGCTGCCCCATGGCGCGGCGCGTGGGGCGTGAGCAGGAGTTCCGCCGCTGGCCAAAATTCAAGGCGCAGTATCTGCGCACGTTTGGCCACATGCTGGAGGACAGGCGCACGCTTGGCCTGCCGGTTCTGGATTTTGCCAGCACGCCGGAGCAGTGGTTTGAATGGTGGCTGAACGACAAGGCGGCGGACAAAGCAGACGGGAACCAGCTTACGCTTTGGGGATACGCAGAAGACCGCACGGCACAGCCTGCCCGGCTGCTTGACGATATTGCCTGGGAGCTTGGCGTGAATATTTCGGATTTGCGCCTTGTGCCGGAAACGAAGCGCCAGGCGCTGGACATTATGCGCCATATGCGGGAGAGAGAAAGATATCCGCTGCACATGTGGGAGGAAGCTGTCTGTTATCTCACAGGAGAGAAGGTACAGTTCGGGGATTACGGAAAGATAGAGGCGTATTTTATCGGCAATACAAATTATGCAGCGGATCAATTTTGAGCATGGCAATGAACAATGAAAAAACCGCAGCCTCCTGGCTGCGGTAAAGACGATTATTCAGGCAGAGCCATGCCAAGCTTATCCGCAATCTCGTCCAGATTCATTCCGGATTTCTGTGCCTGCCTGACAAGGAGTTTGATCTGTTCGGCTTTGCTTTTACGCGGTTTGCGCTTTTTCGGCGTAAGTACATCTTTCTTTTTAACTTCCAATTTAGCGATTTTTTCTTTAACAGCGGCGATCTTGTTATCGAATTCGGTGACAGACGCTGCTTTTTTGTTTTCCAATTCCAGGATGGAATCTTTCAGGTTTTCAATTTGAACATCCAAATCAGCAACGATCTGTTCCGGCGTTCTCCGGATACGTTTTCCTTCAGACATTAAGTCACACTCCCAACAAATATATATATATTAAAGATAGCTGGCAGCTTAAATATATCACAGTCAAACAGAAGTAACAAGATAAATCGTGTTGGAAGTTGGAATGCAGATAACTAAATGCAAAGAAGGATGGCGTCATTTTTCCTTTCGACAGGTAAAGGACAGCGCGTGCGCTGTCCTTGCAAGCACGGCATTTGTAGATACAAATGCCCGCTTGTTAGGGAGCAAGCTCCCTAAAACCCTCCGAACCATTGAATCAATGAGGTGATACACATTGCGCGTCCGAACATTTCATGTTAATTTTTTTCTCGATAAAAACGAGCTTTCACATCTCGAAAAAATATGTAAGGAGAGTGGGCTGGGAAAAAGCAAAGTCATCCGCAATCTCATCATGGGTGTGGAAATAAAGCCGCGGCCAACGGAAAAACAGCTCCGGCTCGTCCGTGAGATATCCGGGATCGCAAACAACATCAACCAGATCACGCGCCTTGCCAACACGGTCAAAAGCGTTTCCCCCGCACAGGTGGAGGAACTGCAGCGGCTGTGCAGCGAGGCGCTTTCGCTTGTAAGGGAGAGTCTGTGAATGGCATACACAAAAATATTTCCGATCCGCACCCGCCTTGACCGCCGTGTGCGCTATGCGCTCAACGGAAAAAAGACCGCGCTGGAAACAGCGGCAGGCTATGCACTGGATGCCGCCAAAACAGAAAGCGTCCTGTTCACGGACGCATTCAACTGCGGCCTTACCGCGCCCTGCACGGAAATGTACGCGACCAAACGGCGCTGGGGCAAGGACCAAAACAGGGTGCAGGGCTACCACATCATCCAGTCCTTCCGGCCCGGAGAGGTGACGCCGGAGCAGGCGCATGAAATCGGCTGTGAATTTGTCCGCCGATTTCTGGCCGGACGGTATGAAACCGTCATTGGTACGCATCTGGACAAAGCCCATCCGCATAACCACATCGTGTTCAACGCCTGCTCGTATGCGGACGGCAGGATGTTCCGAAACGATTTCAACAACTACTACAACGGAATCCGTACCGTTTCAGACGCGCTCTGCCGCGAATACGGCCTTTCCGTCATAGAGCCGCAAAACAAAGGGAAGCAGTACCGGGAATGGCTGGACGAAAAAGAGAAAAAGCCCACCATGCGCGGAATGGTAAAAGCGGATGTGGACGAAGTGCTTGCCGCTGCTGCCAGCTTCCAGACCTTTGTGTTTGGCCTTCAGCGGCGCGGATACATCGTCAAATACGGCCCGGAGATCAAATATATGGCGGTCCGCCATAAAACGGGCGGCAAGTTTTTGCGCTTGAAATCCCTGGGGCCGGAATACACGGAGGCGGCCATCCGCCAGCGGCTGGAGCAGCCGCAGCAGCCCGCCGCGCCCGAAACCCCGCCGCGCCCGGCGCGGCAAAACACACGGAAAAAGGAAAATCAAAAGTCCTCTTCACGCCCGCGCAGGGCCTACCGCCTGCGCGGGCGTTTTGCGTCCGGGCGGGCCGGATATTCCGGCTTTGCCGCCCTGACTTACCGATACCTGCACCTGCTGTGCAAGGTCCGGCGCAAACGCGCACCCCGCCGCGTCTCCTATGCGCTGCGCGGGGAGCTGCGCCGCTTCGACCGGTATCTGGCACAGCATAAGTTCCTGCTGGAACACAAAATCACGGACAGCGCCGCGCTCTGTGCGTACAGGGCGCAGACGGAAACGGAGATCGGGCGCATGGTACGCCAGCGTGCGGCGCTGTACCGGAAAAGGGGGGATACGTCCAACGGTATGAACCGGGCGGAGCTATCCGCCCAAATCGACCGTCTGACCGCCGCGCTTCGGGCCATGCGCCGGGATATGCGCCTGTGCGAACAGATCGAGGCGGATATGGAGCATATCCGGGGCCAGCTTGTACTGGCCCATACAGGCGCGCAGCGGGAAGAAACGGAAAAACGAAGGGAGGTGAAGCGCGATGAATACGGGAGGTGACGCGGCGGAGCGTCTGGTGCGGGACAGCCTGATGCTCACGGAGGAGGCGGTGAAGCTGGCCGGGCTTGGCGCAAAAAATCTTGCGGCGCTCCTGGTGGCTCTGGCCAAAGAGGAGGAAAAGACCCATGGCCCCACGCGTCTGACACGTCTGCTGCGCAGCGGCGAGGAATTGAAGCTGCTGCCCATCAAAAGCGAGGACCTGCGGCAATTCCGCAGGCTGGCAAAGGAATACGGCGTCCTGTTCTGCCCGATCAAAAACAAATCTCTGGACAACGGGCTGAACGATATCCTGTTTCCGGCCAGCGCGGCGGCAAGCGTCAACCGCGTGCTGGAGCATATGGGCTACCCTGTGCCGCGGGAAAAGGCGGTGGAGGTAAAAAAAGAAGCCGCCCGCGGTCGGTCCGGCAGCGCCTCGCAGACACGCGGGCATGGCTCAGACAGCAATGCGAGGACGACTGCTACTGAACGTCCGTCCGTGCGCGCGGCCATCGACCGCCTGCAAAAGCAGGCGCGCACGCAGACGGACAACACCGTCCGCACAGCGGTGCGGGACGAGCCGTATTTTGATTTGTAGGAGTGAAAAGCTATGGCAAATATCGCAGACCTGATCGCAAACAGAAATCAGGAGCTTGAGGATTTCAAGCAGAAAAAACAGGAGGAACGCACAGAGGCCTATGAACGGCGCGACGCGGCGGTGATGGAGGTCACATCGGACCCGGAAAAATACAGGGCGTTTCTGGACCTGCACGCGCAGACCATGTACAATGCGGCCAATACCGCCACAGTGTGGAAGCAGCGCCCCGGCGCAACGCAGCTTCTGCCGCGCAAAAAGTGGGCGGAGCTTGGGCGGAAAATACGCGAGGATGAGACGCCCGTACAGGTGTTCATGCGGGATACGCGCAGCGGGTACATCAAGCTGGACTATGTGTACGACAAGGCGCAGACCGTAGGCGACCCGGTTCCCGTGCGTGGGATACTGCGGGACGGAACGCCGGATATGGAAAAGGCGCTGGGCGCGCTGCTGCAAAGCAGCCCCGTGGAGGTGGTCGCGACAGCAGATATCTTCGGGGAGGCGGAATACCAGCCGGAGGAAAACCGCATCGCCATCCAGCCGGACCTTTCGGGCGCGGCATCGTTCCGCGCGCTGGCGCGCGAGATCGTCTATGCGCAGATCGGAACAGGGATGGAGGCGGGCGATTTTGACCCGCGGCCCTATGAGCTGGACGCGCACAGCGTATGCTATGCGCTGTGCAGGCGGTACGGCGTCCCGGTGGAGCAGCCGGACTTTTCCGGCGTCGTACAGCAGTACGGGGAGCTGGAAGCGCCCGAACGCCTGAATATGCTGCGGGAGACCTGCGACCTTTCCAAGGTGCTGAACCGCGGCATTGAACGCGCGCTGGACCTGCGCCAGCGCAGCAGGGCAAAGAATGCCGTGCTGACCCGGTGAAGCCGCAGCAGGGCCGCACGGCCCGGTGCATCCTGTGGGCGCTGGGCTTCCCGCTGGCATTGTGGCTTGCCGCAGCGCTGGCCGATGCGTTTTCCGGCGGCGCATCCCTGTCCAGGGTGCTCGCCCGTTTCTCCGTCTGCATGAACGCCCCGTTCTCGGTCCGCTGGACAGAGGATACGGGGCGTTTTCTGCTTCTGGCGGGGCTGCTGTATCCGGCGGGGGCCGTGGCCGTGGAATCCGGACGAGGCAACCGCCGTCCGGGCGAAGAATACGGCAGCGGGACAGGCGGCACAGGGAGAAAAACATCCTGCTGACACAGCATGTCGCGCTGGGCCTGGATGGGCGCATTACAAAGCGCAATACCCATCAGCTCGTTGTCGGCGGCTCCGGGGCGGGCAAGACGCGGTATTTTTGTCTGCCCAATGTGATGAACGCCTGCTGCTCATATATTATCACAGACTGCAAGGGCGAGATTTTGCGCGCCGTGGGCGGGCTGCTTGAAAAGCAGGGAATCCCGTTCACGGTGCTGGACCTTGTGAATATGCGCGGCCATTACAATCCCTTCGCCTATCTGCGCAGAGACAGCGACGCGCTGAGGCTTGTCACGAACCTTGTGGCGAACACGACGCCTAAGGACGCGAAAAACTCGGACCCGTTCTGGGACCGTGCGGAGACGGCGCTCCTGCAGGCGCTCATTTTGTATCTGAAGCACAGAGCGCCTGTGTGCGAGCAGAACTTCACGATGGTCATGGAGATGATCAACGCGGCGGAGGTGCGGGAGGGCGACCCGAATTTCAAAAGTGCGCTGGACCTGCTGTTTGACGAGCTGGAAAGCGAAGAGCCGCAGAGCATCGCGCTCAAGCAGTACAAGGTGTTCAAGCAGGCGCAGGACAAAACCGCGAAAAGCATCCTCATCGGCGCGGCGGTCCGGCTTGCGGCCTTCAATCTGCCGGAGCTGGCCCGCGTCACAGACAGCGACGAGATGTATATTGGGCGGCTGGGGGAGGAAAAGCGCGCGATTTTCTGCGTGATACCGGACAACGACACCAGCCTGAATTTTCTGGTGAGCATGCTGTATACGCAGGCGTTTCAGGAGCTTTACTACATTGCCGACCAGAAATACGGCGGGCCGCTGCCTGTGCATGTGCAGTGCATCCAGGACGAATGGGCGAATACGCCGCAGCCGGACAACTATCTGCAGATCCTGCGCACGGCGCGCAGCCGGAACATCGGGTGCAGCGTGGTGGTACAGGGGCTTTCCGCCATCAAGGCGATGTACAAGGAGAGCTGGGAGGAGGTCGTGGGCAACTGCGATTCGTTCCTGTTCCTGGGCGGCAACGATCAGGAAAGTTTGTCGTATATCAGCAAAATGACAGGCAAGGCGACCATTGATACCATAACACGCGGCGAGACAAAGGGGCGCGGCGGCTCATCCAGCCGGAACTTCCAGAACACGGGCCGGGAGCTTGTGACGCCGGAGGAGCTGCGCATGGTGGACCGGGACGCGCTGCTGCTCATCCGCGGCGAATGCCCGGTGCTGGACCGGAAGTACGACTTGAACCGGCATCCGAATATCCGGTACACGGAAATGGGCGGCGCGCCGCCATACAAGGTGCCGGAGGATTACTGCGCATTGTCCGCCAGTATTCCGGCGGAGGATGTACAGGAAGAATGGAAAAAGGAAACGCCGCTTGCGCCGGAGCTGCTTTCGGCGTTTGAGGTGCTTCACAGCAAAGAAGAACTGGAGGAAAAGAAAATTGAACGAAAAAAAGAACAAGCCTGACGCGGCGGCGCTGCGCGATGCAAAGCGCGGCCATAAGGCGCGCATCGGATATGCGCGTATTGTATTGGTGTGCCTGCTGGGCGCGCTGCTGGCGGTCCCGGCTTTTGCAGAGGGCGGCGCATCGGGGCCGCTGGACACCATCAACAACCTGTCCGACCTGGTGTTCCAATGCGTGCGCGCCGTGGGCGTTATCGTAGCGGGCTACGGCATCGTACAGATCGGTCTTGCGGTACAGAGCCATGATTCCAGCCAGCGGGCCAACGGCTTTCTGGCGTTCTTCGGCGGCCTGCTCATCATGTTTGCAAAGGAAATTTTGGACTTTATTACGGTGTAGACAATATGCAGTGGAGGTTGACGGGATATCGTTATAAGAGTATTATATGTATATAATAATGATATGTGGGAGGCGAACAATTTGAATATCAAGCCGTCAGCATCCATTCGTAATAACTACAACGAAATTTCGGCACTGTGCAAATCCACAGGAGAGCCAGTTTATTTAACCAAAAACGGCGAAGGAGATCTTGTGGTGATGGATATCGAAGCCTTTTCCCGCCGTGAAAAAATGTTGAAATTGCGGGAGGAACTTCTTGCCGCGGAAGAAGACCGTTTGAATGGCGCACAGGGGTATACGCCTCAGGAGGTAGCAGCAGCAATGCGTCAGGCGATCCGGGAGGCAAAAAAACGGCATGGATGAAAAGGTTTACGATGTGGAAATTAGATCGCGTGCCATGCAAATGCTGGTAGAACAGGCGGCTTTTCTTGGGGAGTTCAATGATGAAGCAGCGGAGCGCCTTGTGCAAATGTTCGAAGAAAGCGCTGCTTCTCTGTCACAGTTTCCCAAAAGAGCGCCGGAACTGAATGATGCATATTTGCCGCCACATAAATATCGCAAGCTGCTTTTTGCAGAGCATTATTTAATGGTATATCAAGTTGCGGAGCGTAAAGTATTTGTGGATTTTATTGTAGACTGCCGACAGGACTATCAATGGTTGATTCGGTGAATTGAAAAGAGTTTGACGAACAGGGCGACCGGAAACGGCCGCCCTGTTTGTTTTGGAGGTGTGAAATCATTTGGATGACAACTGGATCGTAGAGAATCTGGAAAATGCATTGGCGACATGGAATGAGAAGCTGGCGGAGATCTGGCAGCTGGTGAGCATGACGCCGCAGGAATTTAAAGGGGGCGGGATATGGAACATCGTTGTGCAGATCAACGACGCGCTGCAGGCCATCGGGTACGGCCTGCTCGTTCTGTTTTTCGCCATGGGGCTGTTCAAAAACACGGTGAACTTTCAGGAGCTGCGCCGTCCGGAGGCGGCTTTGCGGTATTTTCTGCATTTTGTGGCGGCAAAAGCCGCCGTCACCTACTGTATGCCGCTGATGCTGGCCGTGTTCGATATATGCGGCGGCATTGTAAGCACGGTGGCCGGGCAGATGGGCGGTATGGCGGGCAACGTGGGTACATTGCCCGGCGAGATCAGCGCGGCCATCGGAAACGTGGGATTTCTCGCGTCCATCCCGCTGTGGCTCGTGACGATTTTGGGCAGCCTGTTCATTACCGTACTTTCCTTTATCCTGATCATGACGGTGTATAGCCGTTTTTTCAAACTCTACCTTTACACAGCTTTGGCCCCGGTGCCCATCGCGGCATTTGGCAGCAGCGAGACGGCGGCCACGGGAAAAGCGTTCCTCAAAGGATATGTGGGCGTGTGCCTGGAAGGTGCGGTCATCGTGCTGTCCTGTCTGATTTTTTCCGCATATATGGGCAGCGGGTCGCCCGCGGTGCCGTCAGGCTCAGCGGTTTCGATGGTTTGGACCTATGTGGCGGAAATGATCTTCAACATGCTGGTCCTTGTGGGACTGGTAAAAGGCTCGGACCGCATCGTGCGGGAAATGATGAGCCTGTAACGAGGTGAAACAGAATTGGAGATAAAGGTGCCGAAGGAAGTACGGCAATACCATGAAAGCATTTTTTTCGGGCTGTCGCTGCGGCAGTTCGGATGCTCGCTTGCCGCTGTGGGAGCAGCGGTGGGATTGTACTTTGGATGTGTGGATACGCTTGGAACGGAAGCGACGGGCTGGGTATGTATCCTGGGGGCCGCGCCGCTGGCGCTGGCCGGATTTTTTACCTACAACGGGATGCCGCTGGAAAAATTTTTGTGGGCGGTATTCAAAAGCCAGGTGCTGCGCGCCCGGCCCCGCGTGTTCCGGGCGAAAAACTATTGGTATATATTCTTTTGTGAAAAAGGGCGGCTGGAAAAACC
>OMBO01001032.1_pt1 | contig 12510 bp, 10 predicted proteins | sample 1644901 | NCBI WGS metagenome assembly OMBO01 (sample SAMEA103958144, study PRJEB25191) | human gut metagenome | reverse complement strand
ATGATTCAGAAGCTTCACGAGGAGAATTCCGTATTTTCCGGTGTCAATTTATCCAGGAACCGCGGACATCAGAATGCGCTTCTGGCAGGGATTGCGGTGGCGGCGGAACATGCGGATATGATCGTCTCCATGGATGCGGATCTGCAGGACGATGTGGATGCGATGGACCGCATGATCGATGCCTATGAAGCGGGAAATGATATTGTCTATGGCGTGCGGTCTTCCAGACAGAAGGACACGTTTTTTAAGCGCAACACGGCACAGCTTTTTTACCGGATGCTTCATTTCCTGGGGGCGGAGATCGTGTACAATCACGCGGATTACCGGCTGTTAAGCAGACGTGCCGCAAAAGGACTCCTGTCTTTTGAAGAGGTGAATCTGTTTCTGCGTGGAATTGTTCCAATGGTGGGCTATCAGAGTACGACCGTAACCTATGAGCGCGGGGAGCGTTTCGCGGGGGAGAGCAAATATCCGCTTGGAAAAATGGTGGCATTTGCGCTGGAGGGAGTGACATCGCTCTCGGTCAAGCCGATCCGCATGATTACGATGGGCGGATTGTTTGTGTGCCTCGTCAGCCTGGGAATGCTGATTAAGGCGTTTGTGGATTACGCGAACGGCAATGTGGAACCGGGGTGGACAAGTGTGATTATTTCCATCTGGGTGCTCGGCGGTCTGCAGCTGTTTGCGATTGGAATTATCGGAGAGTATATCGGGAAGACGTATATGGAGACGAAACGGCGTCCGAGATATCTGATTGAATCGGTGCTTTTGGATGCAGTAGAGCAGGAAGACACTCCCGGCAGGGAATAACGGTTTTGATTTCGGAATAACCGGTTGTGATTTCTTTTGGGCATGGAATCTGTGGAATAGAGGGTTTTATGAGTAAAAAATATAAAGTGTGGATTTTTTGGGCATTGATGCTGATCGGGGCACTTCTGGTGGTAAGTCAGGGCAGCTATTCGGATGGCGACGATGCCTTTTTTTATCAGTATACGAACAGTATGGGATTTGGAGAGTATCTGTCCTGGCGCTATCAGACCTGGGTGGGAAGAATGTCGGGAGAGGCGTTTGTGTATCTTGCGTTCCGGCTAGGGCTCGGCTTCTGGCGTGTGGTAAATGCCGTGATGCTGGTGCTTCTGCCGGTGGGGGTGCTGCGCTTGTCAGAAAAGGCGGCAGGGATTGGTGTACACAGTGAGGAAGCGATCGGACCCTGCGCAGCGGCAGTGGGCGGCTATTTTCTCATGAACATTATGACTGTCGGCTATGCGGCGGTCTGGGTGAATGGTTCCATCTTCTATACCTGGTGTTTTACCTGCGGAATCTGGGCGCTGATGCCTTTTGCGGACGCAGTGTTCGCAAAGCCGGGGGAAGAGCCTGCGCTGAATAAGAAATATTTTCTGATCAGCATACCGTGCGCGGTGGCAGGAACGATGTCCATCGAGCAGATGAGCGCTGTTTTGCTGACGTTTGAGGTGTTGGCGGTTGTCGCACTGTTCCTTCGCCATAAAAAAGTGCATCCGCTTCTTCTGGTTCAGACACTTACGACAGCGGTAGCGTTTGTGATTCTGTTCTCGGCTCCCGGCAATGAGATCCGTGTGGCAAGTGAGATTGCAAACTGGATGCCGGAATACGAGACGATGCCTTTCGGACAGCATGTGTTCATCACGATACACTGGCTGCTGTCATCGTTTGCAAATGAGAACAAACTGTTTTTATGCGGCATCTGGGTTGTGGGAATCCTTCTTCTGCTGCAGCAGGAGCAGAAGAAAAAGAGAGACTGGATCGCTCTTGGGATCGCGGCGGTCTTTACCCTGGCAGCACTGCTTCCTTATGCAGGCTTTGATCTGTTATCGGATATGGGGATGCAGTATATCAATATTGAAGCGTGCGTGTACCAGGTGCCGTCCATGGCGGTGATGACGCGGGAAGTGATCCTTGCGATGATCTGGTGGGCTGCGGCGCTGCTTTCGTCGGCTGCGGCGCTGCTGCTTTTTTCTCCTTCGGTTCCGGCTTTACAGCGGGCTTTTCCGGACCCAGCAGCTCCTCCACCAGTTTACCGGCGTAGGCTTCTCGATTGGCGTCCGTCTGTACAGGCGCAGCCTTGGGCGCAGGCGCAGACTTTAAGTTGCTTTCCTGCTCTGCCCGGCGCTGCTTTACCTCGGACAAAATATCGTCAATATTATAGTCTTTTGCCATGAAAAAGATCTCCTCTTTTTGCAGGTAGTTCCGTTGGGACCGACGGCACAAAAAACAAAAGCGCCTGTGTGCCCCAAAGCATAGCCACAATTATACTTCATTTTTTATGTCATTACAATAAAAAATTTGTAAAATCTTGTGCTTTGTGAACACACAGACGGTTAAGTGTCTATTATTCTGCGGTTTCCGGGGCAGATGCCGGGGTTTCTGTGTCGTCACCCTCCGGGGTGTCGTCCGTTTTCTCCGGCTCCATGTGCTCCACCACGGACAGGGTAACCACCTTGTCCTCGTCTGTGGTACGCATCACCCTCACGCCCTTGGCCGGGCGCTTAAAGGCAGAGATCTGATCCACAGGGGTGCGAATGACAATGCCTTCCTGGGAGATCATAATAATATCCTGGTCCTCGCGCACCGGGGCGATCATGGCCACCTTGCCGTAGGTCTCGGTATGGTAGTTGATCAGACCCTTGCCGGCACGGGACTGCACCCGGTAGTCGTCAAAGTTGCTCTTGCGGCCGTAGCCGGTCTCGCTGACGGTAAGCAGGCGGGTGTCCTCCAGCGCCACGGCAAAGCCAACCACATAGTCGCCTTCTGCCAGCTGAATGGCGCGCACGCCGCGGGCGGTACGGCCGATCAGGCGGGCGTCGCTCTCCTTAAAGCAAATGCTCATGCCGTCGTGGGTAGCCACGATCAGATTGCGGTTGCCGTCGGTGATCTCCACCCAGCTCAGTTCATCGCCCTCGTCCAAATTGATGGCGATAATGCCGGTTTTGCGAATATGATCGTACTGGCTGATCTCCGTGCGCTTGATCACACCGTTCTTGGTAACCATGCACAGGTACTGGCGCTCCTCGCTGTCCGGCACCCGCACCATAGCGCTGATCTGCTCCTCATTCTCCAAAGGCAGCAGGTTCACCACATTCATACCCTTGCTGGTACGGGAGGCGGCGGGGATCTCGTATCCCTTCATCTTAAACACCTTGCCCTTGTTGGTAAAGAGCATAATGTAGTCGTGGGTGGAGCAGGTAAACATGGTCTTGGCCACATCTTCCTCTCTGCGGCTCATGCCCATAATGCCTTTGCCGCCGCGGTTCTGTGCCTTATAAGTATCTACCGTCTGGCGCTTCATATACCCCATGGTGGTCAGGGTGAGCATGCAGTCCTCTACCGGAATCAGGTCCTCGTCATCCACATCGCCGGAGGCAGCGGTAATCTCGGTACGCCGTTCGTCGCCGAATTTGTCGCCGATGGCGCGGGCCTCTTCCTTTACGATCTCTAACACCCGGGTCTCACTGCTGAGAATGTCTTGATAATCGGCAATCTTGATGTGCAGCTCGCCCAACTCGGTGCGGATCTTTTCAATTTCCAGTCCGGCCAACTGACCCAAACGGAACGCCACAATGGCCGCAGCCTGTGGCTCGTCAAAGTCGTACTTGGCCATCAATTCCTGCTTGGCCTCGGCTTGGCCGCCTTTGCAGCCGCGAATGGTGGCGATGATCTCATCCACAATATCAATGGCGCGGGCCAGACCCTCTAAGATATGGGCGCGATCCTGGGCTTTCTTCAAATCATAGCGGGTGCGGCGGGTGATGATCTCTTCCTGGAAGGTAATGTAATTTTGCAGCATTTCCTTCAGGGAAAGAATGCGGGGCACGCCGTCTACCAGTGCCAACATAATCACACCGAAGGTTACCTGCATTTGCGTCATCTTGTACAGGTTATTGAGCACCACCTGGGCGTTGGCGTCCCGCTTGACGGTGATCTCAATGTGCATACCTTTGCGGGAGGAGAAGTCCTTAATGTCCGCCACGCCCTCGATCTTCTTGTCTCGGGCCAACTCGGCAATGCTGGCAATCAGCGCCGCCTTGCGCACCTGGTAGGGCAGCTCGGTAACCACGATCTTGTAGCGGTCGCCCTTGCTCTCTACAATCTCTGCCCGGGCACGCAGATAGATCTTGCCTCGGCCGGTCTCATAGGCCTGGCGAATGCCCCGAGCGCCCATAATGATACCGGCGGTGGGGAAGTCCGGGCCTTTAATGTGCTGCATCAGCTCCGGCAATCCGGCATCCGGATTGTCGATCAGGCAACACATACCGTCAATCACTTCCCGCAGATTGTGGGGCGGAATGTTGGTGGCCATACCTACGGCGATGCCGCTGGAGCCGTTCACCAGCAAATTGGGATAGCGGGCCGGCAGTACCACCGGCTCTTTCAGTCGGTCATCGTAGTTGGAGGCAAAATCCACCGTGTCCTTGTCAATATCTTGCAGCATTTTCATGCTGATCTTGCTCATTCGGCTCTCGGTGTATCGGTACGCAGCGGCCGGGTCGCCGTCTACGGTACCAAAGTTGCCGTGACCGTCTACCAGCGTGTAGCGCATGGAGAAGGTTTGGGCCAGTCGCACCATGGCATCATACACAGAGGCGTCGCCGTGAGGGTGGTAACGACCCAGCACGGTACCTACGGTGTCTGCACACTTTCTGTACGCCCGATCCGGGTACAGGTTGTTCTCAAACATGGTGTAAAGAATACGGCGGTGTACCGGCTTCAGCCCGTCCCGCACATCCGGCAGGGCACGGCTGACGATCACGCTCATAGAGTAGTCCAAAAAGGCCTTGCGCACCTCTTTGTTAATCTCTACATCTACGATCTTTTGATTGTCATACCGGATCTCATTGTTATCCATTGGCATTCATCTCCTAAATACGGGCCACAGCCCGGCAGGTTTTACTTGGTCAATTTATAATAAGCGGTGTTTTGCAGCATTTCCCGCAGCCGGGGCAGTTCGCTCTCCGGCAGTGCCCGCTTGGGCAGCAGCAGCGTAACGGTGCCGGGAATGGCAAAGGCAAACAGCCGCCCGGTCTCAAATACGGCGCCGAACATGGCCATAGGGTACACAGCGTGAATTTCGCACTGATCCGGCTTTTCGCCGGGCATGGTCCACTCCACCTCCGTGCCGGTAATGCGCATTTGCACCGGCGCAGTCAGGGACGGATGTGCCTTGCACAGGCGGGTATACATCCGCCGAGATACAGGTTCGCGGCACAGCAGCAGAACGCCCATGGCCAACAGGGGCAAACAGGCCGCCAGCGCAACAGCGGGCCGGTGGGACCGGGCGCTAAAGCCCGCCACCGCACAGCCAAATCCAACAGCTGCAAAAAAGAGAATGGGGGTCGTGCGGGTCAGCCGCCGACGCAGCGCCGCCATATCGGCAAAATCCGCCGCATTTAAGCAGTAGTTTGCTTCAATCATTTTGCACCTCCAAAGGCCGGTGCCTTCTCGTGCAGGGCGCTGAGCAGCGCGTTCAGATCCGCCGGGTCACAGTCTGCTTTTTCAATCACAAACAGCCCCATACGGTAGCACCCGATGAGAATAATATAATCCTTGGTCTCCTTAGCGTAGGTGATTCCCTGCCAAGGCAGGGTGTACTGCTCAAATTTGCTCCACACCTGCAGCGCCTGTTCCTCCAGCCGAAGGGTAAAGGGCTGGGTCAGTGTGGGAGAGTTGCCAAACTCCCGCAGCACGGAACTGCGACGCACCCAGGGCAGCAGCACAGCCATGGCTGCTACAATACCGCTCAGCGCCGGGAGTATCGCCGTCTCTTCTACATCTTGCAGCAGAAAATACAGTAAAATACCCGCCACTGCCAGCACCGCACATAGGGCGCAAAACACCCATTGCAGCCGCAGCTGCTGCCGTTGCAGCACCCGCCACCCGGCGTAATACGCCCGTGGCGTCATTTTGAATTCAAATGTGGTCATGGTGTTCTCCTTTATTTGGGAGAAAATGTGATTGAATCTCTCAGTCGCGCTAACGCGCCAACCTGTGGAGCGTCGTTTGAACCCCGCCGGGGTAGGCATTTACTTGCAATTAAATGTCCAGATTCTGTACATATTTTGCATTCTTTTCAATGAATTCACGGCGGGGTTCAACATTATCGCCCATTAAAATAGAGAATGTTTCGTCCGCCTGCTGGGCGTCCTCTACGGTCACCCGCAGCATAATGCGAAATTCCGGATCCATCGTGGTCTCCCACAGCTGTTCCGGGTCCATCTCACCCAAACCTTTGTATCGCTGAATGTCGCACTGGCCGCCCATTTCTTCAATGAGCCGGTCCCGCTCCTCGTCGCTAAAGGCATACTTGAACTTTTTGCCCTTTTGTACCTTAAACAGCGGGGGCTGGGCCAGGTAAATGTAGCCGCCCTCAACTAAGGGCTTCATATAGCGGAAGAAGAAGGTCAACAGCAGGGTACGAATATGCGCGCCGTCCACATCCGCATCGGCCATAATCACGATCTTGTGGTAGCGCAACTTGGTAATGTCAAAGTCCTCGCCGATGCCGGTGCCCAGCGCGGTCACCACAGGCATCAGCTTTTCGTTGCCGTAAACCTTGTCCAGCCGTGCCTTTTCCACATTCAGCATTTTACCCCAAAGGGGCAGAATGGCCTGGTGAGCACGGTCCCGTCCGTCCTTGGCGGAGCCGCCGGCGGAATCACCCTCGACGATGTAAATTTCGCACAGGGAGGGGTCGTTGGAGGAGCAGTCCGCCAGCTTGCCCGGCAGCTTGCTGCTTTCCAGCCCGGTCTTATTACGGGCGTTATCTCTGGCCTTGCGGGCCGCCTCTCTGGCGCGAGAAGCGTCCAGAGACTTGGACAGCAGCGCCTTGGCTACCGCCGGGTTCTCCTCAAAATAGGTCATTAGTTTGTCATATACCAGGGAGCTAACCAGGCCGGTAATGTCCGTATTGCCCAGTTTGCCCTTGGTCTGGCCCTCAAACTGGGCCTCGGTAAGCTTCACGCTGATGACGGCAGTCAGCCCCTCGCGCACATCGTCGCCGGAGAGCTTCTTGTCATTTTCTTTCAGAATATTAAACTTTTTGCCGTAGTCGTTAAACACCCGGGTCAGGGCGGTTTTGAACCCGGTCTCGTGGGTACCGCCGTCAATGGTATTTATGTTGTTGGCAAAGGACAGCAGGGTCTCATTGTAGCTGTCCGTATAGCACAGCGCCACCTCTGCACTGCGGTCGTCCTTAGTCGTGGAGATGTGGATCACTTCGTCCTGAATGGGGTTTAGTCCCCGGGTGGTGTTGATGTACTTTACAAATTCCCGAATACCGCCCTCGTAGCAGAATTCCTCGGCTACCGGCTCTTCGCCCCGCTTATCCGTCAGCGTAATGGACAGCCCGGCGTTCAGGAACGCCTGCTCCCGAAGACGGCGGGCCAATACATCGTACTCGTACTCGGTGGTCTCGGAGAAAATCTCCGGGTCCGCCTGGAAGCGAATAAGGGTGCCGTGCCCCTCTCGATCGGCAATAATATGCAGATCGTCCACCGGCTTGCCTCGCTCAAAGCGCTGGGCGTACACATGGCCGTTCTGGGTCACCTCTACCTCCAGCCACTGGGACAGAGCATTTACCACAGAGGAGCCTACGCCGTGCAGACCGCCGGATACTTTATAGCCGGAGCCGCCGAACTTACCGCCGGCGTGGAGTACGGTGAGTACCACCGTTACAGCAGGCAGACCGGTCTTTTCGTTAATGCCGGTGGGAATACCACGGCCGTTATCCCGCACGCTAATCACATTACCGGGCAAAATCTCCGTCTCAATGTGGGTGCAGACCCCGGCCAGTGCCTCGTCAATGGAGTTGTCAACGATCTCATACACCAGGTGGTGCAGACCTCGGGGGCCGGTGGAGCCGATATACATACCCGGGCGCTTGCGGACGGCCTCCAGGCCCTCCAGCACCTGAATATCTTTTGCGGAATATTCTTCCGTTACAACGGTGTCCATATCCGCTTCTTCCAAAACAGTCTTTTCTTCTTCAGCCATAACTTCTGCCTTTCTGCCCACAAAGGCGTCCTCCGCACTGTGGGCAGGTGCGGTGCCTGTGTCCGTATTCTATCGAAAATGGGTTATTTCCATCGTTTGATCAGCGTGCTTACATTCAGTGGACTGATATACACCGTCTCTTTGGTAAGCACATAGCTTTTGGGCAGGTCGTAATTTACATACTGCACCCGCTTTTGCTGCTCTGCCCTGGTTAAAAAATCTCGGGTGGCCTTACCTACCGTGGAGGTATCCATATCAAAAATACCAATAATATCGCCGGTACGCACCACTGTGTCGCCGCCAATGTGCAGGAGCATCAGTTCACCACCTTGCCGTTTTCAATATGAAAGGTTTTGCCCCGGGTGCCACGCAAGATGGTGCCCGCATCACAGCAGGTGATAAACAACTGCATACCCTTCATGTGGTTGAGAATATAATCTTGCCGCCCTTCGTCCAACTCGCTCATTACATCGTCCAGCAGGGCAATAGGGGCTTCATTTGTTTTTTGTTGCAGAATTTCCGCCTCCGCCAGCTTTAGGGAGAGCACACAACTGCGCTGCTGCCCCTGACTGCCGTACTTTCGGGCAGAAATACCGTTTAAGGTAATATCCAGATCATCCCTGTGAGGTCCAACGGTGGTGGCCCGGTGGTAAATATCCTCGCTGCGGGCACTTTCCAGCAGAGAAAGCAGCCGCCGTTCCAGTTCTTCTACGGCCAAATCACCGTAATCAAAGGCGCCTTGCAGTCGGGCGCCGATCTGCTCCCGCCCGCCGGACAGACCGGTGTGAATACGGGAAAGCGGTTCTTCCAGCGCAGCTACATAGGCACGGCGCTGATAAATGATTTTTGCTCCGGCACGAGCCAGGTTGCCGTCCCAAATAAACAGGGTGTCGGCGCTCATTTTACCTGCCGCAATATCTCGCAGCAGCATATTCCGCTGGGCCAAACTGCGGTTGTAGTCGCTGAGCAATTTTTTATATCCTGTACGGATTTGGCACAGAGCAAGATCTAAAAACTTGCGCCGTTCTGCCGGGCCGTCTTTAATCATGGTCAAATGGGCGGGACTGAATACTACCGCCTTGATCTCCTCTCCCAGTGCGGCGGCAGAGGCCTTGGCAATGCCGTTTAAGGTGGCGCTGCGGCGTTTTTTGATCTGTAACATGGCCGTTTGGGGTCGATTACCGCTGACAAAATGAATTTGCAGCTGTGCCTGTTCTTTGCCAAACTGTACCAGCTCGCTGTCCCGGGCGCCGCGAAAACTTTTAGCGCCGGTAAACAGGTACACCGCTTCAATCAAATTGGTCTTACCCTGGGCATTTTCGCCGTAAATTACATTTACATCGTCAAAATCCAGCACCAGGTGTTCCAGATTGCGGTAGGCGTCAATACCCATGCGTTCTATCTTCATTGCTGTATGGTATAATCAGTGCCGTGGATGACCACCACATCGCCGGGCTTGATTTTTTTACCCCTTGCGGTGCAGGTCTCCCCATTCACTTTCACCAGTCCGTCCTGGATCATTTGCTTAGCCTGGCCGCCGGTTTCCGCCTCGCCTTTGAATTTCAGCAGCGCGTCCAGCCGGATAAAGGGGGTACTGATGGTCACCGTCTCTTGCCGGTGAGGTTTGATATTTACATTAAGCTTCATTTTTCAGCCTCATAGGCAGCACCAAGAACAGAAAGCTGTCGTCGGTCATCGGCAGCACCTTCACCGGGCTAACCGGGCCGGACAACTCAATGCGTACCTGATCGGTGTCTGCGGCGTTTAGTGCATCCAGCACATATTTGGAGTTAAAGCCAATTTCCACCCGGTCGCCGCTTACATTGGCGTGGGTGTAGTTTACCACCCGGCCCAGGCCGGACACAGTGGACACTCGCATTTCGTCTGCATCAAACAGACAGCGAATGGGGTTCTTTTGGTTATTTTCAATCACCGGAATGGTACTGGTAATGCAGTGAATGGCGTCCTCGGTGTTAATAAGTACCGTGGTATTACTGCTTTTAGGCACTGCGGCGTTATAATCTAAGAATTCGCCTTCCAGCAACCGGCTGATAATGCTGTACTGCCCCACTTCAAATACAATATGACGCTTGCCTACGGAGACGGAAATATTTTCGTCCTCCTCCGGGTTCAGCAGCTTGATCAGCTCCCGTACCGTCTTTTTGGGTACGATAAAACTAATATCCTCACCGTCATATTTTACGGTTTCCGTGCGAATGGCCAAGCGGTAACCGTCTACACCGATCAGGCGCAGCTGGTTCAGGCTCATTTCAAATTTAAGCCCTGTGTGCACCGGTTTAGAGGCTTCGCTGTCTGCCACCGCAAACAGCGTCTGCTGTACCATCTTTTGCAACAGGTTCTGATTTAAGAACAGAGGATAGCCGCCGCTGACGCTGGGCAGTTCCGGATAATCGTCTGCGTCAATACCGGTAATGGCATATTGGGCAGCGCCGCAAATAATAGAAACAGAGGTGCCGCTGATGTCAAAGGTCACCGTCTCTGCCGTCAGCTCCTTGATAATATTGCAAAGCACTTTGGCATTGATCACTATGGCACCCGGTTCGGTAACGCTGGCTTGCAGGGTGGTGTTGATGCCAAATTCAAAGTCATAGCCGGTGAGGCTCAGCGTATCGCTGCCGCATTCCATTAAAATACCCTCAATGGTGGGTACGGTCATTTTGGTACTGACTGCGCGCATTACATTATTGCAGGCGGTATTCAGTTCTCTGGCGTTGCAGGTGAATTTCATAAAATTCGCTCCCTCCGTTTCCTATTACAGTATGGGTTTTAGTAGTAGTAGTTATAGGGCGGTGAAAGTGTGGAAAGCGGCAAAATTGCGGTCAACCGCGGGATTTTTGGCGCCTTTTTCTTCCACGCCCGGATTTTGAAAATTTGTTGAAGATGTGGAAAGATTTTGTCTTTCACAAGGGGTGTGCAAATTTTCTTTGTGCAAAATGAAAAAAAATGTTGAAAATTTTGGTTTGTAAGGCGCGTATTTTTGTCTTACTGGTTATCCTTGTGTTGGTTGATGTTGTTGACAATATCATTGACCTGGCGAGCCAGGCGAGAGTCCTTTTTCATGGCCTTTTCAATACTGTTCACATTGTACATAATGGTGGAGTGGTCTTTTTTAAATTCTTTGCCGATCGCCACATAGCTCATACCGGTTACTTCCCGGATCACATAAAAAGTAATCTTGCGGGCGTGCGTTACGGCTGCTTGTTGCTTGGTGCTGTAAATTTCTTCCTCAGAGATGCCGGTAACTCGGCTCACCTCGTCTACCACTCTTTGAATGGTGACCGGCAGGGGCTGGCTGTCCTCAATAATATCTTTAATCACTGTCTGCGCCCCGGCAATGGTGGGCTTTTGGTTAAACAGGTTTTGCATGGCCTGCAATTTTTTTGTCACGCTCTCCAGGTGGCGAATATTGTTTTTTACATTTTTTGCAATATATTCTACCACTTCTTGCGGAATGTCAAAATCCAGCATTTCCGCCTTGCGCTTAATGACGGCACAGCGGGTCTCAAATTCCGGCGGGTTAATGTCCGCCAGCAGACCGCTTTCAAACCGGGTTTTCAATCGGTCGGTAATCATGGGAATGTCTTTCGGCACCCGGTCAGAGGTAATGACCACTTGCTTGCCTGCGTCCTTTAGTGCAGAGAAGGTGTGGAAGAACTCCTCGGTGATGGATTCTTTCCCGGCTAAAAACTGAATATCATCCACCAAAAGAACATCAATATTTTTTCTATACTTGTCGTGGAAGTCATCGGTAGTGTGCCGCTGCAAGGCAATTACAAATTCGTTGCCAAAGCTTTCCGCCTTTACATAAAGAATACGCTTTTCCGGAAAATTGTCTTGAATTTCGTGCCAAATGGCGTTAAGCAGGTGGGTCTTGCCCAGTCCGGAGGGACCGTAAATAAACAGCGGGTTATAGTTGGTTTGGCTGCTGACGCCGCCCGGATCCTTTGCCACCGCCATGGCTGCACGGTAAGCAAATTTGTTGGAATAGCCCTCAATAAAGGTATCAAAAGTATGAATATCCCCCGGCTGCTCCGTGGGCAACAGATGGGTATCCTTGGGCTTTACTTCTTCTTTAGGCGTATTGTCCCGGGTTGTGATCTCTACCGTAACATGAAAGCCGATCACTTCTTCAAATGCCGCTTCCAACGGTTCTTTATACTGCTCGCTGACAATATTGTATTTCATTTGGTTATTACATTCCACCACAGCACACTTGCCGTCCAGGTTCTTTAAAATCAGATCCTGCAGCCACATTCTGTAGGCGGTCTCGCTGACCTGGGGCTTCATGTAATTTAAAACAGCCATCCAAATTTCATTTATGGAATCCATATCTTCTCCTTAAGGGTACTTCACAAATCTCATAATGGTCGTGGTTGGGGCACCGGATCCGCCTTTCGCCACGACGCCAGAATACAGAGTCTATTATAGCAGTATTTATGATTATAATCAATACTTATTGTAAAA
>OMBO01001015.1_pt1 | contig 12708 bp, 9 predicted proteins | sample 1644901 | NCBI WGS metagenome assembly OMBO01 (sample SAMEA103958144, study PRJEB25191) | human gut metagenome | reverse complement strand
GACTTGACCACAAGATGCCCCTTCGTTTCTCGCATGAAAACCCCGATGTGCAGGCACTTTACAAAGAGTATCTTGGCAAGCCCCTGTCGGAGCGTTCGCACCATCTGCTGCATACCGGTATCGAAGCATGGCGGATGCCGCAGGAGCTTTGATTGGCGCTGTTTTCAAGGGCACAGCACAAATTCGAATATGCGGGACAAGCTTGCCTTGTCCCGCATGTTTTATGTTGGTATTACCGCTTCAGCCACTGCACAAATTTCCTCTGTGAGATCTTGGCCGCTTTCGCACTTCTCTTTTTCCTTCTGCGCTTCCTTACTCCACGCGGAGGTAAGCGTCAAATAGTCGTGAACCTTTCCCAGTGTGGTAAAATGGAAGAAACACACGAGGAGGATGGCTTCATGGCGAATGAGCTGGCATGCTTGAACTGCGGGATGGGCTTTACGCCAACGTGCCACATCACGCGGCAGAAATTCTCCAGCAGCGAATGCCGGGTGCGGTACAACAACGCGAAGCGGTACTACACGGACACGCCGGTCAACGAATGCCCGGAATGCGGGACGCCGCTCCAGCAGAGCGGCGAAGCCGGGCGCTGGCGTCAATGCGAAAAAGAGGAAGCCTGTGTTCCCATGAAGAAAAGCACCGTTCCGCCGGCACTTCTGCCGGGCAGCGGGATCGTATCGGCCAGTCTGCTGGCGCAGATCATGCACAGCAAATATGTGCTTGCGCTGCCGCTTTACAGACAGGAGCAGGAGCTGTGCAGGCTCGGTCTGCCCGTTTCCAGACAGACCATGTCCAACTGGGTCCTTACTGCCGGAGAACGTTGGCTTCTGCCGGTATATCACGTACTGCACAAGGAGCTTCTTGCAAACGAGATCCTGCATGCAGATGAGACGACGCTCATGGTGCTGCGGGAGCCGGAGCGGCAGGCGCTGGCAGACGAGCTGGGCGAGGACGGCATTCAGGAGCTTGCACAGCGGTATGCCGAGGCATACGAGGGCTGCTACGACGGCGCGGAGCTGGATGCGTACATCGAGGAGATCTGCGCGGACGCCTACGCGGGCATGGACCGGCTGCCGGAAGCAAAGACGCAGATCATACAAAAAGCAGCCCAGCAGGCGCAGGAGACCCAGCAGGCGGCAGAAGAAAACGGCGAGACCAGAGGCCCGCCGGATAGGTATAGCGCTGGCGAAGATGATGGTGCTGTGAAACTGTATCAGGGAATTGATCTGTCAAAAGACGGGAGAGTTTATACCTATGATTTCCTGACAGCACTCCCGGACATGAACGTGACGGTGCTTCCGGAAGTAAACGAGGTCAGGGGCAAGGATGGACGCGTAGACACGGCGGAAGTCGTTCGAGAAGGCATGAAAAATGCCCGCGCCGTTGGTACGGAGCGAGACGGGAAAGTATTTGTACAGAATGCCTACACAGGGCGTGAACTGAGAATTGATACCGCAAGCATTCGACACGGACTGAACGGGAGTCTGAACCGCCTGCTCACAAATGCCAGATTGGGGGCGGCGATTGGCGATGTTGTAAAAGATGCCGTTCCGATAAATGCACTACAAAACAAAGCGGATGGGGTGTCTGGGACATACGCAATGGCAGCATATGCAACAGACAATAGAGGCCGTGAGTTTGTATCAATCGTTACAGTTGAACAGCGGAGTGGAGACATTGCATCTCTTGAGGCGTACGATGTCACCCATTCCGTTAGCGGGAGACAAAATAAAAGAAGCGAACGGGTGGACACGAAGTCCCAGGGGGTTAACCCTTCCACGAACGCTTCTAATATAAAAATATCAGATTTTTTGAACGTTGTCAAGAATACACATCAGAGCGTACTTTCTCAAAATGTGCTAGATGAAATTGGAGAAGAAAGAAACCCTGCTGGATACTACACAGGAAAAGCAAAATTTTCCGCTGACGATACCACAGCGACGCCGCAGGAAAACGATAAGGCTGCGCTGCCGGAGGTGAGCAATGCCCCGTCGGTCAGCCAGTTCCGCTATTCGGTGGCGGAGGATGCGCAGGAGGCGGAGGGAACGACCGCTTTCACGCTGGACAGCATTCCGAAGAAGGCGCAGGACTATCTGCGCAGGGTGCGCGGGCAGACGGCGGCGGCCATCCAGCAGACGCTCTCAATGCCGTTTGCGGCACGTCAGGAGGTGCTCAAGCCTGCCATTGAGGAAATGATGAACGAATATCTCCAGACCGGCAGGATCTCGCAGGAGACGGTAGACAGGAACTTTGAGGAGTCCTACAGGCGCGGCGTGAAAAGGCCCACCGTCCGGGTACGTTGGGAGTTTTCAGATACACCCTAGACATTTCATAAGCCTTTTCTTTGGAAAGCTGCTTTCTAGCTCAGAAAACAACATAAAATAATAAAAACAGAATAGACCCATCAGAAAAAAGCATTTCCAAGTCAACACTTCTTATGCTACACTGAGAACAAAGGAGGTATGACTTCATGCAACAATTTGATTTGATTATCATCGGCGGCGGCCCAGGCGGATATCTGTGTGCGGAGCGCGCAGGAAAGGCGGGCCTGCGAACTGCACTTCTTGAAAAGCGTGCCCTTGGCGGCACATGCTTGAATGAGGGCTGTATCCCCACAAAAAGTCTGCTCTACTGCGCTAAGCAATACCAAACAATGCTGCACTGCGAGGAGTACGGTATCGCAGCGCAAAACGTTTCCTACGATCATGCAGCAGCTGTCGTGCGCAAAGACGGCATCGTTCAAACGCTCGTCCGCGGCGTAGGTGTATCGATGAAGAAGCACGGGGTCGCTGTTTTCTCTACTGAGGGTAAGATCACCGGCAAAACGGGCGATCTGTTCACTGTTTCCGCTGGAGCGGAATCCCTGTTTGCACCACGTCTTGTGCTCGCCTCTGGCTCCAGCGCCGTAGTACCGCCAATTCCCGGCGTGAGAGATGGACTCGCCTCCGGCTTTGTAATGACAAATAGGGAGCTTCTCTCCCTACAGGCTAAGCCCGACTCACTGGTCTGCATCGGCGGGGGCGTAATCGGGCTTGAGATGGCCTGTTACTTTGCGTCGATCGGTACAAAGGTCACCGTAATCGAAATGATGTCTAAAATTGCAGGCAATACCGACCCCGAGATCTGCGCACTGTTAATGCGCACCTACAGAAAACAAGGCATGGAATTCTGTCTCAACGCCAAAGTCGAGTCTCTCACAGAGCACAGCGTGATCTATTCCGATGCTTCAGGGAAACATGAGATTTCCTGTGACCGCGTTTTGCTTTCAGCGGGCCGCCGCGCGGACGTGAGCGGACTGAATACAGAAGCAATCGGTGTTGCACTTGAACGCGGCGCAGTTGTGACTGACGAGCACATGCGTACAAATATCCCCGGCGTATGGGCAATTGGTGACTGCAACGGCAAGCTGATGCTGGCGCACACGGCATACCGTGAGGCAGAGGTCGCCGTCAACGACATGCTCGGCAAAAAGGACAGGGTCGACTATTCGATCATTCCCTCTGTAATTTACACCACGCCTGAAGTGGCCAGTGTCGGCGAAACGGAGCAGAGTGCGCTGGAGAAGGGGCTGGATATACAAGTCGTCAAGGCGCCGATGGCTCTCTCTGGCCGCTATCTGGCCGAAAACCCAAAGGGAACTGGATTCTGTAAGCTACTTTATGACAGAAAAAATCGCTGCGTCGTGGGCGTCCACTTGATTGGCTCCTACGCCTCTGAAATCATCTATGGCGCAGCCATGATGGTCCATTCCAAGCTTCCCGTGCAGCATCTGGATAAGATCGTATTCCCGCACCCGACAGTCGGTGAGGTCGTGCGCGAGGCGCTGTTCATGCTGTAAATCGATTCCAAACAAGCTCCGCCCCATTGAAACGACAAAGCAGCGCGACGCCTCGGCGCCGCGCTGCTTGCGTTTTATGGAGTTTGGAAAGCTGCCCGAAATTACTTGGTCAGGTAGCGGTACAGCATGACCGCGACCTCCGCACGGGTGCCCTTACCGGCCGGATCCAGCGTGGTAGCGGACTTGCCGGTGATGATGCCTTCCTTGACGGCCCATGCCATGGCCGTCTCGGCGTAAGAGCTGACCTTGCTTCTGTCGGAGTAGCCGCTCAGAGTGCCGGTCGTTCTGGGCTTACCGGCGTAGCGATACAGGATCGCCGCGATCTGCTCACGGGTGACCGCGCCGTTCGGGTTGAAGGTGGACTTGGAGGTGCCGGTGACGATGTCATTCTTATAAGCCCACAGAACGGCGTCGTAGTAATAGCTGTTCTTGTCCACATCCTTGAACGGGTTGGAGACGTTGACGGACGGCTTGCCCTCGATACGGTACAGGATCGTAACGAGCATACCGCGGGTCATGGTCTGGCTCGGGCTGAAACTCTTGTTGGCAGTGCCGTTGACCAGAGAGTTGTAGGACATGAAGTCGATCGCGTTTGCGGACCACTTGCCGGTGTTGCTCTCAGTAACGTCATTGAAGTAGTTGGACTTCGTCTGCTGAACAATGTTGAAGGACAGGGAGCCGCTTTCGATCTTGCTCTTGCCGTCATAGATGGTGTAGGTGACCTTTGCGGTCTGCGCACCGGCTGCCGGTACAAAGTAGACGTCGGACAGAGCCAGATCGTTTCTGCCGGCGCTGAAGAAGAAGCTCAGCTTGTTGGTGACTTCCTTCGCGGAGGCAATGGTGTCATAGGCGTAGTACAGTCTGCCGTTGGTCACATCGCCAAAGACCACATAGTAGCTGGCCAGCTGGCTGTTGGTGACGTTCTCAGGAGTCATGGCCTTGGCCAGATCGCCCTTGAAGCTGGTGCCGATGGAATAGATGGTAGAAACCTTGCCGTCGTTGACGGTGATGGCTACGTTGCCCTCGACCTGAGCGCTCGTGCCGTTGGACTTGGTGCCGTAGGCAACAAACGGGATGTTGATGGTGTATTTGCTGGTTCTGGAGCCTGCCGTAAAGACGATGGTGTCCAGATCATACTGACGGGAGGTTGCATTGTAGCAGTACTCGGTGCGGCTGTCGACCGTATCCGCGTTTCTGTCGCTGCTCTCGTACAGATAGCCGTAGGTTCTGGTGTTCAGGTTCTTGTCATAGCTCGTGTCGAACTTGACATAGCTCAGCGTGCCGCGGTTGTAGGCTTCGCTGAAGAACTTCTGGAAGTCGTCCTCGTCGAAGCGGACACTCTGACCGGCTGCGACATCGTATTCAATGTCCGCGCTGGCGCCCTGGATAACGACCTTGCCGGTGGCGATGACGCCGCCGTTGGCGTCATAAGCAGTGTAGGTAACGTACGGAGTGCTGGAAGAGGTCGTCGGAACAAAGTAGACGCCTTCCAGAGCATACTGCCGGAGCGCGGTCGAAGGCGTGTAGTAGCACTTCGTGCCGGAGGGCAGCAGTGTGGTGGTGCCGGCAGCATACAGTGCGCCGCCGTAAGGCGTGTTGAACACGACATAGGAAAGCGTCTTGCCGCCGGTGTAGTAGATGTAGTCGTTGAACTTCATCTGCGTGCCGCCGGTAACAGCGCTGACAGCGTTCGCAAACGGATCCTTCGTGAAGGCCGCGCTGGCGCCGTTGAGCGCGAAGGTGATGTCAGAGGCAGCGCCCGGAACAACGCGGATATCCAGCGTACCGGCACAGGTGGTGTCCTTGATCGTCGCGGTGACCTTGACGGTCATACCGGCGGTGTTGTTGACGGCGTTCGTCGTCAGGGTCGCGGTGTTGTTCGCCAGAGACGCAGCGATCGTTGCGTAATAGGCGGAAGCGTCCGTGGACCACACGAGGGTGTTGTAGTTCAGAGCCTGCTTGTAGTCGCCCTTCGCCTCGTCGAATTCCTGAACGGTCGCGGTGATGACGGGGTTCGTGCCGACGGTGACGCTGGTGTTCAGCGGCGTAATAGACGTGGTGGTCAGCGTGACCTTATAGGCGTCGCAGACCTCAACGGTGACCGGCGTCGTGCTGACGGAAGCGGCCTTCAGCTGCGTGTCGGGGTCGGTGACATTCATGGTGCAGTAGTAGGTAGTCTTGCCTGCCGTCGCCGTGTCCGTGATGGTCAGGACGGAGCTGGTCGCACCGGCGATGGGCACATAGGAGCCGATACCATTGGACTTATACCACTGATAGGTGATGGCGGAGGTCAGGTTCTTGTCGCCTGCCGCAGCGGTAGCGACGACCTGAAGCGTCTTGTTGGTCGCACCCTTCTTGATCTTCATGTCCTGCGGGACGGGCTGACCGATGGTGATGACCGGGGTATTGCCGACCACGATGGTGGCGGTGACGGCATTGCCGGTCAGGGTGTACTTGGCCTCGTCCTCAGCACTCAGGGATGCAATACCATTGATCACATAGGTACCAGCAACGTTCTTGTTGTACGCAAGCACGTCTGCTTCGTTCCATGCGATGTTGCAGGTCGCGGCGTTGGCGCCCTCGCCCTTTGCCTGCATAGTCGCAGGAAGCTGGGGCAGGTCAGTGCCGATGGCAACTGCGGGAACCGTGTAATTCGGGTTCTCGATGGTCAGGCTGGCCTTGGCAACCGTGACAGCGCAGGTCGCAGTCTTGGTGTTGCCAGCCGCGCTGGTAACCGTGATGGTCGCGGAGCCTGCACCGACAGCGGTGACAGCGCCGTTCGAAACGGTCACAACATTGGTATCATTGGATTCCCATGTGAGCGTCTTGTCGTCTGCATCGTCCGGAGCGACCGTCGCGACGAGCGTCGCGGTATCGCCGGGCTTCAGATTCAGGCTGTTCTGATTCAGCGTGACTCCGCTTACGGGTGCAGCCAGCGCAGCCGGGATCATTGCGCAGACCATTGCCACGACCAGAAGGGCGCAGACAATTCTGCTCATACTCTTTTTCATTGTGATGTACCTCTCTTCCTTGTTATGTTTGAAGTGTTTCTTTACCCAATTTGCTCATGTTAAGTGTATCATAATTCCGTAAAATTTCAATCACCTTAAGGAAACTTTAAGGAGTTCCCATGGTTTTTCGGCATCAGTCCCACATTTTGTTGTCAAATTTTGTTTGACGTCAAAATATGGTGCTGCGTCCGCAAGAATTACAATATGATTACACACTTTTCTTTTTGGAAACGTTTTGTTTAATCGTCGTTTCCACTTTGTTTCTCTTTTTCAGGCTCCTGCGGCTCCTTTTCCTTGTAATAGAGCATACAGTGGCAGAAGCCCTCGAAGTTTGGATCCTGGATCTGTTCGCGGAACTCGCGGCACATGCACTTGTTGTCCTCCGTCCGCTGGAGACGGCATGGGCAGTAGCCGCCGGTGCGCTTGAGGCCCTCGCGGACACGCTTCACGACCTCTTCATCCGGATTCAGCCGTACCTTCATAGCTTTTCCTCGATCTCCGCGCGCAGGCTCTGCTTGTCGCGGTAGCCGACAAGCTTTCCAGCGATCTCACCGCCGCGGAAGATCAGCAGCGTCGGGATGCTCTCAATGCCATGCTCGATGGCAAGGTCCCGCTCCTCGTCCACGTCCGCCTTGCAGAACTTGACCTCCGGCATCTCGCCGCTCAGCTCCTCAAGCACCGGCTTGAGCATCATGCACGGCCCGCACCAGGAAGCCCAGAAATCGAGCACAACGGGCTTTTCGGACTTCAACACCTCGTTTTCAAAATTCTCTTTTGTAATGATCGTCATACCTCATGCCTCCCTGAGTCTGTTCCTGTTTTTAGTATAGCACATATCGGTAAAAAAGAATTGATAAATTGTGAATTCCTCGCTGTAAAAATGCACCAGCTTTTCTTTCCATGCAAACGCATTGCCGCGCGGCAGGACTTTCCTGCCGCGCGGCGTCAGAATTATTCCACAGTCACGCTCTTCGCCAGATTCCGGGGCTTATCGATGTCGCAGCCGCGCTGGAGCGCAACATAGTACGCAAACAGCTGGAGCGGCAGCACACCGAGCGACGGCAGGAACATATCCTCCGTGTCCGGAATGACCATCATGGCATCGGCATTTTTCGCCATTTCCTCGCGGCGGCTCTCAGTCGTGAGCGCAAGGACGCTTGCGCCGCGCGCCTTGACCTCGACGACGTTGCTCATCGCCTTGTCGAACAGCGGCCCGTAGGTGCCGAGCGCCACGACCAGCGTTCCGTCCTCGATCAGCGAGATCGTCCCGTGCTTCAGCTCGCCGGAGGCGTAGGCCTCGGAGTGGATATACGAGATCTCCTTGAGCTTGAGCGAGCCCTCCAGTCCCAGCGCATAGTCCAGATTCCGGCCGATGAAGAAAATAGAATCGTGGTTGAAGTACAGCGAAGCGTAGTGCTTGATCTGCTCACAATCCGAAAGGATTTCCTCCATTTTTTCCGGCAGGCGCTGAAGCTCCGCGACCAGTCGGTCGTACGCCTCCTCCCGGATGGTCCCGCGCAGCTGCGCCAGATACAGGCAGAACATATCCAGCAAAATCAGCTGCGTGGAATATGCCTTCGTCGTCGCAACGGCGATCTCCGGCCCCGCCCAGGTATACAGCACGTCGTCAGACTCACGCGCAATGGAGCTTCCGACCACGTTGACGATGGAAAGGATCCGCGCGCCGCGCGCCTTGGCCTCGCGCAGCGCGGCCATGGTGTCAAGCGTCTCGCCGGACTGGCTGATCACAAGCACCAGCGTCTTTTCGCTGACGATCGGGTCGGCATAGCGGAACTCGGAGGCCAGCGTGACCTCCACCGGGATACGCGTCATTTTTTCGAGATTGTATTTGCCAATCACACCGACATGGTACGACGAGCCGCAGGCAATGATCGTGATGCGCTCCATGCCGCGCAGCTCCTCCGGTGTCAGGTGCAGCCCCTCAAAGACGATCTTTCCCTCATGCAGGCGCGGGCCGACCGTGCGCCGGATGGCCTCCGGCTCCTCCATGATCTCCTTGAACATGAAATGCGGATAGCCGCCCTTTTCCGCCGCGGAGATCTCCCAGTCGATGTGGTGATGCTCCTTCACGACCGGCTGCTCCATCGCGTCGAGCACCGTCACGCCCTCCGCCGTCAGGATCGCGACCTCGCCGTCATCCATATACGCCACGTCCCGTGTGTGCCGGACGAGTGCCGTCACGTCGGAGGCAATGAAATTGCAGCCTTCACCGTAGCCGATCAGCAGCGGTGCGTCCTTTCGCGCGGCATAGATCCTTCCCGGCGCGTCGGCACACAGGATGCCGAGCGCGTACGCGCCCTCGATCCGGTGCAGCACCATGTAGAGCGCCCCGAGCACCGTTCCGGTCTCCTTGTAAAAATACTCCAGCAGCTGCGCCACGACCTCCGTATCGGTCTCGGAGGCAAAATGTACGCCCTTTGCCTGCAAAAACTGCCGCAGCTCGAGATAGTTCTCGATGATGCCGTTGTGGACCAGCGCAATTTTGCCGTCCTCGCTGACATGCGGATGGGAATTAATGTCATTCGGCTCTCCATGGGTCGCCCAGCGGGTATGACCGATGCCGGTCGTCCCGTGCAGGGTCGCGCCGTTCTGCGTCAGCTCCATCAGGTTTTTCAGCCGCCCCTTCGCTTTGGCGATCTGGAGGCCGTTCTCACCCGCCACACAGACGCCCGCGGAGTCATAGCCGCGGTATTCCAGCCGCGACAGTCCTTCCAGCAGAATCGGAGCCGCCTGCTCCTTGCCGATGTATCCAACGATACCACACATATTATATTGTTCCTCCTGAAATCATTTCAGGACAAACACGCAGACCATTTGCCTGTGCTTTTCCCGCAGCCCCTCTGTTTTGCAGTTACCCGCATATTTCTGACTGCGTCACGCGCGAAAAGCGGCACGGAAGCGCATCCGCCGATCACTTCGATCACGCTTCACCTCGTCATCCTGCCGGGAGTCTGTTTTCTTCCGCAGGAACACGGCGCTTGTGATGGGAATGTCCCATAGTCCTCCTTTCCTTTCTGCGTCTATGCCATTATACTGTATTTTGCAGGAAAAAGCCACTGCTATTTTCCGCGCGCATTTCCTCTTGACAGGCATGGTATAATATGTTTACAGTATCCGCAGAACGGAGGTGTGCAGGATGGCGGGCGATTCGGTCAAGATTATGGCCAGAAATCAGAAGGCGCATCACGAATATTTCATCGAAGAAAAATTCGAGGCGGGCATCGAGCTGTCCGGCACCGAGGTCAAGTCCATCCGCGCCGGCACTCTCAGCCTCAAGGAGGCCTGGTGCCAGATCAAGGACGGTGAGCTGTACATCCGTCAAATGCACATTGCGCCGTATGAGCAGGGCAACATTTTCAACAAAGATCCTCTGCGTCCGCGGCGGCTGCTGATGCACAAGCGCGAGATCGCGCGCCTGTTCGGCAAGGTCAAGCAGGAAGGCTACGCGCTGATCCCCCTGTCGGTCTATTTCCGCGGCTCGCTCGTCAAGGTCGAGATCGCGCTGGCAAAGGGCAAAAAGCTCTACGACAAGCGCGAGGACGCCGCAAAGAAGGACGCCAAGCGTCAGATCGACCGGGCAATGAAAGGAAGGTAACTCAAATGGCAAATCCCATTGCGACCATTACCATGGAAAACGGCGGCAAGATCGTCTGCGAGCTGTATCCCGAGAAAGCGCCGCAGAGCGTCCGCAATTTCATCTCTCTGGCAAACAAGGGCTTCTACAACGGCCTGATTTTCCACCGCGTCATTTCCGGCTTCATGATCCAAGGCGGCTGCCCGGACGGGACCGGCATGGGCGGCCCGGGCTACTGCATCAAGGGCGAGTTCAAGCTCAACGGTGTCAAGAACAACCTCTCGCATAAGCGCGGCGTGCTGTCCATGGCGCGTGCGCAGTCTCCGAACTCCGCCGGAAGCCAGTTCTTCATCATGCACGCCGACGGCGAGTTCCTCGATGGCCAGTACGCGGCCTTCGGCAAGGTGCTCGAGGGCATGGACGTGGTCGATCAGATCGCGGCCGTCAAAACCAACGCGCAGGATCGTCCGCTCGACGAGCAGAAGATCGCGTCCATCACCGTGGATACGCAGGGCGAGGAATATCCGGAGCCGGATAAGCTCCGCGACCCCTACGGGCGTTTCTAATTTCAAGAGTTTCAGGCTGACCTTCCCGCGCGGTTCGTCCGCGTGGGAAGAAGCCTCCTCGATACGGGGCTGTACTGGTTTCGACGGGGGCAGTGAGGCCGGATAAGCGGGCGGAGGTGTCTGACCTCCTTAAACCGGGCAATTTTTTCAAATTAACTGACAACTCTAAAGTTGCTCTGGCTGCCTAATTAGGCGCCCATCCTCCCCGGGAGGGCCACGAACCGGGCTTGGGTGTGATCTGAGTGGCGAACGTGCGGCGGGTAAGAGTTGCCTCGCCCATGCATCATGACTCTACCAAACCGTTGAGTGTGTTTGTTCACGCCTCGGTAAGGGAATGTAAATAACAAACTGCGCCCGAAGAAAGTCCGGTCAAGTTGCTTTCGGACAGGGGTTCGATTCCCCTCAGCTCCACCAAACAGGTATTGGACGAACACCTATTTCTTCAGCGGCGGTTTCGCCGTGAAATGTTCGCTCTGATCCACAACAGAAAGCGCCGTCTTGGAAGTGATTCCGAGACGGCGCTTTTTCTATTGACCGGCAGACAGAAAAACTTTTTCTTCGGCTGGTAAAACAAAAGATGCCCGTCCACGGCTTGATCGTGACGCCGGTGGTCAGCTTGCCGCAGGACAGCGTGATGGTCTTGGTGGTCAGCGGGTCACCCATGGATTTCTGCACCGGCTCCAGCGCATCCACGCCAATGCCCGCCTTGGTTCCGGCACAGACATTGATGTGGTAATCATGGTAAAAGCTGTTCTGCTTCTGCTGCAGCAGATTGTACATGGCGTAGCTGCTGGCCACATTGGGCAGAAACCAGAAGGTGTGGGACAGCACATTCAGCAGCCGGGTATCGGAAAACGGCATATGCCGTCAAAAAAAGAGGGCGCTGGCCATCTGGAAAGGAGACGATAAAAATGCCAATTATGCTGACCAGAAAGGACGGCCCACCTACGCCGTTCCGCAACGCAGAGTACATCCCGTTCTACTACTTCATCCCGAAAAGCATCCTGTCCTGCTGTGGGGCGGAGCTGAACGCCATCCCGAGGAATCCGCAGGAGCTGTTCCGCAACCGGGCCGCCTGTGAATTTGTGGAGAGCGATCTGTTCCGGCTGCTCATCATAGACGCCGCCGCCTTTATGGTTTGGCCATATATGGGCTTTGGCGAGTATATGGAAATTTACTCCGGCTACGACCCGGCGTGGCGGTTCGCCCACTGCCCGGACTACTGGATTCAAGAACTGACGGACGAAGGCATCCTGGCGTCCGCCGGCGAATTATTCAAAGGTTGCCATTCGGAATTGGGGTATGTGCCGGAATGGCAGATCGACATCTATCTGCGCTACATCGTGCCCAATGTGATGAAAAAGCACCGGATGGACGAGATCATCCAAGTGGCACGGGAATATCCCTGTTTTGAGGACTTTGATTTTCGCAAAAGCAATCAGAAAACGGACGTCATCCGCAAATGGTACCACACCCGCACCAGGCATCCGATGATCTCACTGGAGGAATTTCAGGAGGCCTATGCCGACACCCACGGCGGACAGGAATACAATGAGGAGGATGCAGAAATGAAAACGATCCACAACACGAAAATCATCGGCATCGACCACGGGTACGGGAATATGAAAACGGCCAACTGCTGCTTTCCCACCGGCATCACCGCCTATGACCACGAGCCGCTGTTCACGGCGGATATGC
>OMBO01001006.1_pt1 | contig 12817 bp, 10 predicted proteins | sample 1644901 | NCBI WGS metagenome assembly OMBO01 (sample SAMEA103958144, study PRJEB25191) | human gut metagenome | reverse complement strand
TAACTAATATAAAAATCATGAGTGAACATATTGTTGAAGCAATCGGATTAAGTAAGGTAACAATCAAGGACGGAAAGGTAATTGATGTTAGCGAACCTAAACTGGATTACTGTCCATTATTTCATCACCACAGAGGAATGGAAAAAATAACTAAGAAAGCTATTTGGGACAATATGCAATTTAGAATCGATGATTTTGGAATGTGCACATCCAACAGACAGCTTAGAATGAAAGATTTTCTTTCTTTTGGAATTTCTGAAATTTTATCCACATTAATTAAGGAAAATGTAATAGATTGTGCAGTAATGGTTTGTGAAGGTTGCGGAACATTAATAGTAACCGAAAGTGAATTAGTTCAAGGTATTGGAGGAAGAGTCTCAGGACTTGTTAAAACTAGCCCTATTCCTGAATTATTTGACCAATTAGGCAGAAAAAATATTTTAGAACCTGAAACTGCCAAAATTGATCAGACAGAAGGAATCAAATTAGCTATCAAACAAGGTTATAAAAACATAGCTGTAACAATAACATTAGCCCAGGACTGTCTTAAAATCCGGGAACTTAAAAAAGCACATCCTGATGTAAATATTTACACATTTGTCGTGCATACAAGTAACATAACTAAAAAAGAAGCTAGAATTCTTTTTGATGAATGTGATGTAGCAACCGCCTGTGCATCCAAATACATTAGAGAAATTGGAGAAGCTGAAAGTTTAAAAACAGTCGGCCAGTCAATTCCTATTTATTCTAAAACTGAAAATGGTAAAAAATTCTTAGAAATGAGGCTGGAAAAAATTGGCGGGAAAAAACCTAAAAAAGAAAATCCAAAAATACCTGATCCATTATTATAAACTAACTTATGAGGGGAAACATTGACACAAAAAAGTGAAGCTCAAAAAGGCAATATCACTCCAGAAATGGAAGCTGTTGCTCATGATGAAAATATAAACGTTAACAAACTAGCTAAATTAATTGCTGATGGAAGAGTTGTAATTCCTAAAAACATCAACGGCCATTCAAAAGCCTGCGGAATTGGTGATGGCCTTAAAACCAAAATCAATGCAAACATCGGTTCTTCAAGTAAAATTGATGATATTGAATTGGAAGTAAATAAAGCTAAATTAGCTCAGGAATACGGTGCAGATGCACTGATGGATTTGTCTACCGGATCTGATTTGACAACATTTAGAAAAAAAATCATGGATGCTGTAGATATAACTATCGGAACAGTGCCTATTTACGAAGCTGGAGTAATTACACTTAATAAAAACAAAGAAATCATCGATATGGATGCCGATGACCTTTTTAAAGCTATTGAAAATCAGGCTAAAGAAGGGGTTGATTTCATGACCCTTCACTGTGGAATAACCAAAGATTTAGTTGAAAAATTAGAAAAAGCTAAAAGAATGATGGGAATTGTAAGCAGAGGCGGAACTTTCCTTGCATCCTGGATTAAACACAACCAGCAGGAAAACCCATTATATGAAAATTACGATTATCTTCTTGAGCTGTCCTACGAATATGACATTACATTATCATTAGGTGACGGATTAAGACCAGGATGCCTAAGCGATGCCAGTGACATTCCGCAAATCCAGGAGCTCGTCAATTTGGGAGGCCTTGTTAAAAGAGCTCAGGATGCAAATGTTCAGGTAATGGTTGAAGGACCAGGACATATGCCATTAAACCAAATCAAAGCAAATATGGAAATACAAAAGACTATCTGTTACGGAGCTCCATTTTATGTTTTAGGTCCTCTTGTAACTGACTTGGCGCCGGGTTATGACCACATTACAGGAGCTATTGGAGGAGCAATAGCTGCAAGTAGCGGAGCTAACTTTTTATGTTATGTAACCCCTGCAGAACATTTATCTTTACCTTCTCTTGAAGATGTTAAAGAAGGAGTGATTGCCTCCAAAATAGCTGCTGAAGCTGCTGATGTTGCTAAAGGACTTGACTCTGCATGGGAAAGAGAACGTGAAATGGGAAAAGCACGTAAAGAATTTGATTGGGAAAAACAATTTGAACTTGCATTTGACCATTCCAAACCTCGCAGTTACAGAAACAAATGTGAACTTGACGATGACGAAATGTGTGCAATGTGCGGAGAATATTGTGCAGTAAAAATAGCAAAAGGCGACTTTTAAATGAAATATCAAGAATTAGTAGATGTATATTCTGCCCTGGAAAATACAACTAAAAGACTGGAAAAAACGCAAATCATATCTAATTTCCTATTAAAATTAGACAGCACTACACTTGAGCAGGTAGGTTTGCTAATATTAGGCAGCATATTTCCTGCATGGAGTGATAAAGAAATTGGAATTGGGAATAAATTAGTTATGCAGGCTGTTGGTGAAGCTGTAGGAGTTACTCCTGACAAGGTTGAAGATGCAGTTCGTGATCAGGGAGACATCGGACTTGCATGCATTAGCTTATATGCTAAAAAATCACAGACCACATTCTTTTCCCAGCCTTTAACAATCGATTTTGTATTTAAAAGCTTAAGAAAGCTTTCTGAAAAAAGCGGAGCAAGATCAACAAAACGTAAAATTGACATAATTTTGGAAATGCTGTCTCAAGCTTCAGCCAGCGAAGCAAAATATTTAACCCGTACTATTCTTGAAGAACTTAGAATTGGTGTTGGAGAAGGTGTTGTAAGAGATGCAATAGCTCAGGCATTCAATATTGACAAATCAGTTGTTGAAAGGGCAATGATGCTTACAAATGACTTAGGTTTAATAGCTGTTGTTGCAAAAGAAAAAGGGGAAGGTGGACTTAAAGAGTTAAACCTGACTCCTGGAACTCCAGTAAAACCTATGCTTGCACAGCTTGCACCTCCGATTCCAGAAATCATAAATGAAATGGGAGTAGCTATCTGTGAAACCAAATACGACGGAATCCGTCTTCAGGTACACAGACACGGTGATGAAATAAAAATATTTACAAGAAGACTTGAAAACATCACTCATGCACTGCCTGAAATCGTGGATTTGTTTAATGAATACCTCCCTCATGAAGATTATATTGTAGAAGGTGAAGTAATAGCTACAAGAGACGGGAACCCCTTATCTTTCCAGAATATTTTACATAGAGTCAGAAGAAAACACAATATTGACGAAGCTATGGAACAGGTTCCTTTAAAAGTTTTCCTCTTTGATTTGTTATACTACATAGTTCCGATGATTGATGAACCATTACTTAAAAGGAGAAAAAAACTTGAGGAAATCGTCAACACCACACCAGATGAAATCAATTTAAGCAACATGGTTTATGGAACTCCAGATACTATTAAAGAAGTGGAAGATCTGTTTGAATTGTCAATAGCTCAACATCACGAAGGAATAATGATTAAAGATGCTGGAGAGCCATATATTCCAGGACTTCGTGGTAAAAAAATGCTTAAATATAAGGCAGAACCTGAAACATTGGACATGGTTGTTGTTGGCGGAACATACGGTATCGGTAAAAGAGGAGATTTTGTCGGCTCATATCTAGTATCCCTACGTGATGAAGACAATAATCTAAAAACAGTTGCTTATGTGGCTACAGGTCTTGATGATGCTACACTAGAATACCTTACTAAAAAAATGAAAAAATACGAACTGTCTACAAAAGGCAGAGAAATTGTTGTAGAACCTAAAATCGTATTGGAAGTGGCATTCAGTGAAATCGTTGAAAGTCCTGAATATGAAACCGGATACTCACTGCGTTTCCCTGTTGTTAAAAACATCAGAAAAGACAAAGGAGTAGATGATATTGATACAGTTGAAAGGTTAATTTCAATGTATGAAACTCAATAATCATCTAAAGCTTTTACATTTTGTATTACTTTTCTTGTTACAGGGTATACAACAACTTCATAAGCTGTTTTGAATAATGCTTGTGCCACAATCATAGTTAGAAGTGCAAATAGAGGCATTGTTCCTAAAAATCCTATTGTAATAAATATAATTGCATCCATTCCTTCACCGGCAAATGTAGATGCAATACATCTGAAAAATAATTTTTCCTCATTTTTATATTTTAAATAAACCATCAGTTTTGCATTAATCAATGATCCGACCAGATAAGCTATAAAACTAGCTATCAATAATCTTAAAGTACTTCCCAAAACTGTATGGAAAGCTGCATCAGCTGTAAAATATGCAGGAGCCGGTAAAAACATGGTTATATTATAACAGATTACAGCTATTAAATTCATGAAAAATCCTAAATAAATAGCCATTCTGGCTTTCTGATAACCGTAACACTCTGCAAGTACATCATTAACAATATATATTATTGGGAATATTATAACTGCACAGGGCAAGCTTACCCAATACAATTCAAATGTTTTGCTTGCAATTATATTTGAAACAATCAACGATGCACAAAATATCCCAACAAGTATTGCATATAAATCTGTTTTTTTTAAATCACTGTTACCAAACATACATATTTAAATTATATTTTGATGTAAAAAAAGATTTTGCAAAACAATATTTTAAAATAAAAACCTATCAGCTATTTTTAAAATAAAAACCAAGATAAATTCATGGAAATTACAGATGACAAATTACTGAAAATAGCTCTTATAACTTCATTGATAGGTTTAATCGGTTTAATAATATTTACCCCTTCAATTGAAGTTAAAAAAGTGGAAATTCAGGATATAAACAGAGGCATGATTGATGAGGAAGTCAGCATTGACTGCGTTGTTAGCGACGTTAAAGCCTCAGCAAGTAAAAGCAGCTATTTTTTAACTATCAATGACGGAACAGGACAGATGTCTTTAATAATCTTTGAGAGCCAGTTAGCCCAGCTGAAAGATAACGGAATTGATATTGAAAGTTACAAAGGCAAGAAAGTCAGTGTTGCCGGAACAGTTACAGAATACAATTCCCAGCTGGAACTTATCCTATCAAGCGGAGATGCAATAAAAATTGTCTAACGCAAGCTTTTAAAATAAGCTGAAAAATTAACATTATCGACAACGTAAAATCCCCTGCAGAATAAAGAATTTTCGACATCATTAACTTTTTATTTATCAAAAATAAAAATAACTGTAATATAAAAAATTATGAGGCAATTAATAATGTCAGATAAAAAAAGATTATTCGGGACTTTTGGAGTTAGAAGAGTAGCTAATAAAGTTTTAACTCCTGAATTTGCATCCAGACTTGCAGCATGTTACGGATCAGTAGTTCAAGGAACAGTAGCTGTTGGTGGAGATACAAGAACAAGCAGTCCTATGTTAATGGAAGCTGTAAAAGCTGGACTTTTATCTTCCGGTTGTGATGTTGTAGATTTAGGAATTCTGCCCACTCCTGGAGTCCAGTATGGAGTTCGCAAGTATTATGACGGTGGAGTTATGATTACCGCATCACATAATCCTCCAAAATATAACGGAATTAAATTTTTAGATGAATTAGGTATTGGAATTCCTGATGAGATGGAATTGGAAATTGAAAAATTATATTTTGATGAAGAACCGAAAAGAGCTCATTGGAGTGAAATTGGCCAATTATACCACAATGACAAAATTATTGATGAATACATCGATGAAGCAATCAGCAAAGTAGATGTTGAAGCCATTAAAAAAGCTAATTTGAAAGTTGTTGTTGACTGCGGTTCCGGAGCAGGATCATACACTGCCCCTTACCTGATTAGAAAATTGGGCTGTGATGTAACTACTCTAAACTGTCAGGCAGACGGATTTTTCCCAGGTCGTGACCCTGAACCAATTGAAGAAAACTTACAGGAGCTAATTAATGTTGTAAAACAGTTAAATGCAGATATCGGACTTGCTCATGACGGAGATGCAGACAGAACCATCTGTATTGATGAAAAAGGAAACTTTGTACTTGGAGACAAAACATTTTCACTTGTTGAAAAACAGATGCTTAAAGAAAACAACGGAGGTACAATAGTTACAACTGTTGCAACTTCACAGGCAATTTATGATATTGCTGAAGAGTACAACGGCAAAGTAATAGCTACTGCTGTTGGAGATTTACTTGTGGCCCGTAAATTAAAAGATGAAAATGGTTTATTTGGTGGAGAAGAAAACGGTGGTTTAATCTTCCCTGATTTTGTTTATGGAAGAGATGCAGTTATGACTGTGGCTAAAATACTTGAAACAATAGCTAAGGAGAAAAAACCATTATCCAAACTGGTTGAAGAACTTCCGGTTTACTATGCAACAAAAACAAAAATTGAATGCAGTGATGACTTAAAAGATGAAGTTATGAACAACATAGCGGATGAAATAAAAACCACTACTGATTTTGAACTTGATACCACTGACGGTGTTAAAATCCTAAAAGAAGACGGATGGGTAATTATCAGACCATCAGGTACTGAACCAATCTTCAGATGCTTTGCTGAATCTGACTCTCAGGAAAAGGCAGATGCAATGACTGAGTGGGGATTAAGTTTAATTAAAAAATACAAACATTAAGAAGTATTAATTTACTTCCAATATTTTTTTTAACTCTTTTTTATTGATTGATGAGGGAACATCCTCCTTAAGCCAGTGCCTGCTGCAGGCCACTTTATCAAGGAGTACGCACTGTGGAGGCATTCCAAATGTTGCTGCTTTCCATCCTCCAGATATTAAATTCAACGGGCATGCAACTCCAACAATAGCCAGATCTTTTTTATCTTCATCTGTTGCATTTTGAAATGCTGAGGATTTATGGGAAACCAGATATATCTCGCAGTCATACTCATTATTTATTTTAGCTATTTCACATTCAGGATTGCAGGCTGTGCAAACTTCACCTAATCTTTTTTCAACAGCCTGACAGTGTTTTTGGTCTATTTTCATACATGTTGGTAGGACAATTGCTTTTCTTTTTCTTGATTCATAATCTGGTCTGAAAATTCTTCCCATTATTTCAGAGCAAAGCATGTTTAAATAATATAGTTCTTTCGGACTATTGAAAAATATTTCCTCTTGCTTTGATTTAGGTATATCTTCATATTTTTTCAAATAATCATTTAAATTAAATGTATATGATGATAAGTATTTTTGTGCATTTTTACAAAACCACTCCCCCAAAACCAGATACGGAGAAAAATCAACATTTTCCCATTTTCTTAAATAAGGAAGCTGATCATTAAAATCACCTATATATTCCAAATAATCAATTATTTGTTCTAAAGAAGAAAATTTATCACAGCACATCTTCCAATATATGCTGACAATCAATCCTTCAAGAATTTTTTCATCATCATCAAAGTAGTTGTGAGCAAAGTCTAAAAATTCACTGGCAAATCTTTTGACATCCCCATAATAACTGTCATTAACTTCATAAGGTGAATCCAAACTACTCATTTTTATCAGCCCTTACACTATCAAGCAGGAATTTATGATACTCTTCAACTTCATCAAACATGATTTCAATTTCTGCTTTTGGAAAGTCGTCATATTTCAGAAATATTTCCCATAACTTGAACATTGAAAATCCAAAGTACATTTCAGCCAATTTATTTGGATTGCAGTCGCTACCAATTACATTTTTCTGAATCAATATTTCAAAAACATCACTCCAGAAGTCAGTAGACCCTCCAAGTATCTCCCGCAGGAAAAATTCCTTAACTTCATCTATCTGATACATCTGAACAAAAATCAGCTTCATGATTTTTAAAATCTTTTCTTCAAAAATCTGCTGTTTAAACATTTCAGATCCCTGATGATAAAATTCTTCAGGATTTTCTTCAAGTAATTTTCTGATATTTTCATCATCTAACGGATTTCCTTTAAAATACTCTTCAAAATAGTTTAAAATTGACATTAAAATATCTTTTTTACTTGAATAATGATTATAAATTGAACTTTCCTTAATTCCAACTTCTGAAGCTATTGTTCTAACGGATACTGAATCATATCCCTTTTTAGAAAATAAATCCAAAGCCGTGTCAAATATTTTATCTTTTGTTTGTGTTTTCATGAATATCCCAAAACTAACAGTTGTTAGTTATACTATTGTTTTGATAGTATATAAAACTAACAGTTGTTAGTTAAATAATTGGAAAAAATCCTCAGGTAAAAATACAATTTTATATCCTCAAATAATTGAGAAAGAGATGTTACAAATTATCCAGACATTCCTCTTTTAGGAAAAATGCATCTTCATTATCTGGAGATTTAAGTAAAACTTTATTGAAGCTTTCTACAGCTTCTTCAAATTTTCCCAGCTCCATTAAAACTACTCCTTTATTTAATAAAAAATCAATATTGTGTTTTTCTAAAGAAATAGCTGTATTGAAACATTCCAGAGCTTCATCTAATTTACCCAAATCAATATAAGCATTACCCATACGATTTATAGAACCTGCATCCAATTCAGAATCATCAAAACATACTTCAAGAGCCCTGTCAAAAGATTTAATAGCTTCTTCCAATTTACCCATATCAGACAATAAATTTCCTCTTGAGTTCCATACTTCAGGATTTTCACTATCTATTAAAATCAGATGGTCGTAAACATCCAAAGCTTCATCAAATTTACCTAAAACTTCTAAAATAAATCCTCTCCAATATAAAACAATTGAACTGTTCGGATTTATGGCCAGTGCAATATCACTAACCTTCAAAGCATCATCCAGTTTTCCGGAGTTAAGTAAAGCTATAGCCTTATTATTTAATATATATTCATTATGAGGTTCTATTTTTAAAGCCTTATCATAACAAAATATTGCCTGATCAAAGTGGCCCAGCCTTGATAGATTATCTCCCTGTTTATTTAATAGATAAACATCATCAGGATCAATTCTTAAGGCAGCATCATAACACATTGTAGATTTATCAAATTTACCGCTGTCAAAAAGAATATCTGCTCTTTGTGTTATCATAGCCTTTTCATCAATTTTATCCCCTTTCCAGTCATTTACATCTAATTTTTCAAAGTAAATGATTTGAAATAGTTCAGAATCCTCAATTTTGCCAGCATACATTTTTTTGAAATCCTTAACCATTTCCACAGCGCTTTCAAATCCTTCTTTTCTGGCAAGTTCATCATTATCTTTCAAATCAGAAAAAGGAATTGTTTGCACATCCAATACTTTAGCTTCAAAAATTTTCTTTTTTTCTTTAGAAACCAAATTCCAGTAACAATAAAGTCTGTCGCCTTTTTTAAGAGGAGTTTTCCAAAGCTTACGTATTGTCATTGTCTTTTTTCCAGTGATTATATCAATATCCTGACTTGAAAATGATAAGATTGGCATTTTTTCTCCCCCCAGCAAATTTATATTATTTCTTCTCCAAATTCTACAGATTTTACTTTTACAACACCGTCAAAATAAGGTTTTACGTATTCTGCAAGTTTTCTTAAATCATGAGGATTTGGAACTTCCACTTCCTCCAATGCAGGGTCTAAAACATTCCTATTTCTGAATTGTTGAATGGTATAAACTTCAGCTTCAATATCCATTACCAAATTATAAATATCCTTTTTAGTATGTAATGTCGGGACATAAGTTGTTCTGGCTTCCAGGTGAACCCCATATTTGTTTATAAGATTCATTGATTTGTGAACCTGAGAACCGACATTGGATCCTGTAACTTTCCTGTATTTTTCAAAAGGTGCTTTAACATCCAAAGAAATGAAATCCAAAATATTCAGTTTTAAAATGTTCTCAAGTTTATCGGGATAAATTCCACTGGTATCCAATTTTGTTTTGAGACCTAATTTATGCACATATTTTAGTATTTCAATAACTGCATCACTTTGAACCAGCGGTTCCCCTCCAGATATTACAACTGCATCAATAAAATCAGCAGCATCATCTATTTCTTTTTTAATTTCTTCAAAACTTAGTTGGGTGTTGTCATCTAAAAGTTCAGCATTATGACAATAACGGCAAGCAAGAGGACATTTTGACATGAAAATAACTAAAGACATATTTCCATGAAATTCAACAGAAGAAATTACAGTTCCGCCTACATACATTAGGACAATACCTCTTTTACAATGTCTATGAATTTTTTATCCTCTTCTAAAGTACAGATACTTATCCTAATCCAATATTCATCCAATCCTTTAAATGATGTGCAGTCCCTTACAATAACACCTTTTTTCATAAGTTCAAATGCAAATTCAGATGCTGTAAATCCTGTGTCTTTTATGCCAATTAACATGAAATTAGATTTAGACGGGAAAACATTCAATGAATCGATTTTTGACAGTTCATTATAAAGATATTCCCTGCTTTCAATACCTTTTTCAATAGATGTTTCAATGTAGTTCTTATCCCTCAAAGTATTAAGAGCAGCTACATAAGACAATCTTGTTAGAGAAAATACCGGTTTAATTCTGTGCATATATTCAATAATCTCACTGCAAGCTAAACCATAACCCATTCTCATTCCAGCCAATCCCATTACTTTAGACATGGTTCTGATAATGAAAATATTGTCAAATTCATTAATCAAATCCTTGTTTGTAACTTCAGCATACTCAAAGTAGGCTTCATCTACAACAATCAGAACATCAGGATTTCCAGAGGCTATATCCCTAATATCCTTTTCATCAATTAAAGTACCTGTAGGATTATTTGGTGTGCATAAGAAAATCATTTTTGTTTTATCGTTTATAGAATTTAAAATTGAATCTGTATCCAATTTGTTTTCTTCCAAATTCCATTTAGCATAAACCGGACGAGCACCGTATTGCTGCAATAAATACTCATAATACATGTAAGAAGGTAGAGGTACAATAAACTCATCACCTTCGTCAATAAATGTTTTAGCTAAAACATCAATGATTTCATCAGCACCATCACCACCAATAATAACCTGGGATTGTTTAACCCCAGAATAATTGGCTAATTCTTGTTGAAGCTCGTTTAAAACTGATTCTGGATATCTGTTTATGTTTTTACATTCTTTTCCGATAGCTTCAATAGCTTTAGCAGATGGGCCAAATGGATTTTCATTAGATCCTAATTTAATTATATCATCTTTATTTAAGTTGAATTCACTAGCTATCTCATCCTGAGATTTACCTGGAACATAGGAATCCATTTCACTAACTATTGCCCTTGGTTTCATTTTTTAACCTTATTTATATTGTTTTGAAAGTTTTTTGTAATTATCTGCATTTTCTTGAATATGTTCAATTTGTTCAGAAGTAACTTCCTTTATTAGTTTGCCAGGAACTCCTAAAATTAGACTGCCTTCAGGGAATTCTTTACCTTCACTTACAACAGCTCCAGCCCCTACAATAGAATTTTTACCAATGTGTGCTCCATTTAACACAGTTGCATTCATTCCAATTAGTACATTGTCTTCCAAAGTACATCCATGAACAACAGCACCATGACCTACAGATACATTATCCCCAATTGTTATCGGGAAATCTTCAGTACAATGTAATACACAGTTATCCTGTACATTAGAGTTGTTACCTATTTTAATAGAATCCACATCTCCTCTAACAACAGCTCCGTGCCAAATTGATACATCTTCACCTAATTCAACATCACCGAGTACTTGTGCACCTGGACATATTACAACAGAGTCTTTTTTATTTTCCATAATATCACCATTTAATTAATTTTTTTTCTTTTTCTTTTGAATAATATGAGTTTGTTTTTCCAATACTCTTGTATCGGAAGGTAAATCTTCGTATAACAGCACACCTGATCCGATAGTGGAGTTATGGCCTACTTTTACACCTGGAGAAAAACTTGAGTTAATACCAGTCTTTACAGAATCACCGATAATAGCTCCCAATTTACGTCTTCCGCTGTCTATTTTCTGATTTTTAATTTTAGTTTTAATGGTTGCATTATCAAAACGCAAATTAGCTATATTTGTTCCTGCTGCTATATTGCAGTTAGAACCTATAACAGAGTCACCTACATAACTTAAATGACTAACATTTGTATTTTCCATAATAATTGAGTTTTTAATCTCAACAGCATTTCCAACATGAACATTATCACCAAAGTAAGTATTTCCACGAATATATGAGTTAGGTCCTATATCACAGTTTTTACCAATATATACATTTCCTTCAATGTAAACACCAGCCTTAATAACACTTCCCTCATCCAAAAATACTTCACCATGAATAACTGCTCCAGCTTCCACTGTTCCTTTAATTTCTGTTTTAAGCTTGCCAATTAATTCTTCATTTACTTCAATTAATTCCCATGGCCTGCCAACATCAATCCAATCTTTAGAAGTTTTATGTCCGATAACTGTTTTATTATCTTCAATTTGTAAAGATACTGAATCAGTAATTTCATATTCTCCCCTTTCAGAGATTTCTGTTTCACGGATTTTATCGAAAATATCCTTATTAAATATGTAAATTCCAGCATTGACCAAATTACTTGGTGCCTCTTCACGTTTTGGCTTTTCTACAATGTTTTTAATATTTCCGTTTTCAATTTCAACAACACCAAATGCTGAAGGATCTTCCACTTCAGTTAAAAGCATTAAAGTATCAGGTGACAAATAATTGTACTTCTTAATTATTTCATGAATAATCTCATCATCAAGTATAATATCTCCATTTAAAACAATAATACTATCATCAATAAAATCTTCACCATATGAAATAGCATTAGCTGTTCCTAAAAAGTCTTTTTGAGTTTTATAAGAAATATTGACTCCGAAATCACTTCCGTCTCCAAAGTAATTCCTAACAATTTCTTCTTTATAACGTACAATAAGCAAAATATCAGTTATACCATTATCTCTTAAAGACTCGATATTGTACTGAATAATTGGTTTTCCAGCTACTGGCAACATTGTTTTAGGTTTTGTGAGGGTTAATGGCCTCATTCTAGAACCTTCACCAGCACTTAAAATTATAGCTTT
>OMBO01001005.1_pt1 | contig 12826 bp, 10 predicted proteins | sample 1644901 | NCBI WGS metagenome assembly OMBO01 (sample SAMEA103958144, study PRJEB25191) | human gut metagenome | reverse complement strand
GCGCGGGGAGCTTTCTGCTCGGGCTGTGGTTCGAGGAGGGAAGCGTGACGTATAACGCCATCATGTATTTCGGCATCGTTGCCTTTTCCGAGGAGGGCGCGAAGTATTTCCTGCTCCGCCGCCGGACGTGGCATTCCGCCGCGTTCAACTGCCAGTTTGACGGCGTGGTGTACGCGGTGTTCGTCGCGCTGGGCTTCGCACTGTGGGAGAATATCAGCTACGTGCTGATGTACGGCCTGTCCACCGCGCTGGTGCGCGCCGTGACGGCCGTGCCGGGCCACGCCTGCTTCGGCGTGTTCATGGGCGTGTGGTACGGCCTTGCCAAGCGGCTGCACGGACAGGGGAGAGACGGCGCGTCCAAGCTCTGCCGTGTGCTCGCCCTGCTGCTGCCTGCCCTCCTGCACGGCTGCTACGACTTCATCGCCTCCATCGAGTCGGTCCACTACGGCTGGCTGTTCGCAGCCTTCGTGGCGATCCTGTTCGTGCTCGCCTTCATCCTTGTCAGGCGCCAGGCCAGACACGACCGCTACATCAACAATTACGACGCGGAATATCTGTAAAAAACCGCGCAAAAAACCCGCTGCCGTAAGGCAGCGGGTTTTTTATTTTATGCTCAGTGACCGGCGTTCATCTGCGCAGCGACTTCGGCAGCGAAGTCTTCCTGCTTCTTCTCGATGCCCTCGCCCTTTTCGAAGCGAACGGCGTCGACGAACGTGACCTTGCCGCCCAGAGCCTTGGCCGCGGAGGCCATGTACTGTTCAACAGACATGGAGCCGTCCTTGACGAAGGCCTGCTGCAGCAGGCAGTTCTCCTCGTAGAACTTGTTCAGCTTGCCGGCAGCAATCTTTTCCTTGACCTGCTGGGGCTTGGTGGCCATCTTCGGGTCGTTGTCCATCTGGGCAACGAGGACCTTCTTCTCTTCCGCGATGACGTCCTCGGTGACGAGGCTCTTGTCCCAGAAGCGGGGGTTCAGGGCCGCGATCTGCATCGCGACGTCCTTGCCGATGGTGGTGGCGTCGATGCCGCCCTCCACAGCCAGGTTGACCAGCACGCCGATCTTGCCGCCGGCATGGACATAGGACACGGTGGTGTTCTTGTCGAAGCGGGCGAAGCGGCGGATCTGCAGGTTTTCGCCGATAGACATGACCTTCTCAGGCAGGACCTCGGAGACCTTCAGCTCGGTGCCGGGGTAGGTGCAGTCCTTGATGGCCTCGACGTCTGCGGGGTTGTTCTCGAGAACGACCTGGCAGATGTCCTTGACAAACTGGACGAACGGAGCGGACTTCGCGCAGAAGTCGGTCTCGCAGTTGACCTCGACCATGGCGCCGACGCCGCACTTCTCGCAGACAGTCGCGTAAGCCATGCCCTCAGCCGCGATGCGGCCGGCCTTCTTGGCAGCCTTGGCCAGGCCCTTTTCACGGAGCCATTCCACAGCCTTGTCCATATCGCCGTCGGTCTCGGTCAGGGCCTTCTTGCAGTCCATCATGCCGACGTTGGTCATTTCACGCAGTTTCTTGACATCAGCAGCAGTAAATGCCATTGTAATTTCCTCCTGTATGTTTCTTTTGAAAAGCGCCCGTCATGCGGCGGGCGCTATAGATATTCCGAACTTATTCAGCGGCTGCGGGAGCTTCGGCCTCGGCTGCGGGAGCCTCGGTGTTCTCTTCGCCCTGACGGCCTTCGGTCACGGCGTTGGCCATGGTGGAGGCGATCAGACGGATGGCGCGGATCGCGTCGTCGTTGCCGGGGATGACATAGTCGACTTCGTCAGGATCGCAGTTGGTATCGACGATGGCGACAATGGGGATGTGCAGCTTGCGGGCTTCTGCGATGGCGTTGCGCTCCTTGCGCGGGTCAACGATGAACAGCGCGCCGGGCAGCTTCTTCATTTCCTTGACGCCGCCGAGATACTTCTCGAGCTTGGCGATCTCGCCCTGATGCTTGATGACTTCCTTCTTGGGCAGCATCGCGAACGTGCCGTCGGCTTCCATCTTCTTGAGCTGAGCCAGACGGTCGATACGGGTGCGCATGGTGCGGAAGTTGGTCAGCATGCCGCCGAGCCAGCGGGCGTTGACGTAGTACTGGCCGACACGCTCAGCCTCTTCCTTGATGGCGTCCTGTGCCTGCTTCTTGGTGCCGACGAACAGGATGGACTGGCCGTTGGCTGCCAGATCGCGGACAAAGTTGTAGGCCTCTTCGAGCTTCTTGACCGTCTTCTGCAGGTCAATGATGTAGATGCCGTTGCGCTCCGTGTAGATGTACGGGGCCATTTTCGGGTTCCAGCGGCGGGTCTGGTGGCCAAAGTGGACACCAGCTTCGAGCAGCTGCTTCATGGATACGACTGCCATTGTGTGTTCTCCTTTTTGTTTTGACCTCCACAGAGCTAACCGCCCTCACTCCGCGCCGCGGAGCACCGGAAGACGCCATCGCCCTGTGTGTGGGTTCGTAATGTCGCTGTTTTCGCACAGCGCCTTGACATTATAGCGGAAAACCGCCCGGAATGCAAGCACTTTTTTGCGGTTTCCCCCGCATGTTCCGCACTTTTTTTGCCCTCAGAACAGCCGCCGCTTCTTCCGCGGTGTGCGCCACTCGGCAAGCGGCCCGTCGACCAGGATCAGATCGTCGCCGATGCGCTTGCAGCACAGCCACGGGATCACATAATCGTCCTCCCGGCCGAATAACCCCAGAAACCGGCACGGCCCCGGCACGATCAGCGCCGTCACGCGCCCGCAGCAGATATCGATCACCAGATCGTTCACGTACCCGAGCCTCGTGCCCTCACAGACGTGGATGACCTCCTTATCCCGCAGCTCCTGAAACCGGTTCGTCATTGCACAGCGCCCCCTTTGGAGGTAGCCTATGCGCGCCGGTCACCGGATATGCTTACGAGGGCAGGATGGCCTTGCGGATCGAGCGGATGGCGCTTTTCTCGAGCCGCGACACCTGCGCCTGCGAGATGCCGATCTGCCCGGCGACCTCCATCTGCGTGCGCCCGCCCTCAAAGCGCAGGGCGAGAATGCGCTTTTCGCGCTCCGAGAGCCCCGCCACCGCGTCGCGCAGCGTGATCGACTCGATCCACTGCTCGTCGGTGTTCTTCCGGTCGCGGACCTGGTCCATGACCGTCAGCGCGTCGCCGCCCTCGGAATAGACCGGCTCGTAGAGCGAGACCGGCGCGGTGATGGCGTCCATGGCGGCGGTGATCTGCTCCGGCGCGAGCTCCAGCGCCCGCGCGATCTCGTCGATCGTCGGCTCGCGGCCGGACTGCTCGGTCAGCTGCTGCTTGCACTGCAGCACGCGGTAGGCCGTGTCGCGCAGCGAGCGGCTGACGCGGATGGGGCTGTAGTCGCGCAGATACCGGCGCAGCTCGCCCGCGATCATCGGCACGCCGTAGGTCGAGAAGCGGACGTTTTTCGTCGTGTCGAAGTTGGCGATGGCCTTCAGAAGCCCGATGCAGCCGACCTGAAACAGATCGTCCGGGTTCTCGCCCCGGCTCAGAAACCGCTGCACCACGGACAAAACCAGCTTCAGATTGCCCTCCACCAGCCGGCTCCTGGCCTCCATATCGCCCTGCTGTGAGCGCCCGATCAGCTGCATCATCTCCGCGTTTGAAAGCGTCTGCAGCTTCGACGTGTTGACGCCGCAGATCTCTACCTTTCCCTGCATGCCTGTTTCCTCCGGTTTCTGGGGCGTGCCGCATGGCTTTGCCCGGATATATCGTCAGTATTTCCCGGCTTTCCCATTTGATACGGAAAATTTCCGGGCAGAATCCGAACTTTTTCGCGGATTTTGCCCGGATGGGGTTGACGATAATTTCTCCCGCATGTCTACGTAAAAAACATTTTCCGGTTATCTGAACCGGCTTTCCCATAAAAAAAGTTCCAGAAACACGGGTGTTGACAACTCTGTTGACAGTGTGAAAAACTTTTGTGCGCCAAGCGCTTTTCCACATTTCCACATTGTTGTCCACACCCGCCGCTTTGCCGCGATTTGTTCTGTGGAAAACATAATATAGTTTACATAACGATATTTCGCGTTTTTACGACAAAAACGTCGGGATCTCGGCAAGCGAGAGCCCGCGGTGCAGCGCCAGATCGCAGCCGTAGCCGACCAGACGTCCCATTTCCCGCACCCGCGCGTCCACATCCCGCAGCGTGACCAGCAGCCCCTGCGGCATGTCGCGCGTGAGCGCGGGCTGCAGCGCGCCCGCCGCGTCCATCACCGTCGGCACGCCCACCGCCACGACCGGCACGCCGAGCGTGCGCCGGGAAAATTCCTGCCGGCTGTTGCCGACGCCGGAGCCCGGCACGATGCCGGTGTCGGTCAGCTGTACGGTCCGGAACAGCCGCCCCGGCTCCGCCGCGGCCAGTGCGTCGATGACGATGACGACGTCCGGCTGCGCCGTCTGCATCGCGCTTTTCACGAGCGCCAGACTCTCGATGCCCGTCTGCCCCAGCACGCCCGGCTGGCAGGCCGCGACGCTCGTCAGGCCCGTCAGCGCCTCGGGCAGCTCCGAGCCCAGATGCCGCGTCACGATGAGATTGCGGACGGCCTCGGGCCCGATGGCATCGGGCGTGATCTCCCGGTTGCCGAGGCCGACGACGAGCGCCTGCCGGCACGGCCCCAGCAGCTCGCGCAGCGCCCGGCCGATCGTCCGCGCCGCGGCGGCAAAGCTCCCGGGCTCCCGCCGCGCCAGCGCGTCGAGCTCGGCCGTGATGTAGGTGCCGCGCGGCTTGCCGAGCGCCTGTTCGCCCTCGGCGTCGAGAATGCGCACGAGCGTCATGCGCACGCCGCGGCGGTCGGTCTCGCGCGCGAGCACGCCGGACAGCCGCGTCTGCTCGCCCGCCGAGCGCTCAAAAAGTTCCTTTGCCTCCATTGCCAGATCGGTTCTTGGCTGCATTTGACTCACCTCCCGCTTAGTTTTCTGCCCGCATGTGCGCACTATGCGAAATTTTTTAAAAAATCCGAAAAAAAAGATTGATTTTATGGACCTGTGCCGCTATAATGTATTTCTGCATGAAACGGTATTAGTTTCTCATATTCACGCTATTGGAGGAGGTGTAGTTATGCCCAACATTAAGTCTGCCAAGAAGAGAGTTCTGATTGCCAAGGTCAACAGCGAACGCAATAAGGCCGACAAGTCCGCACTGAAGACCACCCTGAAGAAGTTCGAGGCTGCTGTCGCAGAAGGCAATCGCGAGCAGGCCGATAGCGCTTACCAGGCTGCAGTTCAGTCCATCGACAAGGCTGCCGGCAAGGGTATTCTTCATAAGAATGCTGCCGCCCGCAAGAAGAGCCAGATCACACTGAAGATGAACAAGCTGGCCTGATGCCGAATGCTGCGAAATAAATGCCCCTCGGAGCTGTCTTCGGGGGGATTTTTCGCGCCCATTTTTAAGAACAAGCTTGCCCCCGCAGGGGGAGATACTATATAATATACAAAACCAAGGCTCCCTTGTGGAAAGGGAGCTGGCGCCGAAGGCGACTGAGGGATTGTTGTCGCAAATTTGTGACTGCCGTATGTCTCCGACGGCCCCTTCTTTTCCGTCTTGCCGGAAAAGAAGGGGGAGAAAAGGGGCGCTTGGTTACGATTTGCTGCATTCTGCATCTGAATTTAGGTTAGACCCTAGTTTTCAGGCGTCGTTCCACTCGATACTCACCCTACGGGTATCGTATCTACGCGCCGCCTGATACGGCACACCAGATTTGCAGTTAGTTGCCTCAGAACAATTGCCGTCAATAGAAGACGCGGGGGAGATCCGGATAATTTGTACCTTCTTGCGGGAAGTGTACATCCAAGGCTCCCCTTGTCAAGGGGAGCTGGCGCGGAGCGCCTGAGGGGTTAGCCCGCCGCGGCGGTCAAATGGCTTCCCCTATGAGGGGAAGCTGTCAGCCGTAAGGCTGACTGATGAGGTGGACAGCGTCACGTCAACGCAAGTGCCTCCACCTCATCCGTCACGGCTTCGCCGTGCCACCTTCCCCTCATAGGGGAAGGCTTTGGATCGAGCCCTGCGGGGCGGCATGAATTACGACAGGAAAGGAGCGCGGGATGGATCTGTTTTCTTCGGTGCGGGAGCTGCATGGCGTTGGGCCGGCGCGGGCGGCGCAGCTGGAAAAGCTGGGGATCCGCACGCTCTATGACCTGCTGGCCTTCTTCCCGCGCGACTATGAGGACCGGACGAACCCGGTCACGATCGCACAGCTGCAGCCGGGCGTCCCGGCCTGCTTCCGGGCGATGGTCGTCTCACAGCCGGTCTTGCGCCGCATCGGCGGCGGGCGGGACATCACGAAGCTGATCGTCGCCGACGAGACCGGCAAGCTGACGCTCAGCTACTTCAACCAGCCCTACGTCAAAAACCAGCTGCATTATGGCGAGAGCTATTACTTCTACGGCGCCCTGCAGCCCGAGCACGGGATGCAGATGGCGAACCCCGCGCACGACCCGGCGGACAGGCCCGGCGCCGTGACGAACCGGCTGCTGCCGGTGTATTCGCTGACGGCGGGACTTTCCAACCGCCTGATGACCCAGTGCGTGCAGCAGGCGCTGGCGTTCGCGGCGGAGCTGCTGCCGGAGATCCTGCCGGAACAGGTCCGGCGGGAATATGATCTTTGCGGCATGACCGAGGCCTATACGACCGTCCACCAGCCGCCCGATTGGCCCGCGCTGCAGCGGGCACGCAAGCGGCTGGTGTTTGAGGAGTTTTTCATCTTCTCCGCGGGCCTGGCCGTCCTGCGCGCGTCCAGGACGGAGCTGTCGGCCGAGCCGTATGCGACGGACTGCATGCAGGGCTTTTATGCCGCGCTGCCCTTCCGCCTGACCGGCGCGCAGCAGCGCGCGATCGACCAGATCCTGCAGGATCTGACCTCCGGCCATGTGATGAACCGGCTCGTGCAGGGCGACGTCGGCAGCGGCAAGACAATGGTCGCGGCCGCCGCGTGCTTCTGCGCCGTCCGGAACGGCAGACAGGCCGCCTTTATGGCCCCCACAGAAATTCTGGCCGAGCAGCACGCGCGGACGCTCACGCAGCTGCTCGGGCCGCTCGGCGTGCGCGTGCTGCTGCTGACCGGCTCCAGAACTGCCGCGCAGAAGCGCGCCGCGCGCGAGCAGCTCGCCTCCGGTGAGGCGCAGCTGGTCGTCGGCACGCACGCGCTTTTGAGTGAGACCGTTGTGTTCCGCGACCTCGGCCTCGTTGTGGCCGACGAGCAGCACCGCTTCGGTGTGGCCCAGCGGACGAAGCTCACCGAGAAGGGCCGCAGCCCGCATCTGCTTGTCATGTCCGCCACGCCCATCCCGCGCACGCTGGCGCTGATCGCCTACGGCGATCTGGACGTGTCCGTCATCGGCGAGCTGCCGCCCGGCCGCCGGCCGGTCGAGACCTTCCTCGTGAGCGAGGCACTGCGCGAGCGTCTGAACGGCTTCATCCGCAGGCAGTGCAGCGAGGGCCATCAGGTCTATGTCGTCTGCCCCGCCGTGGAGGAGAGCGAGGACGGGGTCCTCCGCTCCGCCGAGGCCTGGGCGCAGACGCTGCAGCAGTCCGTCTTCCCGGACCTGCGGGTCGGCCTGCTGCACGGAAAGATGAAAAGCGCGGAAAAAGACGCCGCGCTGGCCGCCTTCTCCGCCGGCGAGACCGACATCCTCGTCGCCACCACTGTGGTGGAGGTCGGCGTGGACGTGCCGAACGCGACGCTGATGGTGATCGAAAACGCCGAGCGCTTCGGCCTCAGCCAGCTGCACCAGCTGCGCGGCCGCGTGGGCCGCGGCGGGGCGCAGAGCTACTGCGTACTCGTGAGCGGCACGCGGCAGGAGGAGACGAAAAAACGCCTGGAGGCCCTCTGCCGGACGACTGACGGCTTTCAAATTGCAGAGCAGGACCTTGCCCTGCGCGGCCCGGGCGATTTCTTCGGCAGCCGCCAGCACGGGCTGCCGCTTTTGAAGGTCGCGAGCCTGCAGATGGACCTCGAGACACTCCAGGCGGCCCAGCAGGCCGCGGCCACGGTCATCCGCGGCGCCGAAAGCCTCGACGCGCCGGAGCTCGCCCCTCTCAAAGCCCGTGTCCAGGCCCTGTTCACCAGCCAGGAGGTCAGCCTGAACTGAGTTCGCCCTTCCCAAAGACAAAAAACACGCCCCGGACAACTGTCCGGGGCGCGTTTTGTCTGAATTTACCCGATGCCGAGGATCGCGGTCGCGAAGGCGAAGTAGACGAGCAGGGACAAAAAGTCCACGATCGTCGTGATGATCGGGGAGGCCATGACGGCCGGGTCGAAGCCGAGCTTCTTGGCCAGCAGCGGCAGCGTCGAGCCGACGATCTTGGCCAGACACACCGTCACGGCCATCGTGGCGCAGACGACGAAGGCGACCAGATACGTGACGCTCTCGCTCTTCAGCAGCAGCATGTCGACCACGATGATCTTCGCGAAGCACGCTACCGCCAGGCACACGCCGCAGAGCACGGACACGCGGATCTCCTTCCACACGACCCGGCCAAGGTCGCGGAACTCGATCTCGTTCAGGCTGATGCCGCGGATGATCGAGACGCAGGCCTGCGAGCCGGAGTTGCCGCCGGTGTCCATGAGCATGGGGATGAAGGCCGTGAGGCAGGGGAGGGCGGCCAGCGAGTTTTCAAACCTTGTGATGACAATGCCCGTCAGCGTGGCGGAGACCATCAGCAGCAGCAGCCACGGGATGCGGTTTTTCCAGATCTCGATCGGCGTCGACCGCATGTACGGATGCTCGGACGGGAGCATAGCGGCCATTTTTTCCATATCCTCGGTGGCCTCGTCTTCCATGACGTCCATGGCGTCATCGAACGTGACGATACCGACCAGCCGGTCTTCCGTGTCGACGACCGGCAGGGCGAGGAAGTTGTACTTGCTGAACATCTGGGCGACCTGCTCTTTGTCGTCGAGCGTGCTGACCGTGATGACGTGCTCCTGCATGATCGACTCGATGGTCGCGTCGTCATCCTCGCACAAAAGCAGGTCCTTGACGCTGGTCAGGCCGATGAGCTTGTGGCCGCGGGTGACGTAGCAGGTGTAGATCGTCTCCTTGTCGATGCCCGTGCGGCGGATGCGCAGGATCGCTTCCTCGACCGTCATGTTCGGGCGCAGGGAGACATATTCGGTGGTCATGATCGAGCCGGCGGAATCCTCGGGATAGCGCAGGATCTCGTTGATCTGCTTGCGCATGTCCGGCTCGGCCTGGGATAAGATTCGCTGCACGACGTTCGCGGGCATTTCTTCCACGATATCGACGGCGTCATCGACGTAGAGCTCGTCGATGACCTCCTTCAGCTCCGAATCCGAGAAGCCGCGGATCAGCAGCTCCTGCGCCTCCGGCTCCATTTCGACGAAGGTCTCCGCGGCCAGCTCCTTCGGCAGCAGCCGGAACAGCAGCGGCAGGCAGGCCTGGTCGAGATCGTCAAAGATGGCGGCGATGTCGGCGGGATTCATGGTGCTGAGGATGTCCCGAAGAGAATGGTACTTCTTCTCGTCGAGCAGCATGGTCAGGGTCTTCTGCAGGGAAAAATTGTTTTCTGCCATGTCTTGTTCCTCCTAAAGTTGATGAATAGGAAGGTAAAGACACAACGCAGGCACATCAAGCGAAGAAAGAAAAACGGGAAGCCCACATGGCGCACGAAGGCGGCTTGGGCTCGCGCTGACTTCGGCCTGCGGATGTGCCGCTACTACTTCCTGCGTCCATTGTTGCTTCCCCCTTTACAAATCGAATATTGCAGATGCCCATAAAGCACCCAACTTATATAATAAGAAGATTTTTTCGCTTTGTCAACCGAAAACCGGGCCGCACAAGGTGGAAATTTGCCGGTCCATGTGCTATACTCGAAAAAAAGATCTCCATAGGAGGAGCCGCGAATGGCAACAGAAAAGCTCTATGATCAGGACGCGCATCAGGCGCAGTTTCAGGCGACGGTCCTGTCCTGCAGGCCGGGGAAGCACGGCTACGACGTCGTGCTGGACCGGACCTGCTTTTATCCCGAGGGCGGCGGCCAGCCGGGCGACACCGGCGTCCTTTCCGGCGTCCGCGTGACGGATACGCATGAGGCGGGCGGCGAGATCGTCCACTATTGCGAAGCACCGCTGGCGGAGGGGCAGACGGTCGAGGGTACGATCGACTATGAGCGCCGGTTCGAGTTCATGCAGCTGCATACCGGCGAGCATATCCTCTCCGGCGTCATCCACCGCCGCTTCGGCTATGAGAACGTGGGCTTCCACATGGGCGCGGATTTCGTGACGATCGATCTTTCCGGCATGCTGACGCCGGAGCAGGTGCAGAGCGTCGAGGCCGAGGCCAACGAGTGGATCTGGAAAAACGTCCCGGTCGAGGTCTCGTACCCGGACCCGGACACGCTCAAGACCATCCCCTACCGCAGCAAAAAGGAGCTGACCGGGCAGGTGCGCATCGTGACCATCCCGGGCGCGGATATCTGCGCGTGCTGCGGCACGCACGTGTCGAATACCGGCGAAATTGGCCTGCTGCGGATCTTCTCGTGCGTCAGGTTCCATGACGGCGTGCGGCTCGAGCTGCTCTGCGGCCGGCGGGCGCTGCGGTATCTGCGCGCGCTCACGGAGCAGAACCGGCAGGTCTCCGGCCTGCTCTCGGCAAAGCCGCTGGAGACGGCAGGGGCCGTGCAGCGGCTGCTGGACGCGGAGGGCGCGCTGAAGCTCCGCGCGGCGTCGCTGGAAGACGCCGTCTTCACGCAGAAGGCGCAGGCGCTGGCCGGGAACGGGAATGTGCTGCTCTTTGAGCCCGCGATGAGCCCCGACAGCGTCCGGCGGCTGACGGACCTGGTGATGAGCGCCTGCGGCGGCCGCGCAGCCGTCTTCGCGGGCAGCGACGAAGCGGGGTATAAATACGCCGTCGGCGAGCAGGGCGGCGACCTGCGCCAGCTGGTGCGGGAGCTGAACACCGCGCTGCAGGGCCGGGGCGGCGGCAAGCCGTTTTTCACGCAGGGCAGCGTCAGCGCCTCCCGCGCGGCGATCGAAGCATTTTTCCGGGAAAGGGGCGAATGAGATGCTGCAGGATCTGTATCCGCATATCTACCACAACGAAATGGCCTGGAAGGCCCCCGCGCCGGACGATTATGCCCTTATTTTCGCGCCCGACGGCACGGTCTATTGCGATCTCACAGACGGGGCGCTGACTCTGCCGCGCATCCGGGATGTGGGGCCGGGAGAGGCACAGTACGCGTTTTCCATCGATGAGGCCGCCTATTACCTCGTGGCCGCCCACCCGGACGAGACGGACGCCTTCCGCTACGTCCCCGCCGCGTCCCTCCGGTCCATGACCGAGCGGACGAGCCCGGCGCTCTTTGCCGCCGCCGCGGGCGGGAGCCTGCACCGCTGGTACCGGTCGCAGCAGTTCTGCGGCCGCTGCGGCGCAAAAATGGAGAAAAGCGCGACGGAGCGGGCCATGGTCTGCCCGCAGTGCAAAAACACCGTCTACCCGAAGATCTGCCCGGCCGTCATCGTCGCCGTGCATGACGGCGACCGGCTGCTGCTCACGCGCTACCGCGGGCGGCCGTTCAAAAAATATGCCCTCATCGCGGGCTTCAACGAGATCGGCGAGACGATCGAGCAGACCGTCCACCGCGAGGTGCTCGAGGAGGCCGGGGTGCGGGTCAAGAACCTGCGGTTCTACAAATCGCAGCCCTGGGTGTTCACCGATACGCTGCTCATGGGCTTCGTCTGTGAGCTCGACGGCAGCGACAAGATCACCGTGCAGGAATCGGAGCTGGCCGAGGCCAGCTGGCACCTGCGCAGCGAGCTGCCGCAGGACCACTCCTACATCAGCCTGACCGGCGAGATGATCGAGCAGTTCCGGCTGGGGAAGCTGTAAAGCTAGACATTGACAGATCAGGAGAAAGCCGTTATACTGACTATGGCAGCCTTGATAGAGTGAATGCTCTGGGACTTCGTGTCCGCCTGGCTGCCTTTTCTATGGCCTGATATTTCTGCTTTCCTTTTTCCCCGGTATCGTGTATGATATACAAAATAACGGTTGGAGGCCATACGATGGACGAGCTTGAAAAGAAGCCGGAGACGCCGCAGGAGTCCGCGGCGCGCAGACCGGAGAAGAAAAACGATTTTGATAACCGGCGCAAGCTGATGTACATCCTGTGCGGCGGCTATCTGATCTACCTGGCCATCAAGATGGGCCGGGATTACCCGCAGCTTGCCGCCAGCGGCGAATGGACGGGCGAGCGGATCGCCGCGCTCTGCGGCACGATCGGCTTTGCCGTCATCGGCGCGGCGCTGCTGCTGTACCTTGAGCCTTATGTCACCTATGACCGCGACGGCGCGCACCTCTCCCTGAAGAAAAACGCGCAGGATCCGGACGGCACGGGCGCGACGGCGGCGCTGCCGGAGGTCTCGGACGCGCAGATCGTCTATGACGAGGCGCAGCCCGGCTCGAACCGGATCGCCGACCTCGGCGGCGTGTATGTCACGACGCAGATGCTGCGCGACCCCGAGGCCGTGCGCGCGGCGCTCGAGCAGCAGGGGGCCTGTGCCGTTCTGCTGCAGCTCAAGAGCACGTTTGGCAATTTTTACTATTCCAGCTCCATCGACGGCGCGGAGCTGGCGGACGTCGATACGGCGGCCGTGGATTCCCTCATCGACTGGCTCAGCCAGCACGGCTATTACCTCATTGCGGAGGTCCCGGCCTTCTGCGACACGGCGTTTGCGCTGGCCAATTCCGCTGCGGCCCTGCCGCTTTCGAGCGGCGCGCTGTGGATGGACTCCAACGGCTGCTACTGGCTCGACCCCGCGAGCGAGACCGTGATGATCTACCTCAAGCAGATCGCGCGTGAGC
>OMBO01001000.1_pt1 | contig 12876 bp, 10 predicted proteins | sample 1644901 | NCBI WGS metagenome assembly OMBO01 (sample SAMEA103958144, study PRJEB25191) | human gut metagenome | reverse complement strand
ATCCACTGTCACAAAGGCAAAGCCTTCCTTCTGTAACGTGTCAATGATTTCCAATGCTGCTGTCACTGTAGACTGGTAACAGTCATGCATTAGAATAATATCATTCTCTGACGCTTTTGCCAACACACCCCGTACAACTTTTGATACATTGGATGTGGTCCAGTCCAGGGGATCAATCGTCCAGAGAACCGGAAACATATTCAGCTGCGTCTCGTATTTTTTATTCCAGGAACCATAGGGCGGCCGTACAAACATCACATCCTGACCCGTGATATCCTTTAAGATCTCATTGGTCTTCACCAGTTCCTGCCCAAACTCCACCTCTCTGGATGAGGAATACTGAAGATGGGAATAGGTGTGATTTCCAATCAGATGTCCTTCTTCCCCGATTCTCTTCACGATTTCCGGATACCTTTCCGCCTGTTCGCCCAGGATGAAAAAAGTTGCCTTCACATTCCGCTTTTTCATGCCTTCCAAAAGCTGCTCCGTGTATACCGGATGAGGACCATCATCAAACGTCAGGGCGATTTTCTTTTCCTCACGCATAACAGGCGTCCGGGCATTTTCTGCCGCAGACGCCTGTATATGATAAAGTCCTGCCAAAAGAAGCAGACAACCCACAAACGTTAGGAAGATCCAATTTCTGGCATTCATATCATCTACTCCCGCATTTCTTTTCCTTTATCTTATGCGAAAGCATCTTGTTTTATGAGATGAACTGTTACTAATTTCTCGTAGCTCGTTCCAGTAACAATTAGTCCACATAGACGGTCGTATAGATTTCACCATTGGCACAGTCGAAGGTAACCGGTTCAGAGTACGCGTAATTGTCCATAGCGTCACGCATCTCATAAACCATGGAATAACTTCCATCCGGCAGTTCCATTTCGCCAAAGACGGTATCTGCTGTCACGGTAACGGTGGCGGCGGTGTAAGGCTCAAATTCGTCATCACCGGAGGCAGTTGCCATGTACCAGATTGTGATAATCTCGTCCCCTTCCTGCAAAAGCCGCAGCTCTTTGTCCGCCATGCCACTGTTATCAATTCCTTGTCTTGCTCCCAGGATATTCCATTCATCCGTAGAAAAGTCGTATGCTACCTGCAGATTATATTCCTCGCCGTTTAACAGCACCGGAATGGCATACAAATTATAATCCTCACTCTCATAGCTGAGTTCCATGTAGACAATGTTTCCGTCAATACTTCCCCAAACACCGCGGAAATTATCGGAAAACACACCGTTGTCCCAGTCCGCATTCATATCATTGTCGGTTCCCAGAAGCATCATCATATCACTTTCTTCATCCACATAATAAAGAGAGAATCCGATGCCTGCCAGAATATCATCGGCTTCCGGTCCCAGGGTCAAGAAAGATACACCATCCTCGTCCAAATCCAGAGGCGCACCATCCCAGTCGGTGCTTAACAGATTCTTGATCTCCGGCAGTTCCTCAAAATCCATATCCGCAATGTAAGCCATACCGGAATCGTCCAGTTCTCCTGTCAGTTCATAGGAATAAAAATATTTGAAAGCAACGCCTGCTCCCAGACCTGCATAGCTGTTGAAATCCTCCACATCACCGTTGTAGGAATAATAACAGGAAAGTCCGGTTGCCTCGGTACGATACTGACCGCCTACCTGATAAAGCACGCAGTCATCCAGTGCATCTAATACCTCCTGTGCTGATCCTAACATGCCCACACTCTGTCTCGCCATGTGTCCTAAATCCACCATGTTGGTGTAGCCCTGCTCTTTGGTGTTACCACCGTAGTTCTCACTTTGGGCAGCTACACGTCCAAACTGGGAGAAAAATCCGGGATCGGTACAGGCTGCTGCCAGTGCTTCGGCACCAAAGGTATCATAGGCATCTAACAAGGGCTGTACTTTGGTAAGGTCGGTAAGGGAAAGGGTCGTATTATCCTGGGTGCCCACTTCCTCACATCCTGCGTAATAAGCATCACAGATCACCTTGCCCAGTTCCTCGCCGTTCATGGACGGGTTCTGCGCCAGAGCACCTACCCACTGGGAATAATACCAGCCATTGGCAGGTTCTGTCTCCTCAGAGGCTACCAGATAGTGTGCCAGATCCGAGAAGGTATATGCCACATCCACTGTTGCCATCAGACAGGTATCAAAACCGATCAGTTCCAGAGGCTGTTTCTCCATGGAAGGATTCCAGACACTGGAAAATGCCTGATACATTTCATCCAGAGTGAGGGAATCATAGCCGTAGATTTCATCAAAGGCTGCTCCGGTTACGGAGCCACCGCCGTGATTCCAGAATACCACTGCTGTTTTTTCTGCCGGAAAATTCTCCTTTGCAAAGGAAAGGAAATCCGCCAGGGTCTGTGCCTCGCCCATGCTGGCAGAAGGCTGTTCATCCACTAGCTGCAGTCCCTCGCTGTTATAAAGCCAGCGCTGCAGTTTGTCTGCATCCATCAGGTCATTCTGCCATACGGCAGAGCCTCCGGTTTCTATGACCACATTCACATTTTCCGGCAGTTCCACTTCCATCAGTTCACTGAGATCATTGGTGGCAAATCCACCATTGGACTCCAAATCACTGCCACAGAGATACCAGTAAACTGCCCAGCTACCATCTTCCAGCGCGACATCTCCATTGTCCGTTGTGTTGTCTGCTGCGGTTACTGCATCTGTTGTCACATCAGTGCTGACATCCTCGACCTCTTCATCCACACAGGCTGTGAGGGAAAGGGTCATTGCCCCGGTAAGTAAGAGTGCTAACCATTTTGTTCTTTTCATCGGCTAAATCCCCAATAACTGTTTTTTCTTCGCTGCAAATTCTTCCTCGGTAATGGCACCAGAATCCAGTAAGGCTTTATACTTCTGGATTTCATCCGCGCCGCTCATCGGCGGAATCATCTGACTTGCTGCTGTTTGTGTTTTCCCAATTTCCTCTCGTATCTCTGGTGCAGAAGGATTCATAATCTGCATAAGGTTCTGTGCCAGCACATGCATTTCTTCCACTTTGCTGTCATAATCCGTCAGGTAGCCTTCTACGCTCGGATAGGTACGGTCAAAGCTGGGGGCTCCCAATTTCCCTTTGAAGGACTTCCAATAGGGATGGTTCAGATTCATCTCTACATAGAAATTCTTGAAGGGATCCGGCATGTCAAAAGTAGGACGAATACGATGCGGCTTCTCGTTATCGTCCTGATTCCGCTCCCGATCCATCCTTTCCTGCCATTCATAATCCCGCAGCCGCATTTCAAAGCACTGGGCGTTCCCTCAAACAAAACCCTGCTATCTTCCAAAATCCGGAAGGATTTCAGGTTTTCAGCATCCATGACCCATGCATTGTCATCGTCTTTTAAGCGGAAAAGTCTCTGGGCTACATCCAGAACTAAGGTTGCACTTAAAAAACCAAAGTTCAGACGATAATCTCCCTGGAAGCTATCCCATAATTCCTCATTCCGGTCATAGATTTCCATGTACTGTTTCACCTGCTCCAGGTTCATCTCATTGATTGCCCCCTGGGGTAAATCAATTTTGCGCTCACACTCCTTACACAGCGGGGTATCCTCCACCTTCAATGCCAGTAATCTGGGTGTCGGGTTTCCGCACAGCGGACACACTTTTTTGTTGTTTGAAAACAAACCCATACGAACTCCTCCTTCATCTTTTATGATTTATTTTCTAATACACAAACAGCGGATACGGACTATCCCGCATCCGCTGTCTGGAATTGTTTTCTTTCGTGTATGCTCTTACTGAACGAAGTACAGACCGTTTAATCCTTCGGCATCACCTGCATTCAGCAGCATTAAAACAAGCTGGTCGCCAACCATGGAGAAGATTCCGGTATAATTCAAAGCAGTTCCGTCTGCATCAATATTCATGCTGATACCGCCATCTTCCAGATACTCATAAGTACCATCCCAGGCACCGGCACCCTGTACCATCTGTACGGTTCCATCTTCTGCAAATGCCAGATCCAGTTTTCCACCATACTGCTCCAGGGTATAATCCAATTCTTCCTGCTCCATCTCTACACCGTCGAGGCATCCGCCGACAAAGCTCCAGGTCGTTCCTGCTAAATCCGGAGTCTCTGCATTGGCTAAATCCCATAAGCTGGAAACGGTATCTGCTTCTTCCTCGCTTGCAATTTCCTCTTCTACAGTGGTCTCGACTGCTGCGTCCTCCTCCACGGATTCTGCAACATCCTCTGCTACACTTTCTACGGGAGCTGCATCACTTGCAGTCTCTTCCGTACCTCCGCAAGCTGCCAGGGATAATACCAGCATCATGCTCATCATCAGTGCCATAAATTTTTTCATCATTCTTTTCTCCTTTTCTGTCAAACTTGTCGTAATTGCTGTCTGACCATATACGCAGTATACACGCTTTCGGACAAAAAAACCGAAAAATGACATGAAATGACAAAAATATGTCGTGAATGACAAAACCGATTTGGAGAACGGAAAACGGAGTGTTTGGGTATGGATGGACCCTACCGAAAATCACAGTACCTTAAAAATAACTGCTGAAATTCCGGCTCTCTGGCCAGATTACAGGTCTTCACCTGTCGGAGTCTTTCCCGGAAAAGTGTTTTTTCCGACAGATATCCATACAGGCAGGCTCCGTAAAGAGCCGTGTTTCCCACGGCAAGTATCCGTCCCCTTGCCTCTTCCGGGAAGAGTCCTATGGCAATTCCATCTTCGATCCGAAGCTTTCTTCCAAAGCCACCTGCTAAAAGAATTTTTCCGGGGCAGCTTCCTTCACACAGAATCTCCATTCCGGCACGCACAGCCGCCTTTGCCATCTGTAAGTTCCGGATCTCCTGTTGGGAAAGTGTAGTCTCTGTTCCCTCTCGATAGGTGCCGCTTCTGTCAATTCTTCCTGTCTGTAAAAGCCGTGCCAGTTCATGAACCGCTTCGCTTCCATACACACTTTTGTCTGAGCTTCCTTCAAAAGCGCTCCCCGCGGCAGCTGCTGTGGCAACAATCTGCCCATCCTTTCTCCGGTATACCATCTCTGCATTGGTTCCCAGATCCAGGAAAAACGTATCCTCTGCCTGCTTTTCCAGTATGCCGCAGGCTGACATTCCCGCCACGATATCCCCACCGACGAAGGCAGAAATCCCCGGAACAATTTCCATAGACATCCCCTGAAATTCCATGGTTGCAGGTGCCAGTGTCACCGGTGTAAATGGTGCCCTGGCTAAGGTGTCCACCGGAAGTCCCAGAAATAAATGAATCATGGTAGTATTTCCAGCCAGAACCAGTTTCACCTGCTTTCGCAGAATTTCCACGGGCTCCCTGTCCTTTCCCGCTTTCTGAACAGCCGCCCGCTGCAAGGTATCTTCCACCAGCTTACCCATCTGCTCCCAGACACAATCCTGCAGGGCTTTCGCATATGCCTCTTCCTCCAGCGCAGCCTGCATACGGCTTACTACATCGGCTCCGAACTTCCGCTGGGGATTCATCGCAGCTGCGTATGCCAATACACTCCCGCTTTCTCTTTCATACAAAGCCGTGGCAATGGTGGTGGTTCCCAGGTCAATTGCCAACAGGTACGGTGAAGTGTCTGCTTTCTTTTCCCGAAAAGCAGAGGGAAAGGAAAAGGTACACTGTGTCGCGATCTCGTAATCTCTCGTCTTTGCCATCTGCTCTAACAACGCTGTAATGTCAAGCGTACAATCTTTGACCGGTCTGGTCAAACAGGCCAAACGGACACCACGCCGTAATTCCTCCGGCTCCAGCATGACGCGCTCCGTAGGTGTCGGCATCGGTGGATTGTCCATAAAGCGCACGCGACATCTGCCACACTTGCCCCCTCCGGCACAGGGAGAAAAAGAGCCTGCCACGGTCTGCCCCAGTTTATCCAATAAAACCGGCAGTAAGCATTCTCCCGGTTTCAACAATAATTCTTGATTTTTTTCTTGAGAAAGAAATATTTTGACCTGTTCAGACAAACTGATTTTTCTCCTTATCATAATGATAATCTATGGTTGCCAGCTTCTCTGTAATTTCTGTCTCGCTGGTGTCCAAATCCTCACACAGTTCTTCCAGACTTCCATAAAAATCTCTCAATTTTAAATTGATAAAACTTAAAAGCATTACCGGATCCTTTGGTATCATCCTATTTATCTCCTATCCGCTTCACAGCATTTTATGATTTTCAGTATACCACAAAATTCGGATGGATTTCATAAAATAGATGTGATAGAATATCTCCGGTAAGAAAAACAGGAAAGGAGAGTCTCATGAACAAAATTACCCGTAAAGTCATCACGTTTTTATATTGCATCAGTGTGATTCTGTGCATCAATAGTGTAGGTACCAGCTTAAATCCTGCCTACACACCGGCTGCTGTGCAAGCTCTTGCATCTGCTCCTTCCTCCGATATGGTAGACGGAACCGGTCGGATTTCCTATTCCGAACGCTTCAGTACTATCTGTTATTCTTCTACAGTAGAACGGCTTTCCAATGAAATCCAGCGAAACATAGGCAGTACCCGTCTGATGAGCGGTGTTCGCATTTCTTTTGGTCGTTTTTTTCTTGCCCCCGCACTTTTAACCAGTCATCAATTATCCATCAACCGTTCCTTTAACATCTACAATACGACAGTTCTCGCCCAAAAACTGGCCCGATGCAAACTGGACTATCGTCTTATGAGTTCTTACTTTTCCGACTACATCTGAATTCCGGCTTTCTGAAGCCTGTAAGCTTTCCGGTGCTTATTGCGCCCTGCTGCAGGTTTATTTTGCGTGCAATAAATCGATGAAAGGACCTAAAAAAGCTGTAAACCAGCAGCTCTGCAAGGGTTCTCAATCCTTACTGAAAATGAAATAAGAAAGCAGGTACATATATTATGATAGAAGTTTTAAAAAATCTCGGCACGTTTCTTTTCTATTTTGTAGCAAGCTTAGGCGGCGCCGCTGTTGTTTGCGGTATTTTAACCACGCTGTCCATTAAATTAATGGACGGTATCGACCATATGCTTGCCGGTAATACGCAGAAATAATATTAGAATCAGGAGAATTAAATTATGAATAAAATAGTGAATTTTATTAAAGAAGATATACCTCGCTCTGGTTTCATCCTTTGCTGTATCGTAGCAATGGTGATCACCATCGCGGTGTCTGTATAACTGCCATAAGATAAAATGGGCTTGGCACTTATTTTTAAGTACCAAGCCCGCTTTTTATTTCTTCTTATTCTTAGGTGTTATTTTTCGTGTTGCAATCCATATTCCTTCTATTACAACTGCACCTCCCAATAAGATTCCCCAGATCAGAAATGATGTGTTGTCACCGGTGGAAGGACTTCTCCTTCCTCCAAGTACATCATGATCCAATCCACTCTCTTCAAGTACCACTTGATCCTGTCCTCTTCCCGCTCCCATTACCGTTCCTTCCTCCGGAGGTGTCATTATCTGTTTCTCCTGTACAGGTGTTGCGGTTGTAGTTGCCTTTTGTTCCGGTGTTGAGGACGGTGTTGTCGATGGTGTTTCTGTCGGCGTCTCTGTCGGTGTTTCCGTTCGCTCCGGAGCCTTTTTCTCATTTAATACGAGCAGCTCACTTCCAATCTGATAGATATTTTCCGGCTGCTGCCCCGTGCCTGAGGTTCCTTTGGGTGCCGCTACATAAAACTCATATATTTCACTATCCAGTACATATCCTTCTGGTGCTTTGATTTCCTGATAAGCATATTTCTTTGCTTTCGTATCGTTTTCGGCAAAATTAACCGGAATTATCACCTCGCCGCTTACATCTGTTGTAATGATTTTATCTGGAATCATCTCATTTCCGTCAAAATAATAAATCTGGAATTGTGCACCGCTTAGCAATTCTCCATCGTTGCTCATCTTTTTCAAAAAGATATTGTAGCCGCCTGCATACGCTGCACATCTCTGGATACACAGATTCTGGAAAGTATGCGTTTCTCCCGGGGGCGTCGTATAACCCTTGTAGGATATGGTATTACTTACTGCTGCATAAACCTCTCCCACCTTGCCTTTCACATAACTATCATAGGTAAGTGTCAGATGTCTGCTATCCGGTACCGTAATTTCAAACTGATAGGGAGAAATCAGCTTCAAATCGTAATTAACCGCTGTTCCTGATTCATCAACCAGCTTTATGGTTTCAGGATATAATACCATCCGTTCGTCCATTTCATCCGTCAAAGTCAGCTGGTCCTCTTCCGGTACAACATCTGCTCCTGAAGGATTAATGTCTACGGTATAGGATGCAATTCCATCCTCATAGATTCCCTCCTTGGTCATCGTTTTTGTCTGGATTGCGCCGGTAGCAGTCGCCTCCAGTTCCGGATTATCTGTGTCATCCCGAAGAATAACACGGTTGGTATATACCAGTTTCTTTTCCAAGACATACTGGGTCATCTGCTCCGGTGTCAGCTTTGTTGTAACCTTGATCCATACCGTCGCTGTCTGGCTGGTTTGTTCGCCCCAGATCACCGTATCTCTGTTGCCGTTTTTGATTCCGTCAACCGATAATTTTACCTGCCCCGGTTCACTGGACAGCAGTGTTACCGTCACCTTATCGGCATCTTCTCCATATCCGTCTCCCACTTGCACAACAGAAGCATCTACAAAGGTATGCCCCTCCGGCAGGATTTCCCTGAGTTCAACCTGACCGGACATTTCTCCGCATTTATTAATTCCGATCCACCATTCCATGGTTCCGTTGGATGCATCAAAGCCTTTATACTTTTTACAGACATCACTTTTATGTGTACGATTAAATTTTACACTGTCTGCTGCCTTCCCTACAGTACCATTTGACCCTCTTGAATACAGACTGAATTCGTTGTAAGCATAAATCTCAGGCTGTTTCTTTACTTTTGTTTTATAGGTAATATCAACACTCTTATAGGGTGTATCATTATGAAAGTAAATTCCAAAATCACCATAATTTTCCTGAAGATTCAATGTCCAGGTATCCTCGCTCTCCGGAATCACCTTTCCATCTGCAACTACCTGCAATTCCATATCCTCGGTATCCAGATAATGGTCGTCTCCTGTTCTTCCATGTCCATCGTTAGTCCACATGTAATCCACAAAATGATAGCCCTTCTGTACGAAAGCACTGCTATTGCTGAAACTGCATTTCCAGTAAATCTCCGAGTCATTGTAAGAGGTACATTTTTTGGAAAGAGTCGCTGGTTTAACTTTTATATCACCACCTTTTGCAACCTCAAAAAATCTGTCTCCGGCAGAAATTCGTGCCGTATTCCAACAGGATAACGTTTCTCCGGGTGTCAATTCTACGTTCGGTATTACATCATAGGATATTACGATATATTTTTTTCCATATCCCTCCGGCACCTGATAGGAGAAGCTTTGGTCCTGATAGCTGACCCCTGTGTTATCCAATTCTTTACATTGCGCCAATGCTCTATTGGAATCTGCATAGTAAATCTTAACCGACCCCGGTTTAATCTTCAAATCGTCTTTTCTGTCAAAGCTATAGCTTTCCAGTTTTTCCGTAATTGTCCACCCTGTAAAATCATACAAATCGTACTTCTTTTCTGCGTTGACATAGATGTAAAAATGGATGGAATCTGTTCGTGTTTGGGCTGTTTTTGTAAAATAATCACGCTTAACATTAAGTGTTTCGTCATATATAGATGTTAGAGTTGTAGAAAAACTCTTATTTCCTGCATATGCATGTGCATCGCTTTCAACACCAATATACAATGCACTATAATTCTCAAATGTGTAAATGTCCTTTTTCCCATCCCGGTTTTCATTCCGGTAATCTGCAAAATAAACCTTATAGCGGATGGTCGCCGTTCCACCTACCGGTATACTGACATTTTTCCATGTGATTTTCCCATTTGCTATATCGGTTTCAGGGGCATCCGCGCTTCCCCCATTGATTTCAAAATCTCCATATCCTACAACAATATCTCGTTCCTGTTGGCTAAAGGAATCCACCAGTTTATCCAGAAATGCAGGGAATGACGAACTCTTGTTGATTACGGTTATTTCATAAAGAGCAGAATGGTCTTCATAGTTATATTCCTCCGTAACCGTTTTTCCGGTTCTTGAATCCTGAAAGGTCTGGGGAATTACTTTTTTACCCATTTTAATATCCGCAGGCATCTCGTAACGGTCAGAGACTTTTTTAGGGAATTTTGCATTTCTAGCGGATACCGTCGCTGTATTTTCAAGGTAGCCTATTGGCTGGGCCAAAGCCTGCTCCCCAGGGCCAAAGGTAACCGTATAGGTGCAGGTAACCTTCGAACCACGTTCCATGGTTCCAATTTTCCATTCCAGTGTATTTTCCGATGTTACATATGGGTCACCTTGAAAGGTTACCGTTCCATTGCTTACACCAAAATTATCTATCCGAATCTGTTGAACATATTCCTTACCGCTTGTAAAAATGTCCTTCAGAACCACCTCATGCAGAGCTATCTCACTCTCTTTCCTTGCCTCCACAGTAACCGTATAAGTAACAATTTCCGGTGTGGAACCATTCTTATGTGTTTTCCAGATGTCCAGAGATCCTGTTCCGCTGTCAACCGGTGCTAACCAGACCTTAACCGGATAACTACCGAAGTATAACGTTCTTTCCTCTTTGGAAGTCACATCATCCATCACATTCATCAGTCCCTTAAAGGACACGGCACCATAACTGATGCTTACACCTTTTTCAAAGTAGCTTTTATTAAAAGAAAGACTAATCTCTCCCCCCTTTTCGCCCGGAACAATTTCGTAACTGCCAATCGGTGTCGTACTATCCTTTTCGACAATGATTCCATCTTTGGCATCCACAATACCAGACAGGAAATCCGGAAGTGTGAATTTGAGCTGGTCTTTATAATTAAGCGTAATTCCATCCGGTACATTAAACGCAACGTTTGCCTTTAATCCACATCCGGAATAAAGGGATTCTTCATACAACTCCCCATAGCGGCTGTAATTTCCGTCTAAGCCATCCCTACAATAAAAAAGCTGCACATCACTTATCCAGTCTGCAATAACATAGGTGGTACCTTCTGTATCGTCTTCTTCACTGTTTTCGTCTGCATCGTCTTCTTCTGCATTTTCCAGGGTATATTCATTCACATCGTCTTTTCCGATAGAATCTTCGTCTGCACTTTCTCCTTCTGCACCGCTTTCACCTTCACCGTCTTTTCCTGCGGCATCTTCGTCTGCACTTTCTTCTTCTATACCGCTTTCACCTTCACCGTCTTTTCCTGCGGCATCTTTGTCTGCACTGTCTCCTTCTGTACTGCTTTCGCCTTCACCGTCTTTTCCTGCTGAATCTTTCCCCGGTTCATCCATATTATTACCTACGGTAATCGCATCAGAATTACCATCCTGCACAGCCTGGACTTGTTGATCTGTATATGCCAAACGATTGCCATCGAATGCATATACACTTAATGCATTAACAGAAATCACAATTCCAGTTAACAGAATGGTAAATAACCGTTTCATTCGTCTTAGATTTTGTCTCATCGTTTTTCCTCCCTGTTATGTTTTCCACATTACAAACCCCAAATTTAAACATTAACCTTTGCGCAACTTGCCAAAAGGGTTTAACGTTAAACTTAACGTATCACACAGTATTTTGTTTGTCAATCAAATTTAGATATATATAATCCCGTATTTTCGTGTGCAATTTTCTTATTTACAATCAAGCGTTGGGCATATGGCAAATTTACCTCGATTTTTGCCCATGTACAATGCAATTTTTGAAAAACAGAGGTCTATTTTACTTGCATTATGTAAACCTACGGGCAAAATTGCATCACGCTGATGTTTTTTGCCCGTTATTGATGCGCTTTAACGGGCAAAAATACAGCAAAATGAAGTATTTTGCCCGTGAGCCCTTCAACGATTGCGTAAAAAGGTGCAAATTTCGTGGCTTATACTCTCCATCGTGGCAAAAAGGAACGCAACGGAGCTATATGCCCATGGAAGGAGTTTACGAGACTTAGGAAAAAGATCAAAAAAAGACCTTCGGGGCTTTTGACACCCCGGAGGTCTTTTCTATTTGGAAATGGATTTTATGCTTTCTTTCTGGCTTCCAGTTTATCCTGGTTGACATCAATAAGGATGGTATCTTTCATATCCACCTTATCTTCCAGAATCAACCGTGCTGCCAATGTCTCCACATTTTTCTGGATATAACGCTTCAAAGGACGGGCACCGTATACCGGGTCAAAAGCATTGTCCACGATAAACTGCTCTGCTGCAGGTGTCAACTCCACCTTCAACTCTTTATCTGCCAGTCTGCGGTTCAAGTCATCCACGATCAGTTTCACAATACCGGAGATGTTATCCTTGGTCAACGGCCTGAACAAAATCGTTTCATCCAGACGGTTCAGAAATTCCGGACGGAAGTGGGCACGCAGGTCATCCATAACCATACGCTCCGCATCCTCCTTAATCGTACCATCCTCGGAAATGCCATCTAACAGATACTGTGCTCCGATATTGGAGGTCATAATCAGTATGGTATTCTTAAAGTCCACGGTACGTCCCTGGGAGTCCGTGATACGACCATCATCCAATACCTGTAACAGGATATTGAACACATCGGGGTGGGCCTTTTCCACCTCATCAAACAGTACAACAGAGTAGGGACGGCGGCGAACCGCTTCGGTCAGCTGACCGCCCTCCTCGTAGCCAACATATCCGGGAGGCGCGCCGATCAGGCGGCTGACCGAGTACTTCTCCATGTACTCACTCATATCGATCCGGACAATGTTGTGCTCATCGTCAAAGAGCGCCTCGGCCAGGGCCTTGGCCAGCTCGGTCTTGCCCACGCCGGTGGGGCCGAGGAAGAGGAAGCTGCCGATGGGGCGGTTGGGGTTGGCGATGCCTGCGCGGCTGCGCAGGATGGCCTCGCTCACCTTGGTCACGGCCTCGTC
>OMBO01000994.1_pt1 | contig 12924 bp, 9 predicted proteins | sample 1644901 | NCBI WGS metagenome assembly OMBO01 (sample SAMEA103958144, study PRJEB25191) | human gut metagenome | reverse complement strand
AAGCTTCAAGAAATTTCTTATCCTGTTCAGTGAGAGCCTTTATGTTTTTATGTACTATATTTTTAAGCTCCAGTTCCTCGCAGATAGCTTTGTATGTCTTATCTTTTATTGGTATAAGCTCATGAACACGCTCAAATATTGCTGAAAGCTGTTCAGATGGACGCATTTTGGACTTGTTGTCTTTATGATCGTCGTCCACAAGCGAGGAATCATAAAGTGAGCCCACACGCACCCTAAAAAACTCGTCAAGATTGCTTGCAAATATCGACTGAAAAAGCAATCTTTCAAGAAGCGGTGTAGCACTGTCCTGAGCTTCTTCAAGAACTCTCTCGTTAAATTTAAGCCATGATAACTCTCTGTTATCGTAGACCTTGTTATTCATATTCTTATTTCTCCTAACTCCTATCGTAAGAAAGGCATCTTATATCATACTGTATTATTATACCGCCAAACGCATATGATGTCAATGCAGGTGCCGTAAAAAGCTTGTAAAATCGCCATAAAGCAAAAAAACTCCCGCCCGAAGGTAGGAGCAGATCGTCTTGAAGATCAGATCCCAATATATTCCTTAGCGGTCTGGCATATATTAGCACAGTTATTCGCAAGGACGCTGTTGTCTTGTGGCAGATTCGGCAACATGATAAGCCAAAAAAGAATGAACACTATTATAAGCATAAGCGTAGCACCAGTCAAAAGTATCAAGGCGGCTGAACGCTTTGATTTCAGTGTTGTATGTACATCGCTGCACACTTTCTCGGCGGGCTGTGCATTTTCTTTTTCCTCGTTAGGAATACGTTTTTCTTGCTCTTTTTTACACTCAGTACACAACATATACTTTAAACCTCCATAATCTATTTTTACTTCATTAACTATTATACCACATTCTTACCGTCTTGTGTTAAGCTGGCAGCTATAATTTACAGAAATTTCGACTGAACTTTTTGTAAATTGGTAAAATTCTAAAACTTGCCATGCGCATATAATTTATCTTCATAAACAAAACCCCTAAAAGAATAACTTAACAAAATCAAATATTGATATATTTCTGCTATTGACAAATGAGAAGCGTATGTTATAATTACTGTGTGTGGAAAAATCAACGAAAATACGTTATAATTAGCTTTATGTGGAGGAAGTAAAAATGGTAGACAATGTACGTCGTGAATGTATCATGTCAATGTATGAGATATACCCTCTCAGCAGAAAATTGGTATTTGATACGTTTGATAAGAAAAAGTATGATATAACAAGAACTCAGCAGATAATAATGCTGTCACTATGTATTGAGGGAACGCTCACAATGTCACAGCTTGCAAGCAAGATAAACACTTCTAATGAGCAGGCAACAAGGGCTGTGGCACAGCTTGTTGACAAGGGCTTTGTTATCAGAATGCAAAACCCCGATAATCGCAGAGTTATCAACATCAGGCTCACTGACGAAGCTATGCGCTTTATGGAAAAGATGAAAAACGAGATACTTGATGATATACTTGGTAAATTTTCCAGCGTTTCAGATAGTGATATGAAAAAAATGAAGGACGCACTTGTATTTATAAATAGTATACTTAAAAAGGTGCTTAAATAGGAGGCTGTTATGACAAAGGCAAAGAAAATAGTCAGCCGTTGCGAAAGCTGTGTGAATTACGTTTTTGATGAGGATTGTGAATGTTACTGCTGCATGGTCGATCTTGACGAGGACGAAGCATACAGATCAATGAGCGACAGCGAATATAGCTGTCCATATTACAGGCTTGATGATGAATATGCTGTTGTGAGAAAGCAAAATTGATGATAGATCGGTGAATACATGAAATTTGCCGATTTTTTCTTGCTTTATCGAACGTGTAAAGTTCAGGAGCTTGTCAATATAGATGTGTAAAGTTTATTTACTTTGCAGTGAACAGTTGTCGTTAAATAAGGACCAATCTGGGGCTGAATTAATATTTGGCTAATGATAGAAATTTATTTATCAAAGTTTACAAAATATTAATAAATACAGTATTAGTATACAATGTTAAAATATTGACTATGCAGGTTGCTATAATCAAAATAGGAAAGATTTTTTGGGGGAAAGTTGCAATTAGCGTAAAAACGCAGGTTTCGTATTGTTTCATGTTCAAGGCTAATAAATATGCCGTTTTATCATCTGCCGGCACTATAAAAATGATAAATCAATATTGTGTAAACTATCAGTATATTTATATGTAATAAAATACAAATATGATATATTGTGGGATTGACAAATGGAAAATCAAGTGATATAATACTTGTAATTATATAGGCATACTGCGTCGGAGGTGAGGCTTTTGAAGGATAAGGCGCTTGAAAAATTGTCAAAAAATGAGCTGCTCGAGTTAATGCTTTATCTACGAAAAGAATATGATAAGCTTAACACAGAGAATGAAAAGCTTCTTCAAAAGCTCGAAGATAAAAAAAGTATCACTGACCGACTTGACAGGCTGGAGCGGCAGGTAGCTGCACTGACAGGTCACAAGCTGGTTGTTGAGCAGCCGGTAGTGGAGGAAGATCATGGCAGCAGATAGCAAGAACGAGGTGTTAAAAAAACCTGAGCTTCCTGATGTCCAGACACTTGAGCGGGTGGTAAAAAAGCATCATGAAAGGCGGGAATATCTGAGGATACTCCGCAGCACCGTGGCGTCGCTTCTTGTTGTGGCAGCGGCAGCAGTGATCATATCAATGTTATTTTTGCCTGTTTTGAGAGTAACGGGTACAAGTATGACGCCGACTTTGCATGACGACGAGCTGGTGGTGTGCAGAAAGCGTGGAAGCTTTCAGAAGGGCGATATAGTTGCGTTCTATTATAACAATAAGATACTGTTGAAACGTGTTATCGCTACAGCAGGAGATGTGGTGGATATCAAGGAGGACGGTACTGTTATCGTCAACGGAAAAACCTTGAATGAGCCGTATGTTGACGGCAAAGCTCTGGGAGAATGTGATATCGAGTTGCCTTATCAGGTGCCTGACGAGAGAATATTCGTTATGGGCGACCACAGATCTACGTCTGTTGACAGCCGTACAAAGAGGATAGGCTGTATTGCTGAGGAAGCAGTGCTTGGAAAGGTCTCACTGAGGATATATCCTTTTAAAAGGATAGGCACAGTGGACTAGCGTTTATCATAAATAGTGTATAAATTCGGAGGGAGTGATCCGTTTTGCAGAATTTTAACGGTAAAGTTCGGCAATATCTAAAAGAAAATGAAAGGAAAAAACGCAGCCGCTTGTTCGGTGTGGTGCTGTCTGTAGTTATGACAGTGTCGGTGCTGGCAAGTCTTGTTATGCCTGCAATAAGTGCCACTGAGGGTACTTCCGTGGCAGGTGGAGATGTTTCCTATAACGGCGGAAGCTATTCTTATAAGGATGCGAATAGCGTCACGATAAAATCCTATGATGCGGTCGGTTCAGGAAAAGACCAATCTAAAAAGATCGAATTCAATGTAGAATTTGATTTTGACAAGGGCGAAATGACCAATAGGTATATTTATTTCCCTATCGACGATAATGTTAGCCTGCCCGAGGGCGGTATACCGTCAGACGGAACCTGGGGCGATGTCGAGGATACTCACTTCGATGAAGGACATGGAATTTCAGGTAAGTACAGAGTCGACGAGATAGATGGAAAGAAGTATCTTTTTATTGAGTTTGACGAGCGATATCAACATAAAAATGAGAAGGACGCTATAAGCGGTAAGGCAAGCTTTGAGGGTAATGTAAAGCGTAAGGATACAGATACAGGTGATAAGACCACTGTTGAGATAGGTGGTCAGACGGTTGAAATAGACGGTTTTACTCCGCTCACTATGTCTGCCATAAAAGACGCAAGCGAAACTGCTGACGGAGTTAGGTGGACTATCACAGTTGACAATCCTGCAAAGAAGCCTCTTGACAGGATCGAGGACGAGCTTTTTAAGGATGCTGTTGACGGAAGCTTCACTGTTTCACCTGAGGGTGCAGGAAGCTATGACGCGTCAAGCGGAAAGTTTGTTTTCAGCGATGGATTCAGCAAAGAAAATGTTACCATAAGCTACACGACCCCATATCCTACAAGCGACCCGAATTTCGTTATGTCAGGTAAGGTGGAAAACAAATCCACCACATATGATAAGGACGGAAATGGAGTAAAAGCAGATAAAATTATTTATTCTGAGTCAAAGAAGGATAAGATCTCAAAAACAGGCAAGAATGTTGACTACGACAATAACGAAGTCACATGGGAAATTGTTGTAAGCAACCCTAGCGGTGCAGACCTCAAGGGCTATCACCTTTATGATGAAGCATTTCCTGATGCAAAGCCAGGAAGCTTTGCACTTAAAGCTGATGATGGTTCAGATGTAAAGTACACACTTAATGGAAACACGTTTACGTTTGACGATAAAACAACAGCGTCAAAAATTACTATCGAGTATGTGACAGCTATCGATCCTGACAAGGCGGAAACTACAAATACAGTTAAAATGCAAAGACCTGATAAAAGCCAACCATGGTCTGATATCACATCAAGTGAAACTGTTTATAATAGGTATCAGATATCAAAAAGTGGTTGGATAGATAATAACACGTTAGGTATACTCAAATGGGAAGTAACTGTTAAATGTAATGACAAAAATTCTACCCTTAAAGGCAAGACAATAACTGACAATATGCTTAAAGCAGGACAGATTGTCAGCATAAAGGTTGGAAATGATACCTTTGATGCAACAGTTGCAAGTGACGGTGAGCTTGTTTTGCCTGACAGAATAGGTGACAATAACGAGGTAGTTATTTCCTATGAAACAAAGGTTGCTGACTATGATCTTGGCGACCCTGACAGCAATGGAAATTATGCAGTGAAAAATACTGCAGGAATTGACGGATTCCATTCTGACAAGACAGTTTACTATAAACCTGTAAACGAGAAGTCAAAAACAGTTCTTGACATTTCTCAGGACGGAAGCAGTGTTACATATAAGTGGCAGGTAGAGGTCAAGCAGACAAACGGTTCCTTTAGGGGCAAGACTATAAGCGATATAATGAACGCTACGTCAAATGATGGTAAGTCAATAAAGAGCGTTCTTGACACTGATTCCATTATCATGTATGTTCAGAGAAATGGAACAGGAAGCTATGAACCGCTTGACAGTTCAAATTACACTGTAGTATCTAATGCCGACAACACTTCGTTTGAGATAAAGTTCAATGATAGTGAAGAATTTGACAATATAAACCTTGTGCAGATACAGTATAGCAGTACCGTAGATGTAACAGGTCTTGACGAGGGTACTATTATAAATGTAAATAACAAGGCTACTTATAAAGGTGAAACATTCGAGCCTAGTGCAGATAAGACTAAGTTTACTATAGGCGACAGCTCCAAAGCACCTTATGAAAAGTATGACGCTGCAAGCAGCACAGCAGGCGACACAGTGCATGATCTTAGCAGCCTGCCTGTTGTTACTGTAAATGGTGTTGAGTATTACAGGTTTGATTGGCGGCTTGATGTCAATAAGGACGGCACTTATGAGTATGAGGAAGATGTCGAGATCGTGGATACTTTGCCATCTGGCATGATCTTATATGAGAATAATGATTATCTGAAATATTCAACTGGCGGCAGTTCTTCAACCAATCAGCTTACGACGACTCCTTGGTATCAGTTTAGATATTCCTATGATAAGGGTACAAATAAGATAAACCTAGTAAAAACCGGATATAGCACTACGTATTGGACGTTCTATTACAGCACTCTTGTAAAGGTTGATGATGTTAAGAATGGTGTTTACAAGAATGGTACTGCAGCGTTCAAAAACACAGTCCAGGATAAAGCTGGAAAATATCCGGAGAGAAGCCAGACGCAGACAGTTAAGGAAAAGAACTTGAAGAAAACTTCTTCTCCGAAGTCCACCGGCTGTGAGATAACTTATACCATTGATGTTAACCCTAAAAAGCTCAAATGCTCAACAAACGGAATGATAACTCTCAACGATGTTATCAAGTGCGGAGGCACGGCTGTAGTTAAGACAAAGGACGCTCAGGGTAACGTTCAGACAAAAACGGTAAGCATAAATGGCAATTCCGCTGTTGACATGGATCTGAAGTCTATCAAGGTATTTGACGCAGATACGGGTGCAGAGCTTGCTGTGAGTGATTACAGTTATGTGATATCAGATCCGGAGGCAGTTGACAGCACAGTTTCTTGCAGTGCAGATGTTATTACCAACGAAAAGGGCAAGTTTATCGCTAACTTTATTCCAAGTGAAAGTATTGTTGGCGCTAAGGGTACTATTGATCTAACTTTGCCTGAAGGCTACGAAACCGGAAATATAAAGAGTTACTATGTGGCTTATGGCTATATGGACGGCAACAGCTTCAAAGAAGTAAAAGCCTTTGCCAACAAGAGAAGCGAGTGGTCAGATTTTGGCTCAAGCATATCCGTCCCTGTGGAAGAGGTTTCTTCTGAGAAGGCGGGCGGTGTTTTCAGAGTCGAATATGAATACAGGGATAGCAGCGGCTTTTCAAACACTGAAGTCAGCAATGAAAAAATGCTTTCGGCTGTAAAGTGTTCCGCACTGACTGCGAAGACACGAGATTTTGTAAAGAAACTTGAAATAAACGTTCCAGATCAGCGTCACCTGAAATTAGTTTACGTTTATACAGGAAGTCCTGCAAATGATGAGGACGCTGAGAACGATGGCTATAAAGTCCATGTGTTCAATAATATATCATTTGACACAAACGGCTCTGCTGTAAATGACAGTGAAGATAATGATTCCGAGTTTGAGTTGATAAATCAGTCAAAGGCGTCATCAACAACTGTTGAGCCATTTAAGCTTATGAAGGTAGACAGCGGAGACTATAGTATTATGCTTAAGGCTTCTTTTGAGATCTACAGATACACTAAGCTGGAAAATGGCACATACGATTGGCTCCCGGCAGTAGATTTCAAAGAAAATGCTGCGAAAGACAGAAATTCAGTTATCTGGGGAAGTTCGGCGCAGGATAAGGCGCAGACATTCAATGTAAATGCTGACGGGTCATACAACCTTGACCTTGAACCTGCCGCAGTCACCGGAGATACTGAGGGTCATCTTTATAAGCTTATAGAAAAGCAAAGTCCAGAGGGTTATCTTCTTGACGAAACTCCTATATATTTTGCTTTTAAAGTGCGTCCGGCTGTAGTTCCAAGTGAAGTCGGTGAGGACGGATATCAGTTCGTGAAGAACGGAGATATGTTCAGAGTAACAAATCTGCTGAAAGAGTTTAAGATAACTGCAAGCAAGGTTTGGAGCGATGGAAACGGCAATCATTCGGCAGAGAGCGTAAAGTTTCTTCTTGGCTCGTCTACAACTAAGGTTTTAAGCGGTGTTCCAGATGATATTCAGTGGGGCAGTGCTGAGGTAACTCTTAACGAAGCTAACAATTGGAAACATGAGTGGACAAAGCTTCCTGGATATACAAAGGTCGGCAATGATTACAAGCAGCTTTACTACTATATCAAAGAGATCGATCTTGCAACAGGATATGAGGCTGTATACAGTGCAACGGCAATGAGCAAAAACACTGATGTTACAGTTACGAACGTCAAGGGACTTAACATTACGAAGGAATGGCGTGATGAGCTTGGAAACAAGCTTGCTGACAGCGAGCTTCCTGCTGGTATCGACAAGATCGAGGCAGATGTTTATGAGTCCTCTGTTGCACCAAATTCAACTTCAAGAGTGAATGGAGATAACGGAATACCAACAGATTGCAAACTTATAAAAACTGTTTCTCTGGAAAAGTCTAAGAATTGGACGGTAGCTCTTGACGGTCTTGACAAGGACAAGTATTACTATGTTCTTGAAAAGAATATACCTGACGGCTTTGGCGTTACGTATACTTATTCAAATAACGGCAGTGCCACGGGCTTTGATACGATCGTCAATACCAAGAACCCGCAGAAGGTAGAAAATATGGATGTTCGCCTGCAAAAGGCATGGTCTGACGGCGATAGCAATACCCATACCAATGATAAGGTAACGTTCAATATCTATAGGTCAACAAATAAGGCTGATGTGCCTGAAAAATATAACAAGTTTACAGGCACAATGGATAAGGGACAGAATGTTAAATTCAAGATCCTTACAAGCAATGGTGCAGAAATGGCTCAGAACGGAAGCTTTGCCTCTGAGTATACCATGTATGGCTCAGCTAAGTTCAGCTTCACCCTTAATAACGCATGGCTCGAAAGGGGCGATATGAAATATTCCGGAGTAAGGCTTATCAATTCGTCTGGCAATGTTCTTGCTGAGTTCTACAGAGATAAGGATGTTTGGGACGGTGACAAAAATCAGAGTGTTGCGTCATGGAGCGCTTCAAGTAAGTATATAAGTGTGTCTGTTGCTGATCTTTATAATTCCAGCAAGTTCACAGTTGACCTCAGCGGTATTACTTCCGATGTTACAGTTGAGCTTACAGCAAAGGTCAATGATGATAGCAGTTGCTCTTATGAGGTAACAGCTAATGATCTTGGCACACCTGAGAAGACGAACGTTACACCTGTTCCTAATAAAGATGCGATACCTAGTGGTGAAGTATTCTTGTGGAAGCAGATAACGCTCACGGCTGATAACAACTGGTCAAATGCCGTTTCTCTTGAAGAAAATGACATCAAGGGCAATAAGTATTACTATTGGTTTGAGGAGATAGACGTGAACGGTCAGCCGATAAGCACATCGTCATACAAAGCTTACTACAGATACAATGGCTCAGAAAATGAGAATTGCATTGATATGACAAAGAACGGTGATCAGTATGTTCAGGTCTATAACAACTCTGAGGAAACCTTGGGAGAGCTGCCTGAAACAGGCGGCATGGGTGTTATCCCATTCGTGGCAGCAGGCGGAACAGTCACTGTTGCTGCAACAATACTTTTAGTTACAAAGCGTCGCAAAAAAACGCTATAAATAATCAAATATGAAAGGATAATTTATTATGAAGATGAAGAAATTCGCAGCTCTTGCCGCTGCAACCGTTATGTCAGTTTCAGCTATTGCTGCAACATCAGCATTCGGAGTATTTGCTACTGCTGATTTTGGCGTTAATAACATTGTTATCAAGGATTCTGATACAAACAGAGTATATAAGGCTTATCAGATCTTTGACCAGGCATCTGCAACAAATACTATCAAGTGGGGCAAAGGCATTAATGGCGATGCTCTGCTTACCAGCCTGAAAACTCCTGGCCTTAGCACTTATATGTCACAGTTCGACAGTGCCGAGAGCGCAGTAGACGTTGCAAAGATAATCTCAGACGCAGATCATTGGACAAAGGAAGATACTGCCAAGTTTGCAAAAGCCGCTTCTGGCTGCATCATCGACAATAAGTCTGTAACCGCCTATGAAGATAACGGTGAGTACACTATTCCGCTTCCAAATGCTGGCTATTATCTCGTTGTCGATGCAACAGAAAATAATGGTGTTGATAAGGCTAACTCAGCTCTTATCCTTAACGTTTCAGGCACAACAAACGTTACTCCAAAGAGGACAAAGCCAACACTTACAAAGCAGATCAAGCACAATGAGAGTGACTCATGGGGCGATGTTGGTGACAACGCAATCGGTGACGATGTAGAATTCAAGATCACAACAACTATACCAAGCGATGTATCAGCTTATGACAAGTATACATACACAGTTCGTGACCAGCTCAGCGAGGGCTTTACATTCAATGATAACCTTACATACAAGTACTATGACGCTGACGGTCAGGAGATCACTTCTGTTACAGTAGGTCCTAACACAACAGTTGGCGACGACAGCAGTACAACCGACTATAAGGAGTCTTTCTATGTTACTTTCGATATTAAGGAACTTGTAAAGAACTATCCTACAGTTGCTAAGATCGAAACTTATTATTCTGCTAAACTCAACGAGAACGCTAACGTTGTAACAGGTACACTTCCTAATTCAAAAGACAATAACCCTAACACAGCTTATCTGACATATTCAAACAATCCTCAGGACACAACAGGTAAGGAGAACGGCGAAACACCTAAGGTCACAGTTTATGACTGGACATTCTCACTTGTTGGTAACAAGGTAAACGAAAATGGCGAGCCTCTTGCAGGTGCTGCATTCCAGCTTAGGGATAAACACGGCGATGCTATTAGACTTGTCAAGATAGAAGACAATGTTTACAGACTTGAGATTGGCGATGAGGCAGGCTCTGTAGATACTATCTGGACAGACGCAACAGGTAAGTTCACTATCAAGGGCATTGATGATCAGACAACTTACAAGCTTGTTGAGACAGAAGCTCCTGCTCAGTATAACAGAGCTGATCCATATGAGTTCAAGTTTGACACAACATATGATCCTGCTAATACGCTTCAGTCCATTCGTATGCTCGACGGCACTGATTCAGGCACAAGCGGTTCAACAGTTAAGATCATAAACCAGAAGGGCGGCTCACTTCCAACAACTGGCGGTATCGGTACTCAGATCTTCTACGGTGTAGGCGGAGCTATCGTACTGGGCGCAGGTGTGCTTCTCATTGCTAAGAAGAGAGCTAAGAACGACTAATTTTTGAATTTATTTTTACCTTTGTCCTGCCGATCTCGGTCGGCAGGCATCAGGGAGGACTCCATGAGGAAGAAAAGCGGTAAATCAACTACAATTTTATTGGTCTTGTTATTGCTTGTGGGGCTCTCCGTGATGTTATATCCAACAATAAGCGATTGGTGGAATTCAAAAACGCAAAGCCGTGCAGTGGCGACTTATCAGAAAGCGGCAAATGACCTTTCTGACAAGGAGAATGAAGAGATACTCAGCCGTGCCAGAAAATATAATGAAGAGATAGCAAAGCTTGCCCGACCTTTTGTTGATTATGATAAGGTCAAGGGCTATGAGGATATCCTAGATATCACGGGGACGGGTGTTATGGGCTATATTTCCATTCCGACTATAAGGGTGGAGTTGCCTATTTATCATGGCACAAGTGACGGCGTGTTAAATGTCGCTGTGGGACATCTGCAGGGTTCGAGCCTGCCTGTTGGCGGAGCGGACACTCATTCGGTCATTTCAGCACATAGAGGTCTGCCTTCGGCAAAGCTTTTCAGCGACCTTGATAAGCTTGCAGAGGGCGATGAGTTCACTATAACAGTGTTGAAAGAGGTCTATACATATGAGGTCGAGGCTGTTTATATAGTTCTGCCTAATGAAATGGATAAGCTGAACATTATTCCAGGTGAGGATCATGTTACGTTGACTACCTGTACACCATACGGAGTCAATTCTCACAGGCTTCTTGTTCGTGCAAAGAGAGTTGAAACTGCGGACGATACAAAGAGTGTTTCAAAAATAACGGCAGACGCTGTTCAGCTCGATTCTCTTGTGGTCGTGCCTTTTGTAGCAATACCATTGTTTGTGGTACTGCTGGTGTGGTGGTTTGTGGATTCAAAACGCAAAAAAATCTCTCATGATGAGCTTGTGGCAATGCTGGATAAGCCAGAGAGTGACGATAATGTTGAAAATCTACCTGATAAGGAGAGTAGCAAAGATGAAACTTAAATTTTCTCAGCTTGCAAAGGCTGTTTTGTGTACGGCGGCAATGGCTGTTTCAGCCTTGGGAAGCATGACGATCTCAGCTTCTGCAGCGGATAATATCAATGTGAATATAGTGTGCAAAAATGATACAACGACTGTTAGTAATGCCGAGTGGAGTATATATAAGGTCGGTGAGCGTAAAGAAGCTGACTTTGTCCTTACCGGAGAGTTCAGCGATTATCCTATAGATATGTCTGATTTTACTGACGCTTCAAAAATGCAGGCTGTCGCTGATACGCTCGACAACTACGTAAAAACCGATGGCATAACACCAGTTTCAACAGGCAAGACGGACGCAAACGGTGAAGTAAAGCTTTCTGCTGATTCTGTGGGTCTGTATCTTGTTTCAGGCAAGAGTTTTGAAAACACAACAGCTAAGTTTACACCTTCTCCGTCACTTATCGAGATAGATAAGGATATCGTGGCTGAGGGACAGATAACAGTTTACACCAAGTTCACATACGAAGAGATCCCAGCAGGGGACAGTGATTATGGTGTAAGAAAGTCGTGGATAGTTCCTGATGGTCAGGAAAAGCTCATACCTGATAATATCAAGGTGGAGATATATCGTGATGGCAAGCTTTTCGATACTGTTACTCTTAACGCTGACAACAATTGGGAGTATTTCTGGAAAGACAATTCTGCGGCTGAGTGGACAGTTAAGGAGATAGATATTCCTGCCAACTACACAGTTGTTACCAAAAACAATGACAAGCTGTTTCTTATAGAGAACACATATAAGTCAGACAGTTCGAGTAATACAGATAGTAGTTCAAGCACACCTGACAGCAGCTCGTCAGGCTCTGATTCATCAAGCTCAACGCCTGACAATATACCACAGACTGGTTCGCTCAACTGGCCGGTGCCTGTACTTATAGGCGGTGGAGTTATCCTTAGGTTGGAGAGTAAGCAGAAAAGAGAAATAAAGGCGAAACCACATAGGCTCGCCTTTACAACAGGAGAAAAATAGTGACTAAAAAAAAGCTAGGACTTTTGTTGATAATAATGGGGATAATGCTGATAGCGGCGGCATTATCCCTTAATTATTACAACTATTTTCATGAAAAGCAAAGTAATAAAAGGATGGAGGCTGTGCTGAGTGATCTGAAAACGCAGATCTCAGACAGTTCAGAGGACAGCGACAGCAGTTCACCCTTTGACATTTTTGACGATAGTCGATCCACGGACAGCGAGATAGATGACCCGGATAAGGATATCGTGCTTGACGGCAACTCATATATAGGCTTGATTTCATTCCCGACACTGGGGCAGGAGTTTCCTGTGACTCGTGGCTGGAGCTATGCTGCAATGAATACTGCAGCTTGTCAGTACAGCGGCAGA
>OMBO01000963.1_pt1 | contig 13447 bp, 9 predicted proteins | sample 1644901 | NCBI WGS metagenome assembly OMBO01 (sample SAMEA103958144, study PRJEB25191) | human gut metagenome | reverse complement strand
TGGATGGCGTGCATATCGGCCAGACCGATATGGAACCGCAGGAGGCTCGCGCGCTGCTCGGCGAGGATGCCATCGTGGGCCTGTCCGCCGAGACCGAAAGTCTGGTGAAGCTTATCAACGAGCTGCCGAGCGGCTGCATCGACTACATCGGCGCCGGCCCGCTACATGTGTCCACCACCAAGCCGGAGGCTTCCGTGGGCGGCAACGACGGTTCCGGGCACACGCTTGACGAGGAACAGATCAACGCGATTTGCGCGGCGAGCGAGTTCCCGGTAGTGGTCGGCGGCGGCGTACATGCCGACGATATGGAGATGCTGGCCCGTTCGAAGGCGGCCGGCTGGTTCGTGGTGTCCGCGATCGCCGGTGCCGACGATCCGGAAGCGGCCACCCGCGAAATGGTGACGCGCTGGAAGGCGGTGCGCGGCGACGCGAAGCACGGCTATGCGCCGCGTGTGAAGTAGTCCGTCGTACAGGAAATCGACAAGCCCGCTGAGATGAGCGAGAAGTTCCGCAAGGGTGGTTCTACACTGTATCAGTGAGCTCAGTGAAGATAATCAATGAATCAGTGAGCCTAATAAGGAGAGTTACCATGACTAGCACATTGCCACCGGTATTGAGCATCGCAGGATCGGATTCGTCCGGCGGTGCCGGCATTCAGGCGGATTTGAAGACCATGCTCGCCAACGGCGTGTTCGGCATGACCGCGATCGCGGCGCTGACCGCGCAGAACACCACCGGCGTGACGATGGTCACCAACACTCCCCCGGAAATGCTTGCGGCGCAGATCGACGCGGTGTTCGAAGACATTCCGCCGGTGGCGGTGAAGATCGGCATGGTGTCCAGCGCCGAGCTCATCACAGTGATCGCCGACCGTCTGACCGCGCACAACGCGAAGAACGTGGTGCTCGACCCGGTGATGGTGGCCACGTCCGGCGCGAAGCTCATCGAGGATGATGCCATCGCGGCGCTGACGTCCAAACTGTTCCCGCTGGCCACTGTGATCACGCCGAACATGCCGGAGACCCAGGTACTGTGCGACTTGGCCGTAGAGCAGGGTGCGGGCGCAATCGACTATGAGAACGGCGAATCCATCTCCACCGAGAACGACATGGTGACCGCAGGTCATCTGCTCGCCGGCCATTTCGGCTGCGCGGTGCTCGTCAAGGGCGGCCACGGCACGCATGACGCGAGTGACGTGCTTGTCGAGCCGGATGGCAAGATCACCTGGTTCCGTTCCCGTCGCATCAACAACCCGAACACGCACGGCACCGGCTGCACGCTGTCTTCCGCCATCGCCAGCCATTTGGCTCTTGGCGAGGCGCTGCCGACGGCCGTCGACCATGCCAAGCTGTACCTGACCGGCGCTTTGGAAGCGCAGCTCGATCTTGGACATGGTTCCGGTCCGATGGACCACGCGTGGAAGTGGCGTTGAGCCAAGCCACGCAAACCACGCGAACCACGGCAACCGTTGGAACAGTACAACAAGTAATCGCACGAAAACACACGAGACAACGCTGAGAAAGGTAATCATGACGCTCGATCGCAACGCAGAAAAGCAGGAAGTGCCCGTCAATCCGGAAACCGGCAAACCGTATATCAACACGCTTGCCGCAGTAGCCATCTCCCCCGCCGGCGCCAGCCCGGAGAAGTCCACGTACGTGGCGCAGGCCGTGGACGTAATCCGTGAATCCGGCCTGCCGAACGAGACGAACGCCATGTTCACCAACATCGAAGGAGACATCGACGATGTGCTCAAGGTGATCCGCGACGCTACCATGAAGCTCGCCGGCCAGGGATACCGCACCGACGTGGTGATCCGTCTCGACATCCGCCCCGGTTTCGAAGGACAGATCCATGCCAAGCAGGAACTGGTAAACGAGATTCTGTCGAAATAACCCCCTTTACAGTGGTGAAACGAAACCATTCCATGTAAAAAAGCGCGCTTTTTCTTGGCAAAAGCGCGCTTTTCGCGTTTATTTGGGTATAGTGTTGCGATTATGACGACAATGAAGGAAATCGCCAAACAAACGGGGGTATCCATCTCCACTGTATCCCTGGTGCTCAACGGACGCGACGAAGGCAGGGTAAATCCCGCGCTCGCCAAACTCGTACGCAACAAAGCGACCGAGCTCGGGTACAAAATCAATCCGTTGGCGCGAAGCCTGCGTACCAACAAAACCCGAATCCTCGGCTTCATCAGCGAGGAAGTTGCCACCACACCATACGCAGGCGGCATCATTCTGGGCGCACAGGATGCGGCCAGTGCCTACGGCTACATGCTGTTCACAGTCAGCACCGACGGCAAGGCGAGCGAGGAGAACGAGATCGCCACGTTGAAACGATACGGCGTGGATGGATTCTTCTATTCGAAGATGTCGAACCGCATCGCGCATGTGCCTGAATCGTTGAGCGATTATCCCGTGGTGATGGTGGACGCCACCGATCATGAGAACAAGGTTCCCAGCGTCGAGCCCGACGAGTTCATGATCGGCTATGACGCCACGATACGGTTGCTGCAGGCCGATTGCAAACGTATCGCGTACGTGGGTTGCGCGGAAAACATGATCGCGCAGGACGGTCGTCTTGCCGGCTACCGCACCGCGTTGCAGGAGGCCGGACGTGCGTTCAACCCATCGCTGGTATGCAACGTAATGAACGACGGTCCAGTTTTACGCGCCGTGAACAAGTTGTTCGACGACGAGCATCCGGACGGCTTCTTCTGCTTCAATGATGCGCGCGCCTGGTATGTGTACGAATGCGCGGCAAGAAGAGGGCTTACGGTAGGCAAGGATATTTCCGTGGTCGGCGTGGACAACCACCGCGTGTTCGCAGAGACACTTGAACCGCAGCTGACCACCGTCGAACTGCCACATTACGAAATGGGCTACTGGTCAGCCTGCAAGCTGATTTCCATGATTGAAGGCAAGGATGTGGATACCAGTTCATGTCCATCCGCCAGAGCTTCCCTGCCGCCGCTTGATGCGCCGATTCCGGCGAAGATCCACTGCGCATTGTTGGAAAAAGATTCCGTCATATCCTGATTTTTCTGTTTTTACAACGATTCAAATGCTTACGATTGTTCGCACAGCCATTTTCTATACATGAAAATTGTGCGTTTGTTCACGACACGCCGAATAAAGCAATCGTGCCAACAGTCCGCCAGCAGTTGATTCAGGCTTAATTTCAACTATCCGCAAATCCTTACAAACGTTTGACGTCAAACGATTGACGTCAAACGATTGACGAAGCAGTTGCCATATGCTATCTTGAAGCCATGTTCGCTTTTCGGCACGGCAGCTGAAATCAGAGCAGGCGCAAGCCAAAACAACATCGGAAGCGATCGCTGCCGCGCGGCAGCGGCAGCGCGAAGAGAAAAAGAGAATCAAAATGGCAAGTAAAACACGTTCTGTATGGAAGAATCCTTCCTATCTGCAGAGCTCCTTCGGCATTTTCATGTTCTTCTGCTCCTGGGGCATCTGGTGGTCCTTCTTCTCCCGCTGGCTCACTGACCCGACCCACGGTCTGGGCATGAGCTCCGCGGAACAGGGCCAGATCTACTCCATCAACTCCTTGGCCACCCTGGTCATCATGTTCGTTTACGGCACCATTCAGGACCAGCTGGGCATTAAGCGTAAGCTCGTGATCTTCATCTCTGCGGTCGCTGCATGCGTTGGCCCGTTCGTGCAGTTCGTGTACCAGCCGATGCTGACCGCCGGCGGCACCGCCCGATTCATCGGCGTGCTTCTCGGCTCCATCGTGCTGTCCGCAGGCTTCATGGCCGGCTGCTCCCTGTTCGAAGCCATCACCGAACGTTACTCCCGTAAGTTCGGCTTCGAATACGGCCAGTCCCGCGCTTGGGGCTCCTTCGGCTACGCTGTCGTGGCACTGTGCGCAGGCTTCCTGTTCAACATCAACCCGCTGCTGAACTTCTGGGTTGGTTCCATCTGCGGCCTCAGCATGCTGTGCGTCTATGCTTTCTGGGTTCCGGCCGAGCAGAAGGAAGAACTCAAGAAGGAAGCTGATCCGAACGCAACTCCGACCAACCCGTCCTTCAAGGAAATGGTCTCCGTCCTGAAGATGCCGACCCTGTGGGTGCTCATCGTCTTCATGCTGTTCACCAACACCTTCTACACCGTGTTCGATCAGCAGATGTTCCCGAACTACTACGCCTCCCTCTTCCCGACCACCGAAATCGGCAACGCCACCTACGGCACCCTGAACTCCTTCCAGGTGTTCCTTGAGTCCGCTATGATGGGCGTCGTCCCGATCATCATGAAGAAGATCGGCGTGCGCAACTCCCTGCTGCTCGGCGCCACCGTGATGTTCGCCCGTATCGGTCTGTGCGGCGTGTTCCATGACCCGGTCTCCGTCTCCATCGTCAAGCTGTTCCACTCCATCGAGGTACCGCTGTTCTGCCTGCCGGCGTTCCGTTACTTCACCCTGCACTTCGACACGAAGCTGTCTGCCACCCTGTACATGGTTGGTTTCCAGATCGCTTCCCAGGTCGGCCAGGTGATTTTCTCCACCCCGATGGGTGCTCTGCATGATGCCATGGGCGACCGTCCGACCTTCTTCACCATCTCTGCCATCGTGTTTGCGGCTCTGGTCTACGGCTTCTTCGTCATCAAGAAGGATGATCAGGAAGTCGGCGGCGATCCGTTCTACACTGACAAGCAGCTCAAGGCCATGAAGGCCGCTGATGCGGAAGTGAAGGCCTGAGTCTCAGCCCGTACTAAGTCGGCGTACGGCGTCGATGGTGGTCGCAACCTACATCCCTTCTCCCGCGATCATCATCGGTACCGTACGCATCATAACAACAATCGTGGTGTCCGAAGCGTTTCCCTTTTTCCGCTTTGGGCACCATCTTCAAAAAGCTTTTTATCCAACAATTCATAACCCAGATTCAGAAAGGCATTCAACGATGACTGGCTTTACTCCGGACGCACCTGTCCTTCACGAAATCAAGAACCACAGCGAGGAACTCACCAAGGCAGAGGCCGGTGTCGCGGCCTTCGCAGCCAAGCGTAACAACCGCTGGTATCCGAAGTTCCACATCGCATCCAATGGCGGTTGGATCAACGATCCGAACGGCCTGTGCTTCTACAAGGGCCGTTGGCACGTCTTCTACCAGCTGCACCCGTATGGCACCCAGTGGGGTCCGATGCATTGGGGTCACGTCTCCTCCACCGACATGGTCAATTGGAAGCGTGAGCCGATTATGTTCGCCCCGTCTCTGGAAGAAGAAAAGGACGGCGTCTTCTCTGGCTCCGCAGTGATCGGCGACGATGGCAAGCTCAAGTTCTACTACACCGGCCACCGTTGGGCCAACGGCAAGGACAACACCGGCGGCGACTGGCAGGTACAGATGCTCGCCGAACCAGACAACGATGAGCTGACCAGCGCCACTAAGCGCGGTATGGTCATTGATTGCCCGACCGACAAGGTGAACCACCACTACCGCGATCCGAAGGTCTGGAAGACCGGCGACAAGTGGTACATGACCTTCGGTGTCTCCTCTGCCGAGAAGCGCGGCCAGATGTGGCTGTTCTCCTCCGACGACATGGTCAAGTGGACCTATGAGCAGGTGCTGTTCGAGCATCCGGATCCGGACGTGTTTATGCTTGAGTGCCCGGACTTCTTCCCGATCAAGGACGTCGAAGGCAACGAGAAGTGGGTTATCGGCTTCTCCGCCATGGGTGCCAAGCCGTCCGGCTTCATGAACCGCAACGTCAACAACGCCGGCTACATGATCGGCACTTGGACTCCGGGTGAGCAGTTCAAGCCGGAAACCGAGTTCCGTCTGTGGGATTGCGGCCACAATTACTACGCGCCGCAGTCGTTCAACGACGGCAAGCGTCAGATCGTCTACGGTTGGATGAGCCCGTTCGTCGAGCCGATTCCGATGCAGGACGACGGCTGGTGCGGCAACCTCACCCTGCCGCGTGAGATCACGCTGGGCGCCGACGGCGACCTGCACACCGCGCCGGTGGCCGAAATGGAAGGCCTGCGCGAGGATACCGTCGATTTCGGTGCGATCGATCTGGACGTCAGCGGCGAGAAGACCATTGTGGACGATGCCGAAGCCGTGGAAATCGAAATGACCATCGACCTGGCCAACTCCACCGCCGAGCGTGCCGGCCTGCGTGTCCACGCCACCGAGGATGGCGCCTACACGTCCGTTGCGTATGACGATCAGATCGGCCGCGTGGTGGTCGACCGTCAGGCCAACGCTCAGGGCGATCGCGGCTACCGTACGGCACCGCTGTCCGAAGCCGAACTTGCCGCCGGCGAACTCAAGCTGCGCGTGTACGTGGACCGTGGCTGCGTGGAGGTGTACGTCAACGACGGCCGTCAGGTGCTCAGCTCGTACAGCTACGCGTCCGAAGGTCCGCGCGCCATCAAGCTCGTGGCCGAATCCGGCACGCTCAAGGTCAAGTCCCTGGTGCTTCACCACATGAAGTCCATCGGACTGGAATGATAGACGTCTGTCATGGTTGACAGGCAAACGACCATAAGGCAGTAGCAAGGGGTATATGGGAAGGCCTCCGCATCGGAAGGGTGCGGAGGCCTTTCTATATCTGTCTCTCTATATCTAAAGTGATATCTGGGATGGTATCCAACGCACGTTATCTCTCGTTACTGCCGTACTTGCTGTGCGGGTTTGCCTACGTTCCGCCCCACCGTCTATACTGGCGAGCCGGTAACAATCTTTTCTGGCCGATTGGCGGGCAGGCTCCTCACCTTACTGATTTCCCGCAGTCGGTCACGTGCGCGTCCACTTTGACGCAGAAAGCAAGGTGAACGATGGCGGAATCGCACGTTCAACACAAACTACTCGGTATGGCGAAGCGTCGTATTCCAACGCTGATCGCCGTCATCACACTGCTTGTCGTATGGGAGGCATGGGTGCGATTGGGGCACGTGCCATCCACGATGATCGCCGCCCCCAGCGAAATCGCGCAGGCGACCGTCGAAACATGGCCGACCCTGTGGCCCGCGACCGAAGTCACGCTGTTGGAAGGCACCGTCGGCTTCCTGTTCGCCGTGACATGCGGCATTCTGATCGGCATTCTGCTGTACTGCTCCCGTATTGCCGATGCCGCGTTGTTCCCGCTGCTGTCGGCCGCGCAGACGATGCCGTTGATTTCAATCGCGCCACTGTTTCTGATCTGGTTCGGTTTCGAGATTTCCGGCAAAATCGTGATCGTGGCCGTGTTCGGCTTGTTTCCGATCGCCGTGCAGACGGTTCGCGGGCTTGAGGCGGTGCCGCAGTTCTATTCCGATGTGGCGTTGACATGCGGCGCGACCCGCGCATGGACGCTGCGGCATGTGAAGCTGCGCGTCGCCGCACGGCAGATCTACGGCGGCATCCGTGTATCCGCCGCATACATCTTCGCCACCGCCACCACTGCCGAGTATCTGGGTGCGCGCAAGGGCCTCGGCATCTGGCTGCAGGCGGCTTACAATTCGTTCCGCACGCCGCTGATCTTCTCGGCCACGCTGGTCATCATCGTCATCACCGGCATACTCATGTGCCTCGTGAATCTCAGCGAACGCCTGCTGCTCGGCCCAGCCGACGCGGACACCGATCCGGACGCGGACCAGTGAAAACGCAACAATCACCATTGTGGCCCTCATCATCGTCATGCACACCCGTATAATGGGACTCGCTGTTTAGCCAATGTGTGGCAAACCGGCAATGTTCCACAGCTTCGGCGTCAAACGGTCAACCGGGCGGCGGCAGGCATCATAAGGAACGTCGGGGGCATTGGACGAGCGGGGGCCTTAGCCCTTCGTATCGTTTTCTGCCCGAACCCCGCCCGCAGCGTCATCCCTAGAAAACGGTAGAGAAGCAAGATTCAAGGGAAATCGCAAGGTATGAAGAAGACCATCTTCAGCAAAGCAATCGCAATCCTCGGCTCGATCGCCATGCTCGTCGGCGTGGCCGCATGCGGGCAAAGCAACGACTCCACGAAAACCGCGGCGGACGGCAACGGCCTCACCAAGGTGACGTTCATGCTTTCGTGGGCGCCCGACACCAACCATATCGGCGTGTATGTGGCGAAGAACAAAGGCTATTTCAAGCAGGCCGGTCTTGACGTGGACATCGTGGCGGTGGCGCAGGCCGGCGCGGAGCAGGCCGTGAACAACGGCATGGCGGATTTCGCGCTGTCCAACCTCACCAACGTGGGCATTTACACGCTTAAGGGCGCGAAAATCAAACAGGTCATGCAGGTGCAGCAGAAGCCGAGCGCCATCTGGTGTTCGCTCGCGTCGAACAAGGACATCAAGTCCCCGAAGGATTTCGACGGCAAGACCTTCGCCACGTTCGGCTCCAACGAATCCGACGCGGTGATCCGCCGCATGATTCAGACCGACGGCGGCAAGGGCACGTTCGACAAGGTGACCGTCGGCACGTCCACCTTCCAGACGCTGTCCAGCGACAAAGCCGATTTCGGTGGCTTCTACGCCACGTGGGAGGGCGTGCAGGCCGACATGTACGGCCCGAAGCTCAACTGCTTCAGCGAGCCTGATTACGGCGTGCCGGGCAACGCCGACGCCATCGGCATCATCACCAACACCAAGACCATCTCGTCCAATCCGAATCTGGTGCGAAAGTTCGTGCAGGCCACCAAGAAGGGTTACGAGTACGCCTACGCGCATCCTGGCGATGCCGCCGGAATCCTCGTCAAGGAGGCTCCGGACGCGAATCTGAAGCCGGCTTTCGTCAAGAAGAGCATGAAGACCATCGTGGACGGCCAATATTGGGGCGATCCGGCCAAGATCAAGGACGGCTCGTTCACGTTCGGCACCAACGACACAGCCGGCGCGCAGAAGTACTTTGACTTCCTCGCCGAAGAGAACGCCTACACCGACTCGCACGATAAGGTGATTCACACCGCGCCTGTGGCCAAGGACATCTCGACCGACGAGTTCTTGAAGTAAGCAGTCGCCTGCTCCATCTTCAGCTTTCATAGTGCCAAACATGTGAAACGCGCCCGAAATCACGGGTCGAAGCGCATGTTTGGCACTATTGGTTATTGAGGTGCTGACGCTGTTGGCACATATGGTACCGTACATTTTTGTGCTGGAAAATCGCAGTTGGAGGTTGTGACTATGGCTGTGCCTATGAAAACCACGAACGGCAATCGCAAGCTAATTCTCGATGTCGATACCGGCATTGACGACGCGCTTGCACTGGCATATCTCGCCTCGTTCAACAACATCGAGATACTGGGCGTCATCGGCACCTACGGCAACGTTGCAGCCGACACTGCCGTATACAACACGGCTTACGTACTGGAACGGTTGGGGTTCCGGAACGTTCCGGTATTACGTGGTTCGACACGTCCCTCCTGGGCGGCCTCGTTCATTCCCGACGCAGGTTGCGCGCAGTTCCATGGTACGGATGGGCTGGGCGGATTCGGTCCGGCTGTTGGCTCTCCTGCCGTTGCTTGCGTGTCCGATTCTGGTGAAACGGACATCTGGAAGTCCGATTCGGCACCCTATGTGTCCGATTCTGCAGAATCGGACATTCAGAGCACCACGAACACCGTCTATGCGTCCGATTCGGGTGAATCGGACATTCCCGGTACCCTCAGCACTACTTATGTGTCCGATTCAGGAGAATCGGACACTCGAGTGAGGCGCGGGCTGATTTCCGTCGGCGGATACGACGTACACGACCCGCACGCGAATCCTGCCGCCGATTCGTTCTCACTTTCGTTCACGACCTGCGATGGCGCTGCCCACTCCCCTGCGTTACCGGAAGGTGTGCGATTCATCGTCGATATGGTCCGTAAATACGGCAGCGACGTCACGGTAGTGGCGACCGGCCCACTGACTGACGTCGATGCGGCACTTACTGCGGCGCCGGAAATCGCAAGCAAACTGCGATTGGTGATGATGGGCGGAACGCTCACGCAGGAAGGCAATTGCTGGGACACGACCGCCGAAACGAATATCATCCAGGATCCGGAGGCTGCCGACCGTGTATTCCATTCCGGCGCGGACGTGACCATGGTCGGCTTGGACGTGACGCACCAGTGCCTGCTGGGTTCCGACGCGACTATGCGGTGGCGCCAGGCAGCATCGCAATCGCATGATCCGCGTACCGATGCGCGGACGTTTCTTGCCGATATCGTCGACTTTTCGATTGCCGCAAATATTCAGGCGGACGCACGCCTTTTCTCAACGGGCATGCCATTGCACGATCCGCTCGCCGCAGCCGTAGCGGCGGATCCGAGTTTGGTGGAATGTTTCGATCTGCCGATGAAGGTCGAAACGGAGACAGGCGATTTTCATGGCACGCGCGGCCGCACCATCGGCGATCCGGCCGGACTGATTGACCCGTCGGCGCCACGCGTGCACGTGGCGCTCACCGTGGATCATGATCGTTTCATAACTGATTTCACGTGGCGAATCGCGCAACTGGCAGGCGATTAAAAGCCGTTTTAGGAGCAGAATAGAAAAAGACCCCCGCGGGGGTCTTTTTCTTATTTCTTCACGTCCTGCAATTATTGACGGCCTACGGCCGGCTCAACATTACCCTCGCGGCATAGCCGCTCGGGCGTGAAGCTGGAACAGCCCACCGGGCTGTTCCTTATCGCTTCACGCCACCGAATCTACGATCGCGGTGGATGTAGTGGTCGATGGAGCGCCACAGCACCTCACGGCCGCAATCCGGGAACAGTTCCGGCACGAAGTCGAGTTCCGCGTAGGCGGCTTCCCACGGCAGGAAGTTGGACGTGCGCTGCTCGCCGGACGTGCGGATCACCAGATCGCAGTCGGGAATATCCGGGTTGTACAGGTGCTCAGCAATCATCTTCTCCGTCACGCGATCGCCAGAGATCTTGCCGTCACGAACCTCGCGTGCAATCGCTGCGCACGCGTCCGCGATTTCGGCGCGACCACCATAGTTCAGGCAGAACACCACATCGATGGTCTTGTTGTTCTTCGTCTTCTCCTGTGCCACTTCCAGCTCGTCGATCACGGACTTCCACAGCTTCGGCCGGCGGCCCGACCAGCGCACGCGCACGCCCCACTCGTTCATCTGATCGACACGACGGTGGATGATGTCACGCGAGAAGCCCATAAGGAAACGCACCTCCTGCGGTGAACGCTTCCAATTCTCCGTAGAGAACGTGTATAGGGACAGGTACCGTACGCCCGCTTCGATGGCACCTGCGATGGTATCGAACACCACCGGTTCGGCCGCCTGATGGCCGTCGGTGCGGATGAGTCCGCGCTGCTGTGCCCAACGGCCGTTGCCGTCCATGATCACGCCCACATGTCGCGGAACCTTGTTCTTGGGAAAATCGGGAATGATCGACGGATCGGAAAACGGTGCCGCCGGAATGTCAAGGGATTTGTAATCCACGTTCTCAAAAGCCATACCCGCTAATCTAGCAAGCGCATGGAACGAATCGGCCGTTCCAAATAGTATTCGCCCCATTCTTCCACTATTTGGTGGGTTTCCCGTTGAATCGACGCGGCCGCCGGAACACCGTCCAGCTCCCCCCAATCGCCATCGACAAGCGCCGAAAGCCGGCAAATCGCATCCCACGACACCGCTTCCGATTCGGGGGTATGGTCGGCGGCGCACATCAGGCCGCCGGCGGAAATCGAAAAATACCAGGACAGCGTGGATGAAATCGGCTCGCCGCACACCACGCAGACGCGCAGACGGGGTGTCCAACCAGCGATCGCCAGTGCGCGCAGCACGTACGAATCGCCAATCGTGGACGGCTCGTGCGCATGTTTGGCAAGCGCGTTCAACGCGCCCAATACCAGCCGGTATTGTGCGACCGCAGGCTCCTTTTCCGTGGCGACCAGCTTGTCGGCGGTTTCGCAGATCACGTTCGCCGCCGTATACGCTTGAAAATCGGCGCAAATCGGCCCTGCATACGCGGCGATCGATTCGGCTTGGGACACGACGTCGAGCGAACGACCTTCCGCAATGAGCAGCGCCACGCGCATGAACGGTTCGAGTCGGCCTCCGAAACGCGATTTGGTACGGCGCACGCCTTTCGCGACGGCGCGTACTTTGCCATGGTCACGTGTGAGCAAGGTGAGTATGCGGTCGGCTTCGCCGAGTTTGGCGGTGCGCAGCACCACGCCTTCGTCTTGATACAGCGGCATCGCACCTCCTTTTCTTGCCGTTCATCGCATCCTGTTATGCATACGCTCGCCGCACGTGCGCATTCCGAAATACATTCGCCCCGTCAGTAGATGAACAGCCCCCAGAACGCGAACACCAGCAATACGCAGAACATGGCGGCCACGGTCAGCCAGAACATCACGCGTCCGAACCGCGTGGAAACCAGCACCGGCTGCCGTCCGCTGACGATTTCGCCGATAGCACCCTTACGTGGCGGCCACTGCGCGATGCCTCGATGGGTTGCCTCTTCGATCAGCCGCATGAACACGCGGGACCATGCCCACACCACGGCGACGCACACGATCTGGATCACCGGCCAGCTCCAATACATCACGCCCGGATTCTCCACTGGGGCACTGCCCCATGCCAGTTTGACCACACCCATGATCACATCGCCAAGGCCGGCGCAGAACAGCACGAACGTGGCCATAGTGGCGATAGTCAACGTGACCAGCGAGTTTTTGAACCCTTGCGCAAGCCCCAGCTGATACCGTCGTCCGTGGGCACGCGCCCAGATCTTACGCATCAGCACGGCGAGCCACAGCACGCCTGCGGCAAGCAGCAGCACCAGCATGCTGGCATGCAACGCGACCAGATAGATGGTCAGGCCGCGATTGGCTTTGAGGTCCAATGGCACTGCGATTGACTGGTACATTCTGGTGCCGGCCACGCGTTCGCTGGTCTGTTTGAGTCCGTGCGTGGTGCCGACGGCCCAGTCGACCACATCGTCCACGTACGCGTCGGCGAACGGGGTTCCGGAATTGGCTTCGTCGCCGAGCCTCAGCACATGGTTGGCGATGGGGTACGTGCGTATGGTGACGTCCCAGTTGCCGGCCTGGTGAGCCAGATCGACGATTTTCTCCGTGCCTTCCACCTGCGCGGTCATGACGTCTTTCGTGCCATATGCCACCAATGTCGGAATGGCATACGCTTTCGGCGTCAACGTGTCGATGTCGAGGTTGGTGAGTCCGAACAGGGACGCGTCGATATTGAATACGCGGCGGACGATCGACTGGTAGCCGTCATGCGCGCCGACGAGCGCGAAGTCCTGTGCGGCGAGGAAGCCCAGCGAATACCGCGGCTCGTAGACCATCGGACTGAGCAGCACCTGAAAAGCGACGTCCGGATCGCGCTGCAGCAGATACGATGAGATCCATGTGCTTTCGGAAGTGGCGTAGATGCCCACTTTGGAGGCGTCCACCGTATCCATTTTCCGCAGGAGGTTGATGACCTGGTCGTAGATGGCGGCGGAACCCGGGTAGTCGCGATTGGCGTCGTTGGTGGACC
>OMBO01000944.1_pt1 | contig 13659 bp, 9 predicted proteins | sample 1644901 | NCBI WGS metagenome assembly OMBO01 (sample SAMEA103958144, study PRJEB25191) | human gut metagenome | reverse complement strand
GAACCTGTTGCCGCAGAGTGTCTGGCGAAAATGAGCCGCCTGTTTGATCTGCAATGTAACCCGCAGATTGTTAACGGTGCGTTGGGCAAGTTAGGCGCGGCGCGGCCAGGATTGCGTTTACCTGGTTGTGTTGACGCTTTTGAGCAGGGCGTGCGGGCGATTTTAGGCCAACTGGTGAGCGTGGCGATGGCGGCAAAATTGACCTCCAGAGTGGCACAGCTTTATGGCGAACGGCTGGATGATTTTCCGGATTATGTCTGCTTCCCCACGCCTCAGCGGCTGGCAGTAGCCGACCTGCAGGCATTAAAAGCGTTAGGTATGCCGTTGAAACGGGCAGAGGCGCTGATTCATCTGGCAAATGCGGCGCTGGAGGGCACCTTACCAATGACAATACCGGGCGACGTAGAACAAGCGATGAAAACGCTGCAAACCTTTCCGGGTATCGGGCGCTGGACTGCAAATTATTTTGCTTTGCGTGGCTGGCAGGCGAAAGATGTTTTTCTGCCGGATGATTATCTGATTAAACAGCGATTTCCGGGAATGACGCCGGCACAAATCCGCCGTTATGCCGAACGCTGGAAGCCCTGGCGTTCTTATGCGCTGTTGCATATCTGGTATACGGAAGGCTGGCAACCAGACGAAGCATGACGTTGGTCGCCGGATGCGGTGCGAGCGCCTTATCCGGCCTGGGGAATGAGCGATTTGTAGGCCTGATAAGACGCGTTAGCGTCGCATCAGGCAATGGGCAAACGCTCCCTTAGTTAATCGCGAAATAACTTCTATTCACCAGCAAATCCAGCGGTTGGGCATTGGCAATCACATCACCATAAATCAGATCGACGCCGATGCCCGAAAGCGTATCCATCACTAAGGGTAAAACGACTGGCCCGGCGATGGTTTTCATCCCGAGTCGCTGAGCGTGCCCCTGAATAATCGTAATCAGCATCTCATCCATCAAATTACCCTGCACGTTGGCGCATAACTCACCATCAAGTAGCAGGTAATCTGCCATATTTGCTTTCAGCGAGTTGAAGATTTGCAGATCGCGGCCTACCTGACTGAATACGATCCGACATCCCGCCAGCCGCAGTTTTTGCACGCTTTCTGCGTGATCGAAAATCGCTTCTGCCGGAATAATCAGATGTAATAACCGTGCTGGTAGAGGGCTATTTTCCAGCTGCTCAAGCAGTTCATTCACCAGCGTGGCGCTACTCAAACCAGCAACGGAAAGGGGAAGGGCGATGCTTAAGCCTTTACTGGCAACCGCTTTTGCGGCCTGCTGGAAAAAATCGTGGCATACCCGTTGGTCAAGAGCATGGCTAAGTGCCGGATCGCTGAAGCTACGACGAAATGTTTGTTCATCAATAATCTCGCTTTCGCAACTCCAGAGCTTAAGTGAAATCAGCCACAAATTACTTGCTTCCGGGAGCCGTGGCGAAGCGATGCCGTGGGCGATCATCATCAACTGATTCTCTTTAATCATCCGCCACTGTTCATCAAGCGATATCGCTGCCCGTTCGCTATGTGCGGCAGCTTGCTGCGGTTCGTAAATCGTCACCCGGCCCCGGCCACCATTTTTGGAGGCATAACAGGCGATATCAGCCTGCGACATCACTTCAGCTGCCTGATGATTGTTGTCATCAATCAAGGTAATCCCGGCACTGGCACCTACCCGATGCACACGTCCTTCCCATATAAAGTGATAGTCATTCACGGCACTGATAATGCGTGTAGCGATAAAACGAGCGCTTTCAACATTGCAGTCTGGCAGTAGCAGACCAAATTCATCACCACCGAGCCGCGCCAGCACGTCGCTGGAGCGCAGCATACTCAGCATCAACGACGCCAGTTCGCGCAGTAAAGCGTCGCCCGCCGCATGCCCGGCGCTGTCATTCACCGCTTTAAAGCGATCAAGATCGATAAACACCAGGGCATGTCGCTGATGCGTACTGTTTACCGTTTGCAGCAGGATACGCAGTTGCTTCTCAAAACTGGCGCGATTGGCGAGATGCGTCAGTGCATCATGGGAGGCGCTGTAGCTCAGCTGGCGCAGCATTTTGCGTGATTCGGTAACGTCCTGAATCACCAGTACCGAGCCTATATTGCTGCCGTCCAGAGTACTTAACGGCGTAATACTGTAATGCACGTCGTAGCTGCCGCCGCTCCGGCAGTGCAATACCACATCTTGTTCGATCGCGGAACGTGAGGTGTCAGCACTGTAAATGTTCTCCATTAATGGTCCGTTGTCGCCAAAAGTAATATGCAACACCGTCAGGAGCGGAACACCTAACGCTTCTTCCTGCGTCCAGCCGCTCATTTTCTCCGCCACTGGATTCATAAAGGTAATTTTCATTGCCATATCAATACAGACCACGGCTTCGCCGATGGAGTCCAGCGTAATGTGCAGGCGCTCTTTTTCCTGAAACAATGCCTCGTTAAGCTGTTTAACCTCCGTCATATCCATATTAATGCCGAGCAGGCGTTCGACCTCGCCTTCTTTATTCAGTACCCGGTTGGCGAGGGCGCGGATATGGCGGATGCCATCTTTCACGGCAATGCGAAATTCCAGTTTAAAGGGCGAGCGTGATTGCAACGAATCACGAATCACTTTTTCGGCGTGCTGGCGATCTTCCGGCAGCACGCACTCGTACCACACCTGCCAGTTCGGTTTGATATGCGGAGGAATTTCATACAGCTCGAACATCCGCTTATCCCAACTAAAAATATTCGGCTTCAGCTCCCACTCCCAGATGCCAATCCCGCCCGCTTCGTTGGCCAGCGTGATGCGCTCCATCAGTTGCTGATTGACCTGTTCGGTGCGTTTTAGCTCGTTAATGTCTTCAATCTGAGCGATAAAATAGAGCGGCGTGCCATCCGTGTGGCGCACCAGTGAGACGGCAAGCAACGCCCAGACAACATCGCCATTGCGGTTGTAGTAACGTTTTTCCATTGAATAGGTGTTTATTTCACCGCTTATCAGCTTTTCAACCTGTTGGAGATCTTTATTGAGATCCTCCGGCCAGGTCAGTTGCTGAAAGGTGAGTCCGCGCAGCTCTTCCTGACTGTAACCGAGAAACTGGCAGAGCGCTTTGTTGGATTGCAGCCATTGTCCCTCGGTGCCCACTAACGCCATGCCGATAGCGGAATATTCCATCGCGTTCCGAAAGCGGGTTTCGCTTTCGGAAATGTGTTTGCGTTCCGCACGAAAGGCATACATCACCATCGTCATGATGTTGGCGGGCAGCAGGATCAGCAAAAACGGTAGCCACGGCATATGGCTCATCAGGTACGTACGCGGCGTAGCAAGCAGGGAGGGATCCGCGGCCATCATCAGCGACACCATCATCACCGTGGTAAGGAAGATCAAAAAGGCTTCCATTCGTGGCAGGCGCACGGCGCTCCACATCAACAGCACAATAATGAAAGTAAAAGGCCACGGCAGATACAGCATCGAAAGCCAGCTTAACGTCAGCGTGATGGCTAACGTGAGCAGCGACTCAAAAAGCAACCTTGGGTTGCGATGGCGCAGCAGATAGTGTGGTTTAAATAACAATCCCAGCGGCACCAGTGCCAGAGCGCCGATGGATTCTGACAGTACCCATATCAAAAATGCCCTGAGAGGATCGTCTCCGGGCGTCAGCAGGACAACCAGAACACCCCCCAACAGAGGCGGAATAATGGCGCTGCCGAGTGCCAGACGCAGCCAGTCAGCCAGATTTTGCAAGGGGTTATACCACGGCAGCAATTTACGTAGCAGCACTGCCCCGACCACGGCTTCAACAATATTGATGGTCGTCCAGGTCATGTTCAGCGAGCTGGTGGAAAAAAGCAGGATGGATGCGGCGATATTTCCCAGCGAGCAGCTCAGCGCAATTCCCGGCCACATGCGCCCGGCATGGCGATAAAACGCCACCATCATGATGGAGGTCGGGAACCACAGTGGGGCGAGTTGGGTGCCAAACTGCGAAAGCTCAAGTGAGAAAAGGGTGAAGATAAACGAGACTAAACCTAAACTGACCAGGTGAAGCAGCGGGTGGGGCAGGGCAATTAATACATGCTGTGATTGTTTGCTCATTACCGCTTTATCCGCAAGGCCAGGTCGCCAGTATTCGTTTCTGTGTTTATGCTAGTACAAAAGTTTTACATTTTATATGCGAATTGCTCATAAAGTGACGTAAAGGCGGATAATTTGCGCAACTGCGTATAACATTTTTTACCTTGTATAAAACTGATCAACGTAATTTGCCACCGGGAATTCTTCGTCAACAATTAACTCTGAGCGCGCGGCAACGCTATTCGACTGGTATCAGGCGGATGAAATCCCTATAATTGCCGCGTTTGGCGCTTCGTCGCCCCCTTCCTAACATCCAGGTTAATCAGGTCGCTAAATATATGACTGATCAGTCTCATCAGTGCGTCATTATCGGTATCGCTGGCGCATCGGCTTCCGGCAAGAGTCTTATTGCCAGTACCCTTTATCGTGAATTACGTGAGCAAGTCGGTGATGAACACATCGGCGTAATTCCCGAAGACTGCTATTACAAAGATCAAAGCCATCTGTCGATGGAAGAACGCGTTAAGACCAACTACGACCATCCCAGCGCGATGGATCACAGCCTGCTGCTTGAGCATTTACAAGCGTTGAAACGCGGCTCGGCAATTGACCTGCCGGTTTACAGCTATGTTGAACATACGCGTATGAAAGAAACGGTGACGGTTGAGCCGAAGAAGGTCATCATTCTCGAAGGCATTTTGTTGCTGACGGATGCGCGTTTACGTGACGAACTTAACTTCTCCATTTTCGTTGATACCCCGCTGGATATCTGCCTGATGCGCCGCATCAAGCGTGACGTTAACGAGCGTGGGCGTTCAATGGATTCAGTGATGGCGCAATATCAAAAAACCGTGCGCCCGATGTTTCTGCAATTCATTGAGCCTTCTAAACAATATGCGGACATTATCGTGCCGCGCGGCGGGAAAAACCGCATCGCGATCGATATATTGAAAGCGAAAATAAGTCAGTTCTTTGAATAAGCTTGATAAATTGTGTACCGTTCAGTGATAACCTGGTATGCCCTTGACGTAATTGGCGTTAAGGGAGTGATGCTCGAAAGGAGAAAATGCCATGCGTCTGTGTGACCGAGATATTGAAGCCTGGCTTGATGAAGGCCGTTTGTCGATCAACCCACGTCCGCCAGTGGAGCGTATTAACGGCGCGACGGTGGATGTGCGCCTGGGCAATAAATTTCGTACCTTCCGTGGTCACACGGCAGCGTTTATCGATCTGAGCGGTCCCAAAGATGAAGTGAGCGCCGCGCTTGACCGCGTGATGAGCGATGAGATCGTTCTCGATGAAAGCGAGGCGTTCTATCTTCACCCAGGAGAGCTGGCGCTGGCGGTGACGCTGGAGTCGGTGACGCTGCCAGCCGATCTGGTGGGCTGGCTGGACGGGCGTTCTTCACTGGCGCGTCTGGGGCTGATGGTGCACGTCACCGCGCACCGTATCGATCCGGGCTGGTCTGGCTGCATTGTGCTGGAGTTTTACAACTCCGGTAAGCTGCCGCTGGCGCTGCGTCCGGGCATGTTAATTGGTGCGCTGAGCTTTGAGCCGCTCTCCGGCCCGGCGGCGCGACCTTACAACCGCCGTGAAGATGCGAAATATCGCAACCAGCAGGGCGCGGTAGCCAGCCGAATCGATAAAGACTAATTCAGGCCCATTGAGGATACCATGAGACGATTTCTGACGACGCTGATGATACTCCTGGTCGTGCTGGTGGCCGGGTTATCTGCGTTAGTGTTGCTGGTGAATCCGAATGATTTCCGCGACTATATGGTCAAGCAAGTTGCTGCACGTAGCGGTTATCAATTGCAGCTCGACGGGCCACTGCGTTGGCACGTCTGGCCGCAGCTTAGTATCCTCTCCGGGCGAATGTCTCTCACCGCCCAGGGCGCAAGCCAGCCACTGGTTCGCGCCGACAACATGCGTCTGGACGTGGCGCTTTTACCACTACTGAGTCATCAACTGAGCGTTAAGCAGGTGATGCTAAAAGGGGCAGTGATCCAACTGACGCCGCAGACGGAAGCAGTGCGCAGTGAAGACGCTCCGGTTGCACCGCGCGACAATACCTTGCCGGATCTGTCAGACGATCGCGGATGGTCGTTTGATATATCCAGTCTTAAGGTGGCGGACAGCGTTCTGGTGTTCCAGCATGAAGATGACGAGCAGGTGACAATCCGCAATATCCGCCTGCAAATGGAACAAGATCCCCAACATCGTGGCTCATTTGAGTTTTCCGGGCGGGTTAATCGCGATCAGCGCGATCTCACATTATCCCTTAACGGTACGGTGGATGCTTCTGATTATCCGCATGATTTAACGGCGGCTATTGAACAAATTAACTGGCAGTTGCAGGGTGCCGATTTACCAAAACAAGGTATTCAGGGGCAGGGGAGTTTCCAGGTCCAGTGGCAGGAGTCACATAAACGCCTTTCATTTAACCAAATTAGTTTGACCGCCAATGACAGTACGCTGAGCGGGCAAGCACAGGTCACGTTGACAGAGAAACCGGAATGGCAGCTGAGACTGCAATTCCCGCAACTGAATCTTGACAACCTCATCCCCCTTAATGAAACAGCGAACGGTGAGAACGGTGCCGCGCAGCAAGGGCAGAGCCAATCAACGTTGCCGCGCCCGGTCATTTCTTCGCGTATTGATGAACCGGCCTATCAGGGACTGCAAGGCTTTACGGCTGATATTTTGTTGCAGGCCAGTAACGTGCGCTGGCGCGGAATGAATTTTACAGATGTTGCCACGCAAATGACCAACAAGTCGGGTTTGCTGGAAATTACTCAACTGCAGGGCAAACTTAACGGTGGACAGGTTTCACTGCCGGGCACGTTGGACGCGACATCAATAAATCCGCGGATAAACTTCCAGCCACGGCTGGAAAACGTTGAGATTGGCACCATTCTGAAGGCGTTTAACTATCCGATTTCGTTGACCGGAAAGATGTCACTGGCTGGTGATTTCTCCGGTGCTGACATAGATGCCGACGCATTCCGCCACAACTGGCAAGGACAGGCACATGTCGAAATGACCGACACACGCATGGAAGGGATGAACTTCCAGCAGATGATTCAGCAAGCGGTAGAACGTAATGGTGGTGATGTGAAGGCCGCTGAAAACTTCGATAACGTGACGCGTCTTGACCGCTTTACCACCGATTTGACGTTGAAGGATGGCGTCGTGACGTTAAACGACATGCAAGGTCAATCGCCCATGCTGGCGCTTTCCGGGGCTGGTACGTTGAATCTGGCGGAGCAAACCTGCGACACCCAGTTTGATATTCGGGTCGTGGGTGGCTGGAACGGAGAAAGCAAACTGATTGATTTCCTCAAAGAAACGCCAGTACCGCTGCGGGTTTATGGCAACTGGCAGCAACTTAATTACAGCCTGCAAGTGGATCAGTTACTGCGTAAACATCTACAGGATGAAGCAAAACGCCGTCTTAACGACTGGGCCGAGCGGAATAAAGATTCCCGCAATGGCAAAGATGTGAAGAAGTTGCTGGAGAAGATGTAGGTTACCTGGTGAGCTGTCCTGTAGGCCTGATAAGACGCGTAAAGCGTCGCATCAGGCCTACATGCCATCACACCTCGTACTCCATCTCGCCATCCTTATGCAGCGGAATAATCTGTACCTTCTGCACGCGATGGCTTTCCACCTGCAACGTTTTAAGCAAATAATTCCCCACCTGAACTTCTTCGCCAGGTTTTGGAATACGTTGCAAATATTCCATCAATAGCCCGGCAATGGTGTGATATTCACGTTTTTCATCCAGCGGCAACGGCACATATTGCACCAGATCTTCCAGCGGCATATGACCATTCGCCGTCCAGGAACCGTCCGCATTCTTCTGAATATCATGGCGGGCGTCGATCTCTTCCACTTCGTTCGGTAAGTTACCGGCAATGGTTTCAGTGACGTCACTTAATGTCACAATCCCTTCCACCGAGCCAAACTCATCCACCACAAAAGCAAAGTGTGTGCGGGCATTACGGAACTGCTCCAGGGCAGGTAACAACGGCAAGGTTTCCGGGAACACCAGCGGCTGGCGAATCAACACCCGCAGGTTGAGCGGTTCGCCGCGCAGTGACTGTTGTAACAGGTCGATAACGTGAACAACACCGAGCAAATCTTCTGCGTCATCGCCATCAGTAACGACAAGCCGCGTATGCTGATTTCGCTCCAGTAACTGGCGGATCTCATCTTCCGGCGCGTTGAGATCGATATGCTCAATATCGTGGCGCGACGTCATAATGCTGCTGACGGTACGCTGGTTAAGATTAAGTACCCGCTCAATCATCCGCCGTTCCTGCGGATTAAAGATTTGCTGGTTACCATGATCCACCAGCATAGACGCGGTTTCGGCGTCCAGTTCCGCATCTTCTTTTTGCCCGCTAAGCAGGCGCATTACCGCTTCGGTAGTCCGCTGGCGCAGTGTCTGGTTAGCGGAAAGAAAACGTCGCCGGTTAAAGATAGCCAACTGATTGAGCGCCTCGATCATCACCGAGAAACCAATGGCAGCGTACAGGTAGCCTTTCGGAATGACGAAGCCGAAACCTTCCGCCACCAGGCTAAAGCCAATCATCAACAGGAAGCTTAAGCAGAGAATAACGATCGTCGGGTGACTGTTAACAAACTGGGTTAACGGCTTGCTGGCCATCAACATCAGGCTAATAGCGATAACGACGGCGGCCATCATGACCAGTAAATGGTCGACCATCCCGACGGCGGTAATCACCGAGTCGAGTGAGAAGATGGCGTCCAGCACCACAATTTGTGTCACCACCCCCCAGAACTTCGCACCTTTGCGTTGTGTGGGGTTATTGCTGTCTTTCCCTTCCAGCCGTTCGTTCAACTCCATCGTGGCTTTGAACAACAGGAAGAAACCACCAAACAGCATGATTAAGTCGCGGGCGCTAAAGGTAAACGAGCGGAAGCTGAACAGCGGTTGAGTCAGGGTGACCAGCCAGGAGATTGACGCCAGCAGTAACAGGCGCATTAACATCGCCAGCAGGAGCCCGGTAACCCGTGCGCGGTCGCGCTGCTTAGGCGGTAGTTTTTCGGCGAGGATGGCAATAAAGACCAGGTTATCAATGCCGAGGACCAGTTCGATCACAATCAGCGTGATTAATCCAGCCCAGATAGACGGATCGGCAATCCATTCCATAGTAAGTACAAAACCTATTCGTTGTATGACAAATGTCACAATTCGATCATGGATAAATCGGGGCAAAAATGCAATGTTGCAGCACTATTTATCTCATATTATTTGAGGGTTATAACTTCACATTATCCCCGAATTATAAGTGGTAATAATAAAGTGTTATTTAAGAAATATCGCATGTGGAGACGCCATATTAAATATTGTCAACCTAAAGAAACTCCTAAAAACCATATTGAATGACACTTAATATAATTCTTAAAAATAGCCAATTGCCGAATTGTTACCTTGCCTGCTATTCCGTTAGCTGTAACACTTCCTCCTGCATTATTGGAGAGCCAATATTCAATTACCATAATGTCACCTTATATTCGGAAATTAATTTCCGCAATAACCCTTTCTCATCAACGACTGTATGCAGAGAGGGTTTGAAAAATTAAACTAAATCAGTGTATTGGTAGCTAAAAAGCCAGGGGCGGTAGCGTGTCTGGATGCCTGAAAGACCAGTCTGAATTATTCTGTCAATAGCCTGCGGATGAAATCAATTTTTTTAGGACTGATGCCAGTTAAATTTTTATTCAATTAACTGCAAGGTAAATGTGCATGGCGACATTGCTATTAATAGTGCACAGGATAATTACTCTGCCAAAGTGATAAATAAACAATGATGAAATCCAAAATGAAATTGATGCCATTATTGGTGTCAGTAACCTTGATAAGCGGTTGCACAGTACTTCCGGGCAGCAATATGTCGACGATGGGGAAAGACGTCATCAAACAGCAGGACGCTGATTTCGACCTCGACAAAATGGTGAATGTTTATCCGTTAACCCCGCGCCTGATTGATCAATTACGCCCACGACCCAACGTAGCGCGCCCCAATATGACGCTGGAAAGTGAGATCGCGAATTACCAGTATCGCGTCGGGCCGGGGGACGTTCTTAATGTCACCGTCTGGGATCACCCGGAACTCACCACGCCAGCCGGTCAGTACCGCAGCTCCAGCGACACCGGCAACTGGGTACAGCCTGACGGCACCATGTTCTACCCGTATATCGGCAAGGTTCACGTCGTGGGGAAAACGCTCGCTGAAATCCGCAGTGATATTACCGGGCGCTTAGCGACGTACATCTCTGACCCGCAGGTGGACGTTAATATCGCCGCCTTCCGCTCGCAAAAAGCCTATATCTCCGGTCAGGTGAATAAATCCGGTCAACAGGCGATTACCAACGTGCCTCTGACCATTCTCGACGCTATCAACGCCGCAGGTGGCCTGACCGACACCGCTGACTGGCGCAACGTGGTGCTAACACACAATGGTCGTGAAGAGCGCATTTCTTTGCAGGCGCTGATGCAAAACGGCGACCTCAATCAGAACCGACTGCTTTACCCCGGCGATATTCTTTACGTGCCACGTAATGATGATCTGAAAGTGTTTGTGATGGGTGAAGTGAAGAAACAGAGCACCCTGAAAATGGACTTTAGCGGCATGACCCTGACTGAAGCCCTGGGCAATGCTGAAGGCATCGACATGACCACCTCCAACGCCAGCGGCATCTTTGTCATTCGTCCGCTGAAAGGCGAGAGCGGGCGTAACGGCAAGATTGCCAATATCTACCAGCTGGATATGTCCGATGCGACGTCGCTGGTAATGGCGACAGAATTCCGCCTGCAACCTTATGACGTGGTGTATGTCACCACCGCCCCGGTATCCCGCTGGAACCGTCTGATCAATCAGTTGCTGCCAACTATTAGCGGTGTCCGTTACATGACGGATACAGCCAGCGACATTCATAACTGGTAATCGTCATGTTTAACAACATTTTAGTTGTCTGTGTCGGCAATATTTGCCGGAGCTGAAAGTGGAGTCCGCTGGACTCGGCGCGCTGGTCGGTAAGGGCGCTGACCCTACTGCTATCAGCGTCGCCGCAGAACATCAACTGTCTCTGGAAGGTCACTGTGCACGGCAAATCAGCCGTCGCCTGTGTCGCAACTACGACCTGATTTTGACCATGGAAAAGCGCCATATCGAACGCTTATGCGAGATGGCACCTGAGATGCGCGGCAAAGTGATGCTGTTTGGTCACTGGGATAACGAATGTGAAATCCCCGATCCGTATCGCAAAAGCCGGGAAACGTTTGCAGCGGTGTACACATTACTTGAACGGTCTGCCCGCCAGTGGGCGCAGGCATTGAACGCAGAGCAGGTATAAGAATGACAGAAAAAGTAAAACAACATGCCGCTCCGGTAACGGGCAGTGATGAAATCGATATTGGTCGCCTGGTCGGCACCGTCATTGAAGCGCGCTGGTGGGTGATTGGCATCACCGCTGTATTTGCCCTCTGTTCCGTGGTTTACACTTTCTTCGCCACGCCGATTTATAGTGCCGACGCACTGGTACAAATCGAGCAAAACAGTGGCAATTCGTTAGTGCAGGACATTGGTTCGGCATTAGCCAACAAACCGCCAGCATCGGACGCCGAGATCCAGTTGATTCGTTCGCGTCTGGTGCTTGGTAAAACGGTGGACGATCTCGACCTCGATATTGCGGTGAGCAAAAACACGTTCCCGATTTTCGGTGCGGGCTGGGATCGCCTGATGGGACGTCAGAACGAGACGGTGAAAGTGACCACCTTTAACCGCCCGAAAGAGATGGCGGATCGGGTGTTTACGCTTAATGTGCTTGATGACAAAAACTACACCCTGAGCAGTGATGGCGGCTTTAGCGCCCGTGGGCAAGCGGGCCAGATGCTGAAAAAAGAAGGCGTCACGCTGATGGTTGAAGCTATTCACGCCAGCCCGGGGAGTGAGTTTACCGTCACCAAATACTCCACGCTGGGGATGATCAACCAACTGCAAAACAGCCTGACGGTAACGGAGAACGGCAAAGACGCAGGCGTACTGAGCTTGACTTATACCGGTGAAGATCGCGAACAGATCCGCGACATTCTTAACAGCATCGCTCGTAACTATCAGGAACAAAATATTGCGCAAATCGGCGGAAGCGTCGAAAAGCCTCGCCTTCCTCGCGCAACAGTTACCGGAAGTACGTAGCCGCCTTGATGTTGCCGAAAACAAACTGAATGCCTTCCGTCAGGATAAAGATTCTGTTGATCTGCCGCTGGAAGCGAAAGCGGTGCTCGATTCGATGGTGAACATCGACGCGCAGTTGAACGAACTGACCTTTAAAGAGGCGGAAATCTCCAAGCTGTACACCAAAGTTCATCCGGCGTACCGCACGCTGCTGGAGAAACGGCAGGCGCTGGAAGACGAAAAAGCCAAACTTAATGGTCGCGTAACGGCGATGCCGAAAACCCAGCAGGAAATTGTCCGTCTGACCCGCGATGTCGAGTCTGGGCAGCAGGTCTATATGCAACTGCTGAATAAAGAACAGGAGCTGAAAATCACCGAAGCCAGCACCGTCGGCGATGTGCGCATTGTTGACCCGGCAATCACCCAGCCTGGCGTGCTAAAACCGAAGAAAGGGCTGATTATCCTCGGGGCGATTATCCTTGGCCTGATGCTCTCTATCGTGGGTGTGCTGCTGCGCTCGTTGTTTAATCGCGGCATCGAAAGCCCGCAGGTGCTGGAAGAACACGGTATCAGTGTCTATGCCAGCATCCCGCTGTCGGAGTGGCAGAAAGCGCGCGATAGCGTCAAAACCATCAAAGGGATTAAACGCTATAAACAGAGCCAGCTACTGGCGGTGGGGAATCCAACCGATCTGGCGATTGAAGCCATCCGCAGTCTGCGTACCAGTTTGCACTTCGCGATGATGCAGGCACAGAACAATGTGTTGATGATGACCGGGGTTAGCCCGTCAATCGGTAAAACCTTTGTCTGCGCCAACCTGGCGGCGGTGATTAGCCAGACCAATAAACGGGTGTTGTTGATCGACTGCGATATGCGCAAAGGTTACACCCACGAGCTGTTGGGCACTAATAACGTTAATGGCCTGTCGGAAATTCTGATTGGACAGGGCGATATTACTACCGCGGCTAAACCGACCTCTATTGCCAAATTTGACCTGATCCCGCGCGGTCAGGTACCGCCAAATCCTTCTGAACTGTTGATGAGCGAACGCTTTGCCGAACTGGTGAACTGGGCGAGTAAAAACTACGACCTGGTGTTGATTGATACGCCGCCGATTCTGGCAGTGACCGATGCGGCAATTGTTGGTCGTCATGTCGGAACCACGTTAATGGTGGCGCGTTATGCGGTCAACACATTGAAAGAAGTGGAAACCAGTCTGAGCCGCTTTGAGCAAAACGGTATTCCGGTGAAAGGGGTGATTCTGAACTCCATCTTCCGCCGCGCCAGCGCGTATCAGGATTATGGCTATTACGAATACGAATATAAGTCGGATGCGAAATAACGACGCTTGCATTCGCACCGCCCCGTAGGCCGGATAAGGCGTTCACGCCGCATCCG
>OMBO01000936.1_pt1 | contig 13833 bp, 23 predicted proteins | sample 1644901 | NCBI WGS metagenome assembly OMBO01 (sample SAMEA103958144, study PRJEB25191) | human gut metagenome | reverse complement strand
TCAATAAAATAAGCCTCCACTCCCAGCAACATCTTTGTATAGCCAACACGGGCAGATTTAATCAGGTTAACCGTGCGAATCAGATCGTTGCCCATACAGTTCATGATGCCAACCTGAAACGGCAGTGTTTCCCATCGCCCCGGGGTATAAGACGACTCTTTAGGAAGGTAATAATGTTTATTGGCCCACTGAACTGTCGTCAGTGGAACAGGAATAATGAGAGATAAAAGCCCTGTAGCTATCGCACCGGCTGCATTAGCTGCCTTCTGCGCGTCTGAAATCATCGATCCACCCGCCCACGTTTTCACCGGCCTTAGCTGCAACATTGGAGGCTTTCGCGATTTCAGTTTTCACCACATCAAGGTGTGATGGTGAAATGTCCGGATATTTACGCTGTAATGTCAACGGCACACGCACAAGTATCCCCGAAATCTCCTGTGCCACACGTTGCAGAATGAAGGTAAACAGTTCAGTTTCCAGCACTACTCCGTCTTCACGGGCATTTTTCAGTTCCTGCGCATCTGCCTGCGCTTTTGTGAGCCGGTAGCGTTCATAGTCAATGGTGCCGGGTTGTAAATCTGACTCCGCTGCCGCACGCAAATCGTCCAGTTCTTTGCGGAGCTTTTCGTTTTCGATATCAGTTTCCCTCTGCGCATACCACTGAATTGCCATGGCAGTATCAAATACAGATTCAATGCCCTTACTACCTTTGGAGGCGCAAGGGAGTCCCTGAGACTGCCAGCGTTCAATCGTCCGCGGGTCCACGTTGAAAATTTCGGCAAGCCTCTTTTTATTAACCTTCATGAAAACAACCCATTATCAAATACAAGGCCCGACATGAAAACGCCAGAAAAAGGCATTTTCGGACACTTTCATGTCGGACCTTTACGGATGCAATATTAAAAAAAAAACAAAAAGTTATATTCGAGAAGTACCGACACGATTTTCCCTGAAAAATTTTCATAAATAGTGAAAAACCGCGAGGTCGCCGCCCCGTAACCTGTTGGATCGACGGAAAGGACCCGAAAACGAGAATAATTATCACTTACAGCAAGAATCGAATCTGATCTATTATGGTGCTTGCTATTATGTGCCGGCACAAGTGCGTCGTTTACCGTCATTTCACACAGAGGCATCATCAAATGAAAATCAGAAATATTCTCGCTATCTCCCTTGCAACATCATCCTTCAGTTGCCTGGCATTTAAATCCTCGCCCAATGTGCTACCAGGACCAACGAATCAACTAACTGCGGTAGAAAGTAAAATTATCGGACATTTTTATGCCCCACACAGTACATTACCCGGAACAACCATCACAGGGACATGTGACGCCTCCCCCGTCCCGGGATGCACCTGTCCGTTTTGTACTATGCTGCGTAGCCAAAACCGATAACATCCGCATTTACCTGGTATTCCATGATGAGTTCACGCAGCGACTGATAGAGGAAGGAAAGATGGTTAGTAAAAGCAAGGCGCATTGCCGCCGCATGCTGCAGGCATTGCAACAGACGAGAGCAGGTATTTTTGACCAGTTGGAAAACTGCCAGCATACTTTGCCCGAGTATATCGCCATCTCATCGGAAACCAGTGCAACTCTTATTCATCGGGTTCCACTAGAGAAAAAGAAGAAATGAACAGTGAGGCGTTGTGTGGCATACAACGCCTTCTTCCATCATTCCTCGTCAGCCATGACAAAAATATAACCGCTGGCTCTTTCATTTTTCTCCTGCTTCCAGCCCCTCTCTACCTGGAAGCATCAAGGACGTGACGGCGTAAAGATAAATTGTCTCTTCACTCCCTGACAGGGGCGATTCTTTTCAAATCGCCATTTCGCCATGGCCTTCACCACTTCATCACGAAACAAATTATGAGGCTCTGAGCGGAGAAAAACGATCCGTGTCACAGTCCCATCAGCACCAATATCGAACTTAACCTCAACCAGCCCCTTGATATAATTTGCTGCAGCATATTCCGGATATCGTGGATACACCGTCACTAATTGCCGGGGCTCATCAGCTTTTTGCTGCGAGCATCCCACTGCCAGGACAGATAACAGAAAAAGTAGTAAAAGGCGTCTTTTCATTTTTATTCCTACGGGTCTTATTCTGACAATATATCCTGTGTTCCAGACTGCCACATCACCACATCCTGTGCCATTATCTGACTCACATTACATACATCGCATCGGGATACAGTAGTAGCACTTTCTGTAATACAGCTTCCGGTTTCTTCCACCATCGCACCGGGATAAACCCGCGAATCATTAACGCGGTAAAAACCCGGTGTGCATCGTTTTTAATTATTCCCGCACACTCACGCAGAAGGAATTCCCCGTCGGGCTACGGTCATGGTTAATGCGGGAATACGGCGACGATACAGCGCAGCTAAAAGGGTAATGGACGGATAGACCGGTTTATTTCATTCTACAGGATTCTGAGTGTCCCCAACTCCCTCCAATCGTCTGAGCTCACCTGTGTAGTTTTAATTTTCATCAATCCATTTAACTATCGTTTAATTGTTGTCACATAGGATTCTGCCGTTTTTAACAATGCAGGATAATAAGATGAAAAAAATGTTGTTTTCTGCCGCTCTGGCAATGCTTATTACAGGATGTGCTCAACAGACGTTTACTGTTGGAAACAAACCGACAGCAGTAACACCAAAGGAAACCATCACCCATCATTTCTTCGTTTCGGGAATTGGGCAGAAGAAAACTGTCGATGCAGCAAAAATTTGTGGTGGTGCAGAAAATGTTGTTAAAACAGAAACCCAGCAAACATTCGTAAATGGATTGCTCGGTTTCATCACTTTTGGCATTTATACTCCGCTGGAAGCGCGGGTGTATTGCTCAAAATAATTGCATGAGTTGCCCATCGATATGAGCAACTCTATCTGCACTGCTCATTAATATACTTCTGGGTTCCTTCCAGTTGTTTTTGCATAGTGATCAGCCTCTCTCTGAGGGTGAAATAATCCCGTTCAGCGGTGTCTGCCAGTCGGGGGGAGGCTGCATTATCCACGCCGGAGGCGGTGGTGGCTTCACGCACTGACTGACAGACTGCTTTGATGTGCAACCGACGACGACCAGCGGCAACATCATCACGCAGAGCATCATTTTCAGCTTTCGCATCAGCTAACTCCTTCGTGTATTTTGCATCGAGCGCAGCAACATCACGCTGACGCATCTGCATGTCAGTAATTGCCGCGTTCGCCAGCTTCAGTTCTCTGGCATTTTTGTCGCGCAGGGCTTTGTAGGCGATTGCGTTATCACGGTAATGATTAACAGCCCATGACAGGCAGACGATGATGCAGATAACCAGAGCATAAATAATCGCGGCGACTCTGCTCACTGATCTATCCCCCAACAGGCTAATGCGCTTTCCTGGTCACGACGAATAACCTGTCCATAGCAGTTATTTGAACGTATGCGGCAATCGCGCCCACCATCTTTTATCCACCAGCGAATCGCCTCGCATGCACCTTTACGATCACCGGCATTCAGCCGCTTATAAAACGTCGACGGGAAACACTTACCGGGGCCAATGTTATAGGGACAAAATGACGCTATACCCGCTTTCTGTGGTTCGGTCAGTGGCACTTTAATATTGCGCTCCACCCATGCCAGCGCCTTATCCCGTTCAATGGCGTTAACCTGGTCGCATTTTTCCTTCGACAGTTTCATGCCCGGAATAACAGGTTTACCATCCACCATTGTGGCACCGCGGCAGATGGTCCAGATACCCGCACCATCACGGTATGCCGTTGTGTGGTTACCTTCTTTTTCATCCAGAAACTGGTCGAGAATATCAGGCGCAGGCGCACCGATGGCAATCAACGCCAGAACGGCAGCCGACAGGCCATATTTGATTTTGGTGTTCATGGATATTTATCAGGATTTATCGGTTCCGAATCCCTGGATATGTTAAATCTTCAGCCCGCCAGCGGTAGGACACTGGCGTTTTTCCTGATGGCTGAAATATATCTGACAATTTCAGTAGAGGATTAACCATGCATAACGATCAACATAATTATGATTTATGCCTGCAAGCCATAAATGAGCGGGTAAAATCAGAGTGCCTCTTACTCCTCCCACAAGAACACGATGCAGTAAAATCCATTCAGGCTGAGCCGTATGGACATCTCACACCTGTGACTCTCGGCATTATCGCCAGAGCATTAACACAGCCCATGCTTATGCGTATTAAGACCAATATAAATAACTGGTTGAATGAAGAATTAAGCTACCTTGATTGTGAGTGGGACAATCATTACGCAAAAACACAAAAAGAACGCATCTTCAGTCGATTATCCAGCAACAGATAACGAGCCACCTTATATACGCCCTTTCAGATAAGTCATCCCCGGCTGCATCCAGTCAACAGGTGCTTTCTTAAAGGGCGTATTATCAAAATCACGCAGAAGAGCCTCCAGCACAACTGCATCATTGTCAGCACCACTGGCCATCATTTCAATCTCAGCTGCTACCTGCAGATATCCCATGCAACGACCAATGCGCTTCATCAGCCCCTGCTGTTTATTGTTCTTCAGGTAATCAATGGCAAATTCAATGAGCGCCTCACTATGCTGGTGCGATGGCGGTGTTAATTTCCCATTTTCTGAGATGGTTATTTTCCCGCCATCTCCGTATACAACAAAGGATGGCCGGTTACACTCCCATTCCTGATCTTTATCAGGTGCAGACGCAATAAAATAACGTTTATTTCCTTCCTCTCCGGCACTTTTAACCGTAATGGAGTACTCAGACTGCAGACAAGACGCCTCTTTTTCTGACCGCAGTGTTGACGGCGGCATCTTCAGAGAACCAGTAATTCTTCCCGGTAGCTTTCCTTTGTAGGTTATCAACACATCCTGCGCCTCTAAAATTATGGGGCGCTTTTCCGGCAACGGTTCGTTCCCTTCACATAACCCGGCAGCAACATCCATGAAAAACTGCTTCGCCTGCTTTTTCGCCTCAGCTTCGTAAAACTCCAGCGTGGCACCTTCAGTACGGTCAAGACTAATCGCCACATTTGGCAACAACAGTGACGGATACCCACCAATTTCCAGTACCACAGTAACAGTAATCTTATCCGGGTAATTATTTATCCCTTTAACAACCAGTTCGTATTTTTTCTTCATCGCTTTACTCTCCCCGCGCCGCCTTACGCCGGTCCTCTCTGATTTTGAAATACAGGTTAGTCAGATATGTCAGGAAGCCCAGAACCAGACTCCCCAGTACACCAATCGCAGCCCACTGTGACGGACTGACCTGATCAAGCCACTGTAAAAACCAGTAGCCAGCACTGCCTGCGGAGGTGCCGTAGGCAATGCCAGTTGAGATTTTGTCCATTGATTTCATAGCAACGCCTCCGCCAGTAACGGATTGCGTAGTTCTTATATTGGGAAGGGAAAAAAGAAGGCCGCAGCGTAACTATCACTGATGAATTCAGGACAGCCAGTGGCTACGGCTCAGTTTGGATTGTGGCGACCGGTGCTGATCTCCGGCTTGCGGTTATTTCAGACTCTCACGGGCGTTTAATTGCCCCGCCGAACAGCTCTTTTCCGCAATAGCTGCAATGTCTTTCGCGCATCAGCCTGCGCATTCACCACAACGATAAGAGCACTGCGCGGCACCTTTCACCAATTCCGCGAGGTCTGCGGGTTCAATGCTCTTACCTGTTATGCAAACAAAAAAGCCCCGACGTTTCTGCCGAGGCTCTTACCTAATCTAGCCAGTATGTCGACCCTAAATATTATCGACGACCGGGGAAATCAGGATTTCAATTTCACTGCTCAGTTCGCTTTTGCTCCGAGCATATACAAAAAATACCACTTTCATTTCTCGGAAGCAACGCATTTACAAAATTATTTCAGTTCAGGCCGCTATTAATGGAAATTCTTTCTCCAATTCTCGTTTCATTGCATAAAACATTTCTGACTCCAGCACTTTCTCACACCACACCACTCGCTTACGACAATACTGAATATCAGCACCTGTTATATAAGAAATAATCCTGGCTATATCTTGCGTGCAATTGCGATTGCAATATCGCTTAATAGCTACATCGCGGACAGGGCTTTCACGGTGAAACGTTTTAACCATCACACGTTCAACGAAAGCCGCATCATCTGATTCTTTGGCGAGAGTGATGATGTGGCTAAACGATGATTGAGGAATGACCAGTTCGCGAGCTTTCTTGTATAGCTCATCTCCGCGCAGCCCATCTTCTTCGTACAGGCGCATGACGACAGACTCTATCTGCTTAGCCTTGTCATCGCTCCACTGACTGCGAATCATCAGACGACCGATAACGTTAATTGCACCACCTGGAGAGCAATCTCCGGTATTAACCTTGCCCCATACCTGTAACATGTAATGAACCCATGCTTTCTGGCTAGAGTTGATGGTTTTCTTCGGGTGTCTCCATACGCGGCGAAAGTGCGCGTCATTAATGAAGTTAACCATGCTGAATACTGGAGTTAGCCGCATCAGACCTCCCATCCTTTGCAATGACACCAAACTTCAAACATTCGTTTCACAATTTCACTACAGTAGAAACCTTCAACATCTCGCGTCAGGTCATAGCGATTGCCATAACGCTGGCGCATATATCGTTCGAATGCTTTGTTCATACGTTCTCCAGTTCGGTGATTTTTATTCCAAGCCGTCCGCCTGGTACTTTCACACCACGAATTACGCGAATGTCATCGAATTGCTCGTCGTCTTCCGCAAATCCGGCGTGGATAAGGGAGTCGAGGAAACCTTTCAGGATGTTGTCGAGGTCGCGGCGGCGGGAGTCTGGAACGTCTGCGATGACTTTGATGCGGAGTCTTGATTTGGTGAAAATGTCTAACTTGAGTTGGCGGATTATTTGCTGAACGTCTTTTCGGTATTTCTGGCCTTTATCGCTGATGTAGTATTGGCTTCCCCGTCTTCGCCAGTAGGTGTTCACCGACGGCGGGTATGGAAGCACAAACTGATATTCGTTCATGACTTAATCTTCCCCTCCTTCAGCAGTATCGCCTGCGTCCTGATCACGCCTTCGAGGTGGTAAAGTCTGGCGTCTTTGTTGTCGAGAATCCTTGTGCGTCGGTCGATCTCCGCGTGGCAGTCACTACAAGCCCATGCGCCGATCAGGTCGTCAGGTTTCATTCCCGTTCCGCAAATTCCAGCCATCCGGTAATGTGCCAGAACTGTAGTTTCAGGATTGCCATTGCATACGCCGTAAATACGTACCTGACATTCTCTGCCGCGCGCTTCTTTGCGTAGGTTAGCCATTAAGCAGCCTCCCCTGTTACTTTCAGCATTCCGTTATCGAGCAGCTTTCTGGTCAGCCACTGTTGACCACGCCCGGTGATTTTTGTGGTGAACGATATCTGTATTCCGTGATTTGTGTTGACCGCTGTTTCTTTCACTGTGAAATAGCCGCGATCCATATATTCCTGCATTGGCACATTGCGCCGGGAACCTGAAGCAATAAGGATTTTGTGATCGCGCATCCACGCAAACAGTTTGTTTGGACCAATTCCAACAACCTTTGCAAAGTTTCCAATCAAAATTCCGCTGGCCTCGCCAACGCGATCGGCAAACTCAACTTTAGGTGCGGCAATTGCGAGCTGGTTTTCCAGTTGCATTTTCTGCTCAGCAAGATCAGCAGCAAGGCGCAACGCTTCTGGTAGCGTTTTGGGGATATTAACCGCAGCGTCTTCAAGCTCTCGCCAACGGTCAACAAGACGAGCGGTGAATTCCGGCGACAACTGAGCGACGACAATAATGCTGTCGCGCTTACCTTGTTCGCCTTCGAAGACGTAAGCCTCGACACTACGGCGCAGTCCTAAGTTATTGATTCTTTCGAAAACCTGCAATGCAGGAAGTTGAATAACTCCAGATTTAGCCAGGCGCTCTATTGATATTTTTACGTTATCTGGACGACTTCCCACCAACTCAGCGATTTCAATGCTTGTCATTTTGATGGCATTGCCATTTATTAACTCATTCATCGTCTTCTTCCTCGTACATTGAGCTATTCGGATCGCTCATCAGTTCTGCACAGCAGTGCTCACACACGTGAACTTCCAGCACATGCAGCTTCTGACCGCAATTAGCGCACGTTAAAGCCCGCTCGACGCTTTCTTGTTCGTAACTTCGATTTTGGTCAATCACCTTGTTTTCCTCGCACGATGTCTTAGCCACCGGATATCCCACAGGTGAGCCGTGTAGTTGAAGGTTTTTACGTCAGATTCTTTTGGGATTGGCTTGGGTTTATTTCTGGAGCGTTTCGTTGGAAGGTATTTGCAGTTTTCGCAGATTATGTCGGTGAAACTTCGTCGCTGTCGTCTCATGCAGCCCTCCTGACGCCCTGCCCGATCGCCATCAATGCCGCTTTGGATACGGTAGTAAACATCCGTCGAGGACTGATGAACGGTCGCCAAATCAGCAGCATGGAGCCTTTGCTGTTTCCCTTCTTCTCCAGCCCTGTCGATGGTTCGATAAAATTAATCCGTCCATCAGTGATAATACGAACTTCGTCAACACTCTCCAGAGCCTTGCTGAACCATCCGACAGACATATCCTCTGGCACAAGCATCACTACCGTCTGTCGCTGTTGTATACACTGCTCAGCGGCTTTTTCCACCCACGGCCTGATATTGCTGTACGGTGGGTTATTCCAGATTGCACCGTGGCTTACCCACTCAGAATTGAGCGCGTCGTCGTCCTCAGTTAGCCAGTGAGCGCACAGAGCATTTTTGTCGCTCGCTGCCGAATCCAGCCAGAATCCAAACTCAATATCCAGTGCATCAAAAAGCCAAAGCGGCGTTTGCCAGCAGTCCTTGTCGTGTGCTGGCGTATTTGATTTGATAGTCATGCAGCCCGATCTCCCCATCGCGCTTTCCATTCGAGAGCCAGTCGCGCTTCGTCTGACCACTTAACGCCACGCTCTGTACCGAATGCCTGTATAAGCTCTAATAGCTCCGCAAATTCGCTTACACGCATCCTGCTGGTTGACTGGCCTATTACCACAAAGCCATTCCCGGCAAGGTTAGGAACAACGTCCTGCTGCTTTAATGCTGCGGTAAACACACACTTCCAGCTTTCTGCATCCAGCCAGCGACCATGCCATTCAACCTGACGAGAGACGTCACCTAAGCAGGCCCATAGCTTCCTGTTTTGGTCTAAGCTGCGGTTGCGTTCCTGAATGGTTACTACGATTGGTTTGGTTGGGTCTGGAAGGATTTGCTGTACTGCGTGAATAGCGTTTTGCTGATGTGCCGGAGATCGAATTTCAAAGGTTAGTTTTTTCATGACTTCCCTCTCCCCCAAATAAAAAGGCCTGCGATTACCTGCAGGCCTGTTATTAGCTCAGTGATGTAGATGGTCATCTTTTAACTCCATATACCGCCAATATCCGTTTCATCGTGGCACTCTGGCGACACTCCTTAAAAATCAGGTTCGTGCTCATCTTTCCTTCCCGTTCTTCCTTGGTAGCAAACCGGTAATACACCGTTCGCCAGACCTTACCTTCGATAACCAGAAGACCTGCCCGTGCCATTTTAGCCGCGGCCTGATTTATGCTGGTTACTGTTGCGCCTGTTAGCGCGGCAACGTCCGGCGCACAGAAGCTATTATGCGTCCCCAGGTAATGAATAATTGCCTCTTTGCCCGTCATACACTTGCTCCTTTCAGTCCTAACTTAGCTTTAATTTCTGCGATCTTCGCCAGCGCCTGAACACGATTTAGAGGTCTGCCGCCCATGACAGGAAGTTGTTTTACTGGTTCAGGTATCGTCTCACCACGGTTAATTCGCGCTGTCATACAGGTCAGTTCATCGGCAGCCTTGCGTCGTAATTCCGCGTCAGTCAGCGCATTGGCCCGCATGTTCTGGTACAGGTTGGTAACCAGCCAGTAGTGCGCGTTCGATTTCCACGGATAAGACTCTGCATCCGGATACAGGCCTCGCTTCCGGCAATACTCGTAAACCATATCAACCAGCTCGCTGACGTTTGGCAGTCCGGCGATAACGGATGCTTCTTCCCGGCACCATGCAACAAACTGCCCGGGTGATGGCAGAAATGGTCGATTCTGCCGACGGGCTACGCGCATTCCTGCGTTAACCTGTTCCATTGTGGTGATCCCGTTTTCCCGGAAAGCCAGAACCCACTGGCGGCGGATTTCGTTCAGTTCGTTCTGGTCACGGTTAGCCAGACTCGCCGGGAAAGTTGCCAGTAACTGGCTGAACACACCGTTGATGATCTGCGCTACCTGCTGTACCTGCGGCTTTTCGTCGTACTGTTCCGGCATGTTGTTGGCGATCCGACGCATCTGCTCACGGTCAAAATTAACCATCTGTGCGGCGATGTTTTTCATAAATCCACCCCGTAAATCCAGTCAGTGTTTGTCAGGTCGAGTTTTGGTTTGCAGGCTGTCACACCTGCCTGTTGCTTGTTACGGTTGATTTCGAGCTGGGTCCACTTGTCGCGGAGTTTGGCCGGGCTCAGCACGTTACCGGACCAGAAGTTGTCCTGGCATGCCCAGCGGAACAGTACACACATGTCGCGATGGTTACGTCCGTCACGTTCACGCATCAGGCGGATATCGTTAGCCCACCCTGCAAAATTCGGTTTTCTGGCTGATGGCGCGATGGTCTTCACCATGTCAAACATCCATTCTGCGGCGGTCAGGTCTTCTGCTGTCCCCCACTTGCTGCCGCTCTGAATTGCAGCATCCGGTTTCACCACAGAAAGGTCGTTTTCTGGCTGGTCAGAGGATTCGCCAGAATTCTCTGACGAATAATCTTTTCTTTTTTCTTTTGTAATAGTGTCTTTTGTGTCCCCCTGTTTTGAGGGATAGCAATCCCCCAATTTGAGGGATGTTTTATCCCTCGTTTTAGGGGATTTTCCCTCGTTTTGAGGGATGCACCATTCTGAGATGTTTTTGTTTGGTCCAAACATGCCGCCTTGCTGCTTGATAATATTCATTCTGACGAGTTCTAACTTGGCTTCATTGCACCGTTTGACGGGTAACTTTGTAATCTCGCTAAGTTGAGAATCGGTGATTCTGTCCATTGGTTTATTCCACCCATAGGTTTTACGCAGAATGGCAAGCAGCACTTTAAACTGTCGCTTGGTCAGATCTGCGCCTGAATAAGCCTCAAGCAGCATATTTGATAGTCTGGCGTAACCATCATCGAGATCTGCCACATTACGCTCCTGTTTGGCAAAGTTACCTCTGCAGAAGTTGAGTATTTTTGCTGTATTTGTCATAATGACTCCTGTGGATTGATCCAGTAATGACCTCAGAATTCCATCTGGATTTGTTCAGAACGCTCGGTTGCCGCCGGGCGTTTTTTATTGGTGAGTCCATCAAGCGCATACTTAAAAGCCCTGCTAATCGGACTGATGTCTGATGCCATTCCGAAAGCACACAAGACCGAAGCAATAAATCTCCAGTCCGTTCTGCTTATCTTCGATTCATGACAGCCAATCATCTTTGCCAGACCGCGCTGGGTAATAGCTGACAGATTGATAAGTAAATCTGTTTCTGCGCGATCAACGTCACGCTGTGATAGTTTGCTGTAACTTGTTCTTTCCATTTCTTAAGATTTCCAATAGTGAATAGTTAGTTGACTGGTATGCGTGGAAACGCATATGGCCTGAGTTGGTCAGATATCTTGGGGCTCGCTTTTCAGCGACGTAGGACGAATGTCCGTTGTTACAAAGAGCGGGGTTACTTATGCTGTTGTTTTTTTGTTACTCGGGAAGGGTTTTACTTCTTCCGCATAAACGCTTCCATCAGCGTTTATAGTTAAAAAAATCTTTCGGCCTGCATGAATGGCCTTGTTGATCGCACTTTGATACACGCCAAGATCTTTAGCCGTCTTGGTTTGACCAAAGCGCATTGCATAATCTTTCAGGGTTATGCGTTGTTCCATACAACCTCCTTAGTACATACAGTCATTATCACCGCCAGAGGTAAAATAGTCAACATCTGCGGTGTTAGATATTTATCCCCTGCGGTGATAGATTTAACGTATGAGCGCAAAAAAGAAACCGTTAACACAAGAGCAGCTTGAGGACGCACGTCGCCTTAAAGCCATTTATGAAAAAAAGAAAAATGAACTTGGCTTATCTCAGGAATCTGTTGCAGACAAGATGGGGATGGGGCAATCAGGTGTTGGTGCTTTATTTAATGGCATCAATGCATTAAATGCATCTAACGCCGCATTGCTTGCAAAAATACTCAACGTTAGCGTTGAAGAGTTTAGCCCTTCAATCGCCAAAGAAATTTACGAGATGTATGAAGCGGTTAGTATGCAGCCGTCACTTAGAAGTGAGTATGAGTACCCTGTTTTTTCTCACGTTCAGGCCGGTATGTTCTCTCCAGAACTTAGAGCCTTTACCAGAGGAGATGCGGAGAGATGGGTAAGCACAACCAAAAAAGCCAGTGACTCTGCATTCTGGCTTGAGGTTGAAGGTAACTCAATGACCGCACCAACAGGTTCCAAACCCAGCTTTCCTGACGGGATGTTAATTCTGGTTGACCCTGAGCAAGCTGTTGAGCCCGGCGATTTCTGCATAGCCAGACTTGGTGGTGATGAATTTACCTTCAAGAAACTGATCAGGGATAGCGGTCAGGTGTTTCTACAGCCACTAAACCCACAATACCCAATGATCCCATGCAATGAGAGTTGTTCCGTTGTGGGGAAAGTTATCGCCAGCCAATGGCCTGAAGAGACGTTTGGGTGATGAAACCACTTTTATCTACAATTTACAGGGCGGTAAACATTGGCAAAAATAGATGATTATCAGCCAAGCCAAGTAGAAGTTGATAAAGTACTTTATTGTAAAAAAATAGTTAACTTTTCTGGCGTTAAATGGAAACAGAAACCAAGTCGCTCTGATATGTGGCTACAAGCCCATATCATCCCCTTGGATGAGGATTGTATACCTATACAAGGGCTAAAGTTTGAACTGAAATGGAAACCAGATCAGGATTCAGAACCTGATGACCCGATTTCTTACCCTAAAATAAATATTATTGCTTTCTATCATAACAAGAGGGTTTTCGCGGTAGATACCTATCACTTTGACAAACACACGAATAGTTACAAGGTCGATCATCCGAAGTACCAAGATATCATTTACGGTGCTCACTACCATGTATACTATGAAGAAGCTGGATACTATAGTGATAGAATAGCGTTTCCAATCGAAGATGACATAAACCCAGATGACCTGGTAGGGTATTGGAATTACTTCTGTAAACATCTGAACATAACTTACTCTGGGAGAATACCTTTACCGCTTGAAGATGAGTCGGGGCAAATGGGGTTTGGAATATGATGTGCTCAACAGTGATCTCACAACTAGGTTTCGAATGCCATCCAATAGGCAAGACCTTGAGAATTATCAGTCCATTCACTTACTGTGATGATGGAGAGCATGTCGGTGCCTTTATCCGTGAAGTCAATGGTAGGTATTTAGTTAGTGACAGATGCGATGCCTTAATGAATATGGAGGCAAGAGGGATCTCGCTTACCAAAAAACGACTTGATGAGATACGACAATTACTGCTTAAAGAAGGCGCAGAACTCAATGCTCGAGGAGAAATCATTGCTTGGGCAACAGAAAAGGATGTCGGTGCGATTACATCGAACATAATTAGAGCTGGTATACTCGCATCAACTTTGTCGTTAGACTGGTATCAGCCAGTTCAAGCTGAAAAGTTTGAAAGTATGGTTATTGATTATCTATATCACACAGAGCTTAGAGACGCACTTTCTCTTCGTGAAAACGTATATGGCTTGAGTGGACATCAAATTACCGTCCCTGTA
>OMBO01000914.1_pt1 | contig 14094 bp, 8 predicted proteins | sample 1644901 | NCBI WGS metagenome assembly OMBO01 (sample SAMEA103958144, study PRJEB25191) | human gut metagenome | reverse complement strand
AGGACGATTACACCGACCCTATCGGTCACAGGCACAGCTATACCCTCACATCAACAAAGGCTGCAACTTGCGAAACTGACGGCGAAAAGGTATACACTTGCTCATGCGGTGAAAAGTACACTGAAACTATCCCTGCGACAGGTCACAGCGAAAGCGCATGGATAATCGACAAGGCGGCTACTGCGACAGAAAATGGCTCAAAGCACACTGAGTGTACAACTTGCGGCAAGGTGATAAAGACAGAGGTTATCCCTGCAACTGGAGAGGTAAGTGACAAAAAGGAAACTGTTATCTTCACAGGCTCGGCAAAGACATCAGGCTGGGGTCAGGCTATTACACTTTCCACAACTAAGGAGGGCGGCAGCTTTGACAGCTCAGTTATCGAAAAGGACGGATATTTTGAAGTTCAGTTCAAGGGCGGCACAGACAAGGCGGAGATCATTCTCCAGAGTTGGTCAGGCGGTGCAGACTGGGCGAGAGTTTCACCAACTGAGGTAACAGAAAAGGACGGCATTGTATACGCAAAGTACAGCTACGACGATGTTGCTGCGGCATTCGGAACAACAGATTTCTCTAAAGTAGACCGCTTCCATGTTGGTGCGGCTAACGGAGATATCGAAGTTCTTAGTGTTAAGTATATTGTCGGAAAGTCAACAGAGCCGGTTGATCCGGTAGATCCTGTTGACCCTGATAAGCCGGAGCAGGATCCATATGTATCTATTTTCTGGGGTGCAAAATCATGTGGCTCATGGGGTCAGGCAGTTTCAGTTTTGACTTCAAAAAATTATGGCAGTTTTGATGTTTCGTATCTTTCTGCAAATGGCTATTTCTATGTTGAGTATTCAGGTGCAGAGAACGAGCTTGAGCTTATTCTCCAGAGCTGGTCAGGAGGAGCAAGCTGGGCAAGAGTTCAGCCTAGCGAAACAGGCAGAGCGAATGATCATTACTATGCTAAGTTCACATATGCAGACTGTGTAAAGGAGCTTGGTACAGGTTTTGATAAGCTGGATCAGCTTCATGCTGCGGCAAAAAACGGTGATATAACAGTTTATTCTATTTGCTACTGTACACCTGCTAGGTAATTTAAGAAAAAGCGTTACATTTATTAAGATGCAAAAAGAGCGAATGACGTTACGATCATTCGCTCTTTATATTTTGTTTACTTGTTTTTCTTTTTGCGCTTTTTATCCTCTAAAGGAGTCATGCTCTTTGCACAGATCGCCATTGTTGAAGCGTTGTGCAGAAGCGCTGAGGCTGACGGCTGTAAAAGCCCGAAAGCTCCTGACAGCAGAAGCACTGAATTGAACAGCAGTATAAATCTGTAGTTACTGTTTATTCGGTGCATTAGCTTTTCGCTAAGCTGTCTTATAGCCGCAAGCTGTGTAAGGTCTGCACCACGAACTGTGATATCGGCAGTTTCCTTTGCGATATCGGAAGCATCGCTCATTGCAACAGAAACGTTCGCCGCCGCAAGGGCAGGGGCGTCGTTTATCCCGTCGCCTACCATTATAACTCTGTGACCCTGCTCTTTGAGCTGTTGAACATATCTGTGCTTGTCATCAGGAAGAACCTGCGCCCTGAAATCTGATATGCCAAGCTTCTGTGCAGTTATCTCGGCAGCCTTTGCGCTGTCGCCTGTGAGCATCACGATATTTGTTATGCCTGTTTCTTTGAGCTGTTTAACAGCTTCCTCAGCTTCAGGTCTAGGCGGGTCGCTTATGCAGAGCGCACCTGTGAGCTTGTCGCCTACTGCAAGATAAACCACTGAGCATGCTCCCGACTTTTCGTCGATCTCAGCCTGCTGTTCGTCTGTTATCTCTATGCCCTCGTCCTCGCAGACAAAATGTCTGCTTCCTATGATAGCACGTTTGCCGTGAAGCGTTGTTGAAATTCCGTGGGCAACTATATACTGCACCTCGGCGTGTTCCTCGGCATGGTCGATATCTCTATCGGCCGCACCCTTTACTATAGCTCTCGCTACGCTGTGAGGGAAGTGCTCTTCAAGGCAAGCCGCAATTTTCAGCGTTTCCGCCTCGGAGTAATCCCCAAGGGCTATTACCTTTTCAAGCACAGGCTCAGCGTTTGTAAGAGTGCCGGTCTTGTCAAAAACGATAGAATTGGCAAGTGCGTATTCTTCAAGATATTTTCCGCCCTTTACCGTAACGTCATCATCAGCGGCTTCTTTAATAGCGGATATAACGGCTATAGGCGTTGAAAGCTTGATAGCGCAGGAATAGTCCACCATAAGAACGGAAACTGCTTTTGTGACATTTCTAGTAAACAGCAGTGTAAGACCAAAGGCAAGAAAGCTGTACGGCACGATAGAGTCCGCAAGACGCTCCGCTTTGCTCTGCACCCCTGCTTTAAGGTTTTCTGAGTTGTCGATAAGCTCGATTATCTTGCTTATCTTTGTGTCGGATGAAAGCTTGCGAACTTTTATCACAACTGAGCCTTCCTCGACAACTGTTCCCGCAAATACGCTTGCTCCTGCGCTCTTCATGACCGCAAGAGGCTCGCCTGTCATGGAAGCTTCATTTATGTAAGCTTCGCCCTCGGTTATCTGACCGTCAACAGGAATAACGCTTCCTGTGCGCACTCTTATGCAATCGTCCACCTGAAGCTGTGACATTGGTATAAGAGTATCAGCGTCCTTGCCTGCCAGCCATACCTGATCTGCCTTTATCGCCAAGCTGTCGGTAAGAGCGGCTCTTGTTCTCGCTCTTGTGTAATCCTCCAGCAAGCCTGATACAGAAAGCAGGAACATGACAGTGCCAGCTGTATTGTAATTTTTCTGGATAAGACAAGCGCTTATTGAAGCTCCGTCAAGCACTTCAACTGTAAGCTTGCCGTCAAACAGTGCGCTTACGCCCTTTGCTATGTATTTAAGTCCGCTGTACACGATAAGTGCTGCGCCTATAGGTGCAGGCAGAATAGCTTTTCTTATATATCTTTGCATCACAAGCTTTGCAAGGTCAGATTTGAATGTTCTGTCTATCTCCTCGGTGTCATACTGATTGTCGCTGACAGGTGCTAGGTCGCTTCCTCTGAGCTTTCTTACAAGTTCGACAGCTTCGGCTCTGTGACCCTCTTTATAGCGTATAAGTATTCCGCCGTTCTCATAGTGAGCTTCGCAGGCGATCGCCCACGGGTTTGACATAACAAGCTTATGTATCGACCGTTCAAGTTCTTTTGTGAAAGCATCGCTACCACAGCGGAAACGTATGCGGCAGGGCTTGTCATAAACGATCTGAGCTTTCATTATTCAGTTACTTCTTCCTCGTCATCTATCCCTGCCTCGACCTTAGCGTCATAGCAGATGTCAGATGCTTCGTCCTTCATGCTTCTCAGTGCTGACTGAGCGTCGCTCTTGAGCTTCATTCCCTTTGCAAGACCTGTAACGGCAAGCTCTCTTGTTTTCTTAGCCTTTACGACTTTCTTGCCAAGAATGACTGCGGCTGCTCCGCCTACTGCACACCAGAATTTCTCGTCTTTAAAACATTTTAACATAATTATTACCTCCTGTTTTGTTTTTAGATATTAGTAAGAACTAATTATTTCGGCATATACAGAAACTCTGCCAAAATACGAGCATATAACAAGTCCTCTGACAGGATCTTTACCGTGATTTCAGTATAACTCTATATTGTTTATTAGTCAAGTCAAACCGACAAATTTAAAAATCATTTAAAACTATGTATAATCTTTTGCCGTAAGTTAAATTATCATCGTTTTTCTAACTTTTCATTTTTGGGTGAAGCTTTAGGATAATGTTAAAATGTTTATGATATCTTATCAATAAACCGCAAGAATGAACATTACAACGAATAGATAATAATTGACAAAAACCATAAATTCGGGCTTTTATTTATATGTAAGTTATGCACACAACCAAAAATATTATAACTTTTTGTTAAATCGGTTGAAGCCATAACAGAGTTATGTTAAAATATTATCATAACAATACGGGGAGGTCTGCGTTGTGGGTTATATTATCCATTATGATATATGTGCCCTTGTGATATATGCTATCACAGGAGTTGTATTCTATTTCAAAAAGCGTATTCCGTGCAATAAGAATAAGGTCTTTGGCATTCTCGTGGGCGACTCGGCTTTGTCAACTGTGTTGGATATTTTAAGTGTGTTTTCTACCGGCGAATGGGGCATAGGGCTTAAAATCTTCTTCCATACGGCTTATTATTTTACACATAATCTTATTCCGTTTCTATTTGTGATATATATACTTTTCCTGACGGACGGCTATAAAGAGATGTCTGCTCTTTTCAAAAGCTTTTTATATACACCGATGATCGTTGACCTTTTGCTCGTGATTACGACGCCTGCAACACATTTTATCATCTATGTGGATAGTCAAGGTGGTTATCATCGTGGCACTCTTCAGCCATTTACATACATTGTGGCGATTTATTATCTTATATTTGGCATCGTTTACGCAATGGGTAATAGAAGTATGCTATCAAGACAGGTGGTCACTTCTATAACAGCCTTTATCTCAATGACTGTAGTGGCGGTAATTGTTCAGATGATCAATAAACTCCTTCTTGTGGAGTGCTTTGCGGCATCTGTATGTATGCTTCTAATAATGTTCACTTTGCAAAGTCAGGACGATATGATAGACCAAGGAACGAAAATGCTCAACTGGAGCAGCTTTGTCAATAGGTGTTCCATAAAATATGCCTCAGCTTCTGATTTTACATTATTGCTCATAAGGATACCGGATTTCAAAATGTTTATGAAAACCTTTGGCGGACGTTTTTCCAACTCTCTGTTAAGAAGCTTTTCCGACTATCTTTATAACTTTGTTAATCTGGGCGATGGATTTTATTTGGAGGACGAATGCTTTGCTCTTATGTTTCCGAAGGATTCTGAAAAGGTGGGGGAAACGTATCGTGCAATAAGGAAAAAGCTGTCTGAAAACTGGAATATAGGTACTGTTGATACTTTGATAACAGCCTGCTTTATGCGTATCGACTGCCCTGAGGACGTTGACAATGCAGATATGCTGGTGGACTTTATCGAGCAGTTCAAGCATCGTGAACCTGAAACCGAAAGACTTCTTCATGCAACTGACATAAACTTTTATGACAGCAAACGTCGAAGCGAGGTAGAGAATGCTATAGACAAGGCTCTGGATAATCGTGGCTTTGAGGTATACTATCAGCCGATATATTCAAGTTCAAGAAACAAGATAGTTTCCTGTGAAGCCCTTGTTAGGCTTAAGGATGAAAAGCTTGGTTTTATCCCTCCACAGGAATTTATTCCTATAGCTGAGGAAAACGGCAAGATACTCAAAATAGGCAAATATGTTTTCGAGGAAGCCTGCCGATTTATAAAGAAAGGCGTGGGAACTTCACTTGGTATCGAATATGTGCAGGTAAACCTATCGGTAGTCCAGTGTATGCAATCTGACCTTGTAGAGCAGCTTCTCAGCATTATGGACAGATACAAGGTAGACCCATCGTCTATTTGTCTTGAAGTAACGGAAACTGCGGCGGTGTATACTCCGCACATTATGGAGAAAAACATCAAGACCCTTTCCGACTATGGTGTGAAGTTTGCACTTGACGATTATGGTACGGGATATTCAAATATGACATATCTTCTCAGCCTGCCTTTCAGGTTTATCAAGCTTGAAAAGGAAATAGTCTGGGAATGTTTCAAGAGCGAAAAGGCGCATATCGCCATTGAGAGTACAGTGGCGATGATAAAGAAGCTCAATATGCAGATAGTTGCCGAGGGTATCGAGGACAAGCATCAGCTCGACACGCTTCTTGGCATGGGCTGTGATTTCATTCAGGGATACTACTTCTCAAAGCCTGTTCCTGAAAAAGATTTTATTGAGGTGCTTAAAAAGAATAATACTCAGGCTGTGACGGTTTAAGCAGTCTGATGAAAAAAAGCCCTGACTTCGGTCGGGGCTTTTTTTCACATAGTTTTCACTTTGCGTTAAGGTCTGTTTAAGTAAGGAACGCTATAATGTAGTCATAACAAAACCGAGACGGGAGGCGTTCTTGTGAACGTAAGTAATATGGCTATTCTTATTATTGCGGCTGTGCTGCTTTCTTTGCCGCTTGTTTTATCTGCTGCATTTTGTGTTGAAGAACGCTGGGGTTTTCTTTCACGAAAACATGATAAGTGTATAGACGAACATTACAGATAATAGGCAGACAGATAAGTATGAGTTGTCCACCATACAAATACAAGCGTATTTCACAAACATACATCGAAAAAACTATAAAAATTAGTCCATTTATACATTGACTTAATCACGCAAATTCGGTATACTATTTATTGTAACGTCAGCGTGGGAAAAGTACGCAGACAGGAATAATTCTATAGTTTATAAGGGGTTTGTGAAATGACAAAGGTTGTAAAATTCGGCGGAAGCTCTCTTGCAAGTGCTGAGCAGTTCAAAAAGGTAAAGGAGATAATCACAGCGGAAAGCTCAAGAAGATTTGTTGTGCCGTCTGCTCCTGGTAAAAGATTTTCAAACGATACAAAGGTAACTGATATGCTTTACGGCTGCTATGATCTTGCTGCAAAGGGCAAGGATTTCAGCAGCGAGTTCGACGCTATCAAGGAAAGATATTACGGCATAATCAATGATCTGGGTCTTGACCTTTCTCTTGAAAAGGAGTTTGAAACTATCAAGGCTTGCTTTATCGGCAAGGCAGGACGTGACTATGCGGCTTCTCGTGGCGAGTATCTTAACGGTATCGTTCTTGCTAAATATCTTGGATATAACTTTGTTGACGCTGCCGATGTTATCTATTTTAACGATCAGGGTCAGTTTGATTCTGCAAGAACAAACGAGGTGCTTCCTCAAAGACTTGCTACACTTGACAATGCGGTAATACCTGGTTTCTACGGCTCAATGCCAAACGATACTATCAAGACATTTTCAAGAGGCGGTTCTGACGTAACAGGTTCTATCGTTGCCGCAGCAGTAAACGCTGATCTTTATGAGAACTGGACAGACGTATCAGGCTTCCTGGTATGCGACCCTAGAATTATCGACAACCCACAGCCTATCACTACCATAACATATAAGGAACTGAGAGAGCTTTCTTACATGGGTGCAGGCGTACTTCATGAGGACGCTATTTTCCCTGTAAGAAAAGCAGGTATCCCAATAAACATCAAGAACACAAACAAGCCTGAGGATATGGGTACAATGATCGTTGAGTCCACATCTCAGAAGCCTGCATTCACGATCACAGGTATAGCAGGCAAGAAGGGCTTTACTGTAGTTAATATCGAAAAGGATATGATGAACGCAGAGCTTGGTTTCGGCAGAAGAGTGCTTGAAGTATTCGAGAAGAATGGTATCTGCTTTGAGCATATGCCATCAGGTATCGACACAATGTCTGTTGTTGTTCATCAGGCAGAGTTTGCTCCAAAGGAGCAGGAGATAATGTCAGGTCTGCACAGAAACTGTCACCCTGATACAATTGATATTGAAACAGACCTTGCGCTTATTGCAGTTGTGGGACGTGCAATGAAGTCAAACAGAGGTACAGCAGGCAGAATATTCTCAGCCCTTGCACACGCTCATGTAAACGTAAAGATGATAGATCAGGGCTCTAGCGAGCTTAACATCATCATCGGTGTGAATGAGGCTGATTTTGAATCTGCAATGAAGGCTATCTATACAATTTTTGTTGATACACAGCTTTAATACAATATAAAAAATATGGCGGACGGCTTTGGCTGTCCGCTTTTTTGGTGCGAAAAAAGCGTCCCGAAAATTATCGGAACGCTCTTATTTATTTCTTCTTGTCAGAAAGCTCAGTGATTATCTGAATGAACGAATCAACGTCAGAGAAGTCCTTGTAAACGGAAGCAAAACGCACATATGCAACGTGGTCAAGCTTTTTCAGACCCATAAGCACCATATCGCCTATCTCACTTGTAGTGGTCTCGGTCTGCATTTTGTTTGCAAAGGTGTTCTCTATATCGTCAACAAGGTTTTTCATATCATCAACACTGACAGGACGCTTTTTGATAGCGTTCTGAATGCCTTTTATAAGCTTCTGTCTGTCAAAAGGCTCAAACGAGCCGTCACGCTTGTATACCATAAGCTGTGGCTTTTCCACCACCTCATAAGTAGTGAAACGCTTTCCGCATTTCGGACACTCACGGCGGCGACGCTTTTTTCCCTCGCTTGGACGTGAATCTATTACTCTTGTATCTTCATAGTTGCAAAAAGGACATCTCATTATAAACACTCCTTAGTTAAGAGAAAATTTTGTGCGTGATATTGCATATATTGTGCTTTTATTAATTAATTATACCATAGATTGTGGACGATTGCAAGAGGGTATATAAAAAAAGTTGCGGTAAAGGGACTCAGCAATTTTGCGGCAGACAAACCATAGCATAAATGTAGGGGACGGCGCCCTCGACGTCCCCTACATGGGTAGTGCAATATTTATGCACGGATATGGCAGACTTGAAGAAAGATTTAGTGTACAAAAAAACAGACAGCAGAAGCCGTCTGTTTTTGTTTGATATATTACTTGTTAAGATATTCGAGATTTTTTCTGATAAGATCGCATCTCTGCTTGACGCAGTCAACAGAACGCAGTGGGTCTGACGGAGTGTTGAATGTGTAATCCATAAGCTTGTCGATAGTTGTTGACGCAACGTGAAGTCTTGTGTCTGATGAAGCGTAGTAAATGTACACGTCACCGTTTTCACGAACGATCGCGCCGTTTGTGAACGCAACGTTTGATACGTCACCCACTCTTTCACTGCCGTGTGGTGCAATGAAAAGTCCTGACGGCGAAGCGATTAGCTTAGAAGGGTCTTTAAGGTCAGTTGCGAATACATAAATTACGTATCTAAGACCTGCGGCTGTGTTTCTTACGCCATGTGCAATGTGTATCCAACCCTTTGGTGTCTTGATAGGCACTGCGCCTGCACCGTTCTTTACCTCTGTGATTGTGTGATATTGCCTTGGTGAGATAACAACTTCGTCTGTGCAGATAACAGGGTTTGTGATGTCTTCGCAAAGACCGAAGCATACTCCTCCGCCTGAGCCAGTTTCGATAAAATCGTCCTGTGGACGTGTGTAGAAGGCGTACTTTCCGTCAACGAACTCAGGGTGAAGTACAACGTTTCTCTGCTGTGGCGACTTGGACTTGAGATTAGGAAGTCTTTCCCATGTCTTAAGATCCTTTGTCCTTACGATTCCAGCCTGAGCTGTAGCGGCAGAAAGATCGTTTGAAGTCTTGTCCTTGCTCTCTGAGCAGAATACGCCGTATATCCAGCCGTCCTCATGCTGAGTAAGTCTCATATCGTATACGTTTGTTTCCTCCGGTTCAGTGTCAGGAAGCTGAACAGGGAAGTCCCAGAAACGGAAGCCGTCAACAGGGCTGTCGCTCTCTGCTACTGCAAAAAATGACTTTCTGTCATTGCCCTCAACTCTTGCAACAAGGTAATACTTGCCGTTGAGATAAATAGCGCCTGAGTTCAGTACTGCGTTTATGCCCAATCTCTCCATGAAGTATGGATTTGTCTCAGGGTTCATGTCATATTTCCAGATAATAGGTGCGTGTGCGGCTGTCAGAACAGGGTAAACGTATCTGTCATAAATTCCGTTGTAGCTGTCTGACACAATGTTTTTTCTGTTGATGAGAGCCTCATATTTGGCTGTCACCCTTGATTTGTTTCTTTCAAAATCTGTCATATCAAGCAATTTCCTTTCGGTAAAAAAATCTTCTTAAACAAGTATACTATAATAATTCGCTAATTACAAGTACCACTGAAAACATCAAACGATTACATGAAAAAAGTTTTACGAACTGCATAAATGCTGTACATATTTTGCTGTTTTGGTTAATGTTTTCTACAAAAAGCTCTTGTATCTGTTTTATATTCATTCAAAACGGGCATATTGAATATTTGAACTTTATGCGTATATTTTAAACTATATTGATTGTAATATTGCGTTTTAACAATACATATGGATTTAATTGTGCAAAGTGTACAATTAAATTGCTTATAATTGTGCTAAAACGGTGATTGACAATAGCTTTATATGTGTTGTATAATTATAGCAAGATTTAATATATGAACTCATCAACTACATACGGACAGCTTTAATGCTAAAATATTGAATTATGGAGGAATATTTTATGAATTACAAAAAGTACATAGCGGCTGTAATGGCTTTGTCAATGGCAACAGGAGTAGCGGGTTGCGGAAGCTCATCAAACTCTTCAAGCAAGGCGGAGGACGATTTTTCTGCAACAGAGAACGTTGCGGTAGCTGACACGGAATCTATCGAGGCTATCCCTGAGGGTGCTGAAAAAGAGATACTTTATCTCGGTGAGGGCGACCTTAACCCTACTAAGGGCAGTCCTGAGAAGAGCACAGAGCTTCAGCTTTTTGAGAGCAAGGGTGGAAAGATAAGATTCCAGCAGACTTCAAATGAGGACAGGTTTGATAATCTTGCTGCTGCTATCACAGCTAACAAGGATATTCCTGATATATTCAAGTATGAGTGGCTTGCATTCCCTTCACAGGTAGTAAAGGATATGTATCAGCCTATCGACAGCATAGTTGATTTCAGCCAGCCTTTGTGGTCTGCAACAAAGGATACAGCAGATCAGTTCATGCTCAATGGAAAGCATTATGTTGCGCCTCTTGGCTATTCTGCTTCTGCTATGCTCTGCTATGATAAGGATATCATTGACGCAGAGGGCCTTGACGATCCATATGAGCTTTATAAGAACAACGAGTGGAATTGGGATAACTGGTATGACATGATGTCGGAGTTTGTTTCAAACGCTCCTGCTGATGTTGAGAGATTTGGTATCAATGGTTGGTTCCAGACACAGGTCATTCAGCAGACCGGTAAAACAATGGTAAACTATGACGGAGAGAAGTTCACAAATAATATAAATGACCCTGATATTGAAAGAGCAGAAGATCTGCTTTATCAGGTAGGTAAGAACAACCTTGTAAACGGCAACTGGCTTGGCAATGCTAAGCAGGCGCTTAAAGACGGCAATCTGCTGTTCTACTGCATGGGTACATGGGCTATGACAGGAAATAACGGACCTTCTGACGCTGACACTTGGAGAGTGGTCCCTGTTCCGTCTGATCCTAACACTGATGAAAAGTACATGACATCTGATATGACGGCATATATGTGGGTAAGAGGTTCAACAGCTAAGGAGGCTGTTAAGTGCTGGTATGAGTGTTGCAGAATGGCTAACACAGATGAAACATATAAGGAAAACGGCAAAGAGAAATTTCTCAACGCTAACCCTAACTGGACAGAGGATATGTATCAGGTGATCGTTGACTGCTCATCTTCTGAGTACAATCAGGTGTTTGACTACGGCTACGGAATTTCTTCCACAATGTCTGACGACAACGCAAATGAGGACGGCAACTGCGTAACAAGAAAGCTTTATGAATACACAAACAAGGCTGACGATAATGGCAAACAATTCTCATGGACAGAGCTGAGAGAATCATACTCCGCAACTGTTGACGCCGAGCTTAAGACTATCAACGATGCTGTTGTTGCATTCAATAAGAAAAATTCATAAGAATACTTTACAAGACTTCGATTTTATCGGGGGCTTGTTTTTGCATAAAAATATGGCTCTGAGAGATACATTTCTCAGAGCCTTTGCTATTGTTATGTTTAGTTGTCCATACCCTCACGAACAGATTTGATAAACTTGCCAATATATTCAGGAGCGTCTTTGCCGTGTTCCTCAACAATTTTAACAACAGCACTTCCCATGATAACGCCGTCAGCGTACTGGGACATTTTCTTTGCCTGCTCAGGATTTGAAATTCCGAAACCTATGCAGCAAGGGCAGTGATTGTTGTTTCGGATAGGTGCAAGCAGCTCGTTAAAGTCTGTTGTTATCTCAGAACGCATACCAGTAACGCCAAGGGAGGATACAACATACAAAAAGCCTTTAGATTTTTCAGCTATCATTTTTACACGCTCGTGTGAAGTCGGTGCAACGAGGAAGATAGTGTAGATACCATTTTTCTCAGCCTCGCCCTCAAGCTCTTCACGTTCTTCAAAAGGCATATCTGGAACGATAACGCCGTCTATCTGTGTTTCTTTGCAAAGCTCAAAGAACTTTGCTGTACCGAACTTGAAGATAGTGTTTATATACATCATCAGAAGCATAGGCTTGTCAGTCTGTGTGCGGAGTTTTCTTACAAGGTCAAATATCTTGTCAAGATTTGTTCCACCACTGAGTGAACGCAGAGAAGCTTTCTGAATAGTCGCACCCTCTGCGATAGGGTCAGAGAACGGCACTCCGATCTCGATAATGTCAGAACCATTCTTATACATTTCAAGAACGCACTTTTCTGTTGTATCCATATCAGGGTCGCCTGCGGTGATAAATGTCACAAGCGCCTTTTTGTTTTCTGCTTTAAGCTTTTCAAAGCAAGCGTCTATCCTATTCTTCATTAAGGTCTACCTCCCTGTATCTTGCTATTGAGTAAACGTCCTTGTCGCCTCTGCCTGAAAGGTTGATGACAAGTATTGAGTCCTTATCCATTGTAGGAGCAATCTTAAGCGCAGCGGCAACTGCGTGTGATGACTCGATAGCAGGGATTATACCTTCTGTTCTTGAAAGGTACTCAAAAGCACAAACTGCTTCTTCATCGGTTATGTCAACATACTGCGCTCTGCCTATAGAGTTAAGATATGCGTGCTCAGGTCCGATACCTGGGTAGTCAAGACCTGCGGAAATTGAGTAAACAGGGTCGATCTGACCATATTCGTTCTGCAAAAAAAGCGATTTCATGCCGTGGAATATACCAAGTGAACCCTTTGCAACAGTTGCTGCATGGTCAGGTGTGTCAATGCCTCTGCCTGCTGCTTCTGCACCAACAAGCTTGACTGACTTGTCTTCGATAAAGTTGTAGAATGCACCCATAGCGTTTGAGCCACCGCCTACGCAGGCAACAACGCAATCAGGCAGTTTGCCTTCCTTTTCCATAAGCTGTGCCTTTATCTCAGCACTGATAACTTTCTGGAAATCCCTTACCATTGTAGGATAAGGGTGAGGTCCCATTACAGAGCCTATGCAGTAGAAAGTTGTGTCGATATTTGATACCCAATCTCTGAAAGCTTCATTGATAGCGTCTTTCAGTGTAGCAGTACCGCTTGCAACGCCTGTTACCTTTGCACCAAGAAGATTCATTCTGTAAACGTTAAGGGATTGTCTTTTCATATCGGTCTCGCCCATGTAGACCTCACATTCCAGACCCATAAGAGCGCAAACTGTAGCGGTAGCAACACCGTGTTGACCGGCACCGGTTTCAGCGATGATACGCTTTTTGCCCATTTTCTTTGCAAGAAGGATCTGACCTAAAACGTTGTTTATTTTGTGTGAACCTGTATGGTTCAGATCTTCACGCTTGATATAAATTTTAGGACCATTTAAATCCTTAGTCATTTTTTCTGCATAGTAAAGCATTGACGGACGCCCGGCATAATCTCTGTAAAGAGCCTTGAGTTCTTTACAGAATTCCTTGTCATTTTTATAGTGCTCATATGCTGCCTCAAGTTCACATACGGCATGCATAACTGTTTCCGGAACATATTGCCCGCCGTAAATTCCGAATCTACCTTTTTTATTCAAAGTTCCCACTCCTTATAAGTTTCATAATATTTTCTATTTTTTCCTTGTCTTTGAAACCGTCTGTTTCGATTCCGCCGGAGATGTCTATACCGTACGGTTTAACTGTTCTGACGGCATCACAGATATTATCCTTATTAAGACCTCCTGCGAGGAAAAAAGGGGTTTTTATATCAACGCTGTTAATAATACTCCAGTCTGCAGTTTTTCCTGTTCCGCCGTATTCATTTGCTGAAAAACTGTCAAGAAGCAGAAGATCTGCACCCATCATATCTGCAATTGTAATGTCCTCAGCATTTTTTACTCTGACAGCCTTCCATATTTTACATTTTACCATTTTTTTTAATTCTTGTAAATACTCGGCATTTTCATCGCCGTGAAGCTGAATCACGTCAAGTTCTTCGGCATAATATTTCAAAATGTATTCCAAAGGTTCGTTTACAAA
>OMBO01000913.1_pt1 | contig 14102 bp, 8 predicted proteins | sample 1644901 | NCBI WGS metagenome assembly OMBO01 (sample SAMEA103958144, study PRJEB25191) | human gut metagenome | reverse complement strand
CAGCATGGGAAAGAGAATGGTGCTCGGCAAGCCGCCGAGACCGGCGCCGATGGAACGCCACATGGACAGGGAGGAGCGTTCTTTTTCGTCATCGGTGACCACGGAGGCCAGCGAGCCGTAAGGAATGTTGACGCAGGTGTACATCATACCGTACAGAATGTAGGTAATGTAGGCAAACAGCAGGTATTTGGCCGCACTCAAATTGGGAATGACCGTAAACATCAGCACCGCAGACACCGCCAGCGGAATGGAAAACCAAAATACATACGGGCGGAATTTGCCTTGCTTGGTGGGTTTTCTGGAGTCAATGAACGCGCCCCAAATGGGGTCGTTGATGGCGTCCCAAAGCCGTGCCACCAAAATCAGAACCACGATCTTGGCAGGCTGAATGTGCAGCACATCGGTGTAAAACTTGTTTTGAAATGCACCGATCAGTGAGAAGGTCAATAGGCCGCCCATATCGCCCATGGCGTAGCCGATCTTGTCCTTAAACTTTATGCCGTGTGTTAAACTCTTTTCGCTCATAAAAATCCCCCTTCATTTGTGAAAAGATATTGAATGAAAATCCATTTCAAATCCGTGGGCAGCGCACAAAAATATAGCGCGTTTTCCCTTGCCGGCAGGGTACGCAAACGGGAAGTGCGAATCAGCGTGTGGTTTGCGAAGTGAATGGATCGTATATATGTGTCTTTCCTTATGAATGAACACGGTTCATTATGTTACTATCATACAATGCACGCCCCCGGTTGTCAACAAAAACAGGGGATCCTGCATTGACATCCTCGGTGGGTTCGGGTAAAATAAAAGCACAGACGGTTGTTGCCGATCAAAAAGAGAAATCTGTTCCCATTCCGAACACAGTCATCCAGCTCTTGTATAAGTCTATGCAGGGGCGATTTTGCTTTTTAGGCAAGGAGGAGTTATGCGAGCGAACATAAAGTATATGCTGAGAAACTGGATCGCCTGGGATAAGAAAAGCCCGGTGTACTTTCTGATCCGGGTGCCGGCACTGGTATTCCAGCCCATTGTTACCGCCTATATACCCAAGGCGATGATCGACTGCATCGAAAAGGGCGTTACCACCCGGCAACTGATTTTGGTGGTGGCGCTGCTGAGCCTGCTGCTGACCATTACCATTTGGCTGGATCCGTTTATGAAGGAGCTGATCCTGGGCGGTGCCCGGATCGTGCGCATGCGCTATGCGGTGGCTGCGTTTGAAAAAAATCTCAGTACCGACTATGCCAATATAGAAAATCTGGAAATGCGCGAGAAGCAAAAGCGAGCAGAGGTTTTTTATAACGGACGGTATGCAGGCGGTTCAAACTTTATAAGCACGCTGAATTTGTTTTTCGTTGCGGTGGTGGGTGTTGTTGCGTCCGGCGTACTCATCTACAAGATCAATATTTGGATGATTTTGCTGATTATTGCCACCTGCGGCGCCCAGTTTTGTTTGCAAAGAGCGCTGACGAAGAAACAGCGGCAAAACTTGGATCAACGCACGGAGCCTGCGGCGAAGTTCGATTATTTTTATAAGCTGTGCAAGGATGGCACGGCGGCAAAGGATATTCAGCTTTACAATATGGGCGATTATTTTATTCGGGCACTTGCCGCCTCCCTTTGCAGGATTGAAAAAATCTATGCCCGGTACACCCACACCTGCGTAGCGTTTAATGGCATTACCGCTTTGCTCAGCGCCGTGCGCCAGGCCATTGCCTATATTTACCTTGCGTATTTGACCGGCAAGGGTGCGCTCAGTGTGTCCGATTTTATCTTCTATTTCGGCATCATTACCGGCTTTTCCAACTGGGTGCTCCATTTGGGCTTTGCGGTCAATCAGATTGAGATGTGCTGCAAGGAGTGCCAGGCATACAGGGAGTATATTGCGTTTGAGGATCATGCAGAGGAGGGGGAGCGGCTGACCTCCAAATCCGTGGATCGGGTGGTGTTTGAGCATGTGTCCTTTCAGTATCCCTCTGCCGATGCACCTACGCTGAAGCATATTGACCTTACATTCAAAAATGGCGAAAAGATTGCCATTGTCGGGGAGAACGGCGCAGGCAAAACCACCTTTATCAAGCTGCTGTGCGGTCTGTACACGCCCACCGGCGGTCGCATTCTGTTAAACGGCAAAGATACTGCCACCATTGCAAAGAACAGCTATTTCGATTTGTTTTCGGCCATTTTTCAGGACTATTATTTCTTGCCCATGACCATTCAGCAAAACATAACGGCAAGCCTTGACTATGATCGGGAAAAATTTGACCTGGCGTTGCAGAAAGCCGAAATGTATGACAAGGTGTATGCCTTGCCAAAGGGCGCAGATACGCTAATGGACAGGAATGTGTATAAGGATGCGGTGGATTTTTCCGGCGGTGAAAAGCAAAAGCTGCTGCTTGCCAAGGCTATGTACAAGGACGCGTCGATTTTGATTTTGGACGAGCCCACGGCGGCGCTGGATCCGATTGCCGAAAATCAGCTGTACTTAAAATACAGTGAGCTGACCGATGGCAAACTCTCTTTCTTTATTTCCCACCGGCTGTCTTCCACCCGTTTTTGCGACCGGATTTTGTTTATGTCCGGCGGCCAAATCACCGAGATGGGCACCCACGAGGAGCTGATGGCCAAAAAGGGCGCATATTACAAAATGTTTCAGGTGCAAAGCTACTATTACAGAGAACAGGGGGTGGCTGTGCATGCGTAACTTTAAGATGATAGGTAAGATGTATCGGGAGATTGCCGGCCTGGACAAAGGTATTCTGCCTGTGGATTTCTTCTGTGCGATTTTGACCGGCGCCAAGCCCTTTGTGAACATTTGGTTCACTGCCAAGATCATCGGTATGATGACCGCCGGTGCGGACTTTAAGGGGCTTTTGGCCTATATTCTTGCGGCTGTGGCGCTTAATTTTGTGCTGGATTACGCAGGTGGGTTTTTATCTGACCTATACGATGTTAAATCCGACCTGCTGTTTAGCAGAGAAAATTTCAAAATGGCGGAAAAGCTGTTTCATATGGATTATGAAAAGCTGGAGGACAACACATTCAGAAAGACGATCCATAAGCACGAGGAGGCGGGCGCCAGCCGGTGGGCGCGGTTTTCGTATTTTATGTGGACCAGCCAGGTGTTTGTTAAGGGCGTGTTTACGGTGGCGGTGTCTGTGGTGATGATCCTGCCGCTTTTGAAAATCGGTTTTACCAAAACCGGCAATTCATTTTTTGAAAGACCTGTCTTTCTGATCCTGCTGATTGTCACTCTGATTGTTATGGCGGCGGTTATGGCGTTGATTGCCGTGCGGATGAACAAGTCGTACCTGGCTGCAAATGAGGCGTATGCCACGCTGGATCGTCTGTTCTATTCGCTCATTGACCTGTTTGCCGATTATAAAACCGGTAAGGAGATACGCCTATACAAAGAGCAGCACTTGATCGGCAAAATCGCAACGGAGAAGATTCTTACTGACGGCGAAAAAACGCTGAAGCAAATTTCCATGCGCACCGCAAAAACCAGCTCCATCGTTGCGGTGATGGGTGCCTTTGTTGCGTTTGGCGTGTATGTTTTTATCGGGGTCAAGGGCAATTTGGGGCTGTTTGACATTGGTGCGCTGGTGATGTACTGCGGCGCTTTTATGCAGATTGTAAACGGTGTTATGCTCATCGCTAACACGCTGGGCAAGCTGGCGGAGATCTTGCCGCTGGCTCGGATTTATTTTGAGATTATAGAGTGCACAGACAGCAAGCAATACGGTACCCGGACCCTGGACGGTGACCGATTTGAGATCGAGTTCAAAAATGTGTCGTTCAAATATCCGGGCGCAAATCAATATGCCTTGGAGAATGTGAGCATTAAAATTGAGAACGGCAGCCATCTGGCCGTGGTGGGCAGGAACGGCAGCGGCAAAACCACCTTTATCAAGCTGATGTGCCGCCTGTATGATGTGACCGACGGCGAAATTCTCATCAACGGCGAGAACATTCAGGCATACACCAAGGAGAGTATTACCGCACTGTATTCCGTAGTGTTCCAGGATTTCAAAATCTTCTCTGTGCCCCTGAGAGATACGGTTTGTGCCGGTTCCGCTTTTGACCGGGACAAGCTGTATACCTGCCTGGAAAATGCAAACATTAAGGAGCGAGTAGAGCGCCTGCCTCATCAGGAAAACACTTATCTTTATAAGGATTTGAACAAGGGCGGCGTAGAGATCTCCGGCGGCGAGGCGCAAAAGCTGGCCCTTGCCAGAGCGCTCTATAAGGACGCGCCGGTGGTGGTGCTGGACGAACCTACGGCGGCGCTGGATCCGATTGCGGAGAACGAGATTTACAGCCGCTTCAATTCCTTTGTGCAAAGCAAAACGGCCATTTACATTTCGCATCGGCTGTCCAGCTGCGTCTTTTGCGATACCATCGCCGTGTTTGATCACGCAAGGCTGGTGGAAAGCGGCACGCACACAGCGCTTTTGGCTGCCGACGGCCAATATGCAGCGCTTTGGAACGCGCAGGCAAAGTATTATGTGTAGCCTGCAGCAGCACAACAATGCCGCTCCCGGCGAAAATGAAAAAATGAAGGAAAAAGCAAAAAAACAGACATCCGTGTGGATGTCTGCTTTTTTCTTGCAAAATGCGGCAGCGGTTTTATTGACATCCGTCCAAAAATGTGATTTGATATACACAGAGCGCTTTTGTATTGTAAAGATAGTCGGGGCGCGCACAAAACAGCTTCAGATTGCAAAATGACATTTTGCGACAATGTTATGCTTTTGACGGCAGGAGGAGATTTTTATGAATAGAAAAAATGTAGGTATAGCCTTCGGCGCACTTTGTGGGCTGGCAGCTTTAACTGCAACGGCAGCGGAAATATTCTATGATATCTCAATCAACACGAAATCACCTATCCATATGAGCAAACTCAACAACTTGGTTCAAAAAGCCACGAATACTGACGGCAATGAAGAGGAAGCAAGTGCAAAATACAGCGGTATGACAGGCACGCCGGAAATCAAAGAATGGTATGCTACACACGGCGAGGATGTGTATATTCTGTCTGATTCGCTGCGCCTGCACGGAAAACGGTTCAAAAATACCGGCACAAAATATGTTCTTGTATGCCACGGCTACACAAGCAAGGCCAAGCATATGGCCGGATTTGTTCATAAATTTTACACGCTTGGTTACAATGTTTTGGCAGTAGATGCAAGAGCCCACGGCGACAGCGAGGGAACAAAAATCGGTATGGGCTGGCCGGAGCGTATGGATATTATAAAGTGGATAAACCGGATCCTTTCATGGGAGCCGAACGCCCGGATCGTTCTGCACGGTGTATCCATGGGGGCGGCAACGGTTTTGATGGCGTCAGGTGAAGATTTGCCCGAAAATGTGAAGGCTGTTATTGCAGATTGCGGCTACACGTCGGAATGGGATGAGTTCCAACGGGAGGCGGATACCCTGCATATTCCGTGGTTCCCCGTGCTCAACGCCACATCGGTGTTGTCAAAGATTCGTGACGGGTATGATTTTAAGCAGGCCAGCGCCCTTGCGCAGGTGAAAAAGAGCCGCATACCAACGCTGTTTATTCACGGCTCGTCGGATGAGCTTGTGCCGTACAGTATGCTGGGCGAATTGTATGCGGCTGCAGCCTGCGAAAAAGAGGAGCTTACCGTAGAAGGCGCAGGCCATGCGCTCTCGTCTTCTGTTGCGCCCACGCTGTATTGGCGTACAGTCGAGGATTTTATCGCAAAGTATTTAGATAGGTAAGCTAAATTTGTTTGCCATTTATGCGGCAATATGTATATATAAACGCCCGGGAGAAGCGGTTGGTGATGGAGGGTGCGCCGGCGTTTGGCGCGATGATCGTCGCTGATTTGGCAGGTGAAGGATCGCACAGGCAAAGCCTTAAAGGGCGGTGTGGACTACAATGTGTCTTATCCCAAGGGCATGAAAAATGTGGGCAAATACACGGTTAAGGTTACCTTTAAGGAGAACTACAAAGGCAGCAAGAGTGTGAAACTGTATTCCGGTTGGAGCAAGGCCAAGCGCGTGACCACTAAGAAATAATGAAACAAGCAGGCGGTTGTTACCGCCTGCTTTCCTTATTTTATTTTGCAATCAGCGTTTTATTTTTTAAGACAATGCTGACTCAATGAATGCAACGATTCTATTATATTTAGAATTTTCTATTTTATAATAAACAGGATTTCCTTTATGACAGATATCAAAATAAAAATAATCTTTTTTTAGTGTAATATCCAAAGAATTTTTATCGAGATTTAATGCCTGACCATCTGCAAAAATGAGCCTCAATTTATATTCTCCATTATCAGACATAAGTGATTTTTCACTTTCTAATCCCTTATCATAATCACTTAAATAACTGTTAATATCATCGATTTTATTTTCATTACATTCTTTAATGGTGCTTACTATCGAAGTAATTGCTTCCTTGTCTGTTATAGTGCCTTTTAGTAAAGGGCGAATGTCCCGATCCGTAATATTTTCTCCTTCCGGCAATTCAATCGTATAATCATAGAATTCATCTTGCCAAATCTCAATACCAATAATTTCATTATTGCCTTTTGCTGTGTATAAATTTAATAAATCTTCGATGGTATAGTCGGTAGTTAAACCATTCAAGTAGAATATATAATATTCATTATTGGTCTGAACTATAATTAAATGATCACTTTTGGCATATTTATAAACCAACGCTTTATAAAATTTATTGTGTTTAGCTTCTTCAACAGTCATTGGCACATAATTTGACAAGTCATTCGTAAGATTAAAATAATCAAGCGTACATACTAAATCGCCTATTTCTGATTGCTTTAATTCAATAGTATTATTCTTATCCGCTTTCGCATCTCCAAAATAATACTGCGAATAAATCTTGTTATCAATAATAATTTTTTGCGGATATTTAGTGTCTTCAATTTTAATTTTTATCGTCCGATTATCAGTAGAAAAGCCCTTATTATTTGTTGATGAATTCTGTGTAGTTTCAAAAGTATCAGAAGAATTATGATTTAAATATTTAACTGTTGATATTGAGGTGACAAGTATCATAAAACAAGCAGCAAATGATAAAGAAGCAACTTTCTTTTTTCTTTGAATTTGATTATGTTTTGAAATTTCTGATTTAACACCTGCTAATGTTTTTTTATACAAATCATCCGGTAATTTTAATTGATTATTATATTCGGTATAATTCATAATATACTACTCCTTTTCAAGATAGGTTTTCATTTTACTTTTCGCTCGTAACAAATGAGACTTTACGGTATTCTCATTGCTTTTCATTATTTTTGCTATATTCTTTATTGGAATTTGTTCATAATAAAACAGATAAATTACAAGTCTTTGATTTGCGGTTAATTTTATCATAGCTTCTTCTAAATCTAAATGATTGGTTATTGCTTTATCAAATTTATGATCCACAATTTTAATTGTATCATCTAATTCCAAATTTTGACGCGATTTTGAACGAAGAACATTTTTACTCAAATTTGCTGTTACTGTAAGAATCCAAGCTTTTTCATGATCCTCATCGTTAAATGCTTTATTAGAAATAAAATATTTAATAAATACCTCCTGCACAATATCCTCAGCATCATCTTTATTCAAAAGAAAATTGTATGCTGTTCTAAAAACGATACCGGCATACTTTTGATATAAATCATCAAAACGCTGATTGTCGAATTCAATTATGGACATATAATTCATCACCTCCTATAAATGAAACACATATTGACTAAAAAAAGTTGCAAAATTTTTTATATGTATACTGCAATTTTTTAGTAGGGTTATGTGTTTACATTAAAAACGCAATTCATTACAAAATAGTTATATGAAATTTGGAGTAATGCAAATGAAAACTATTAAAATTATATTAACTTGACCTAATATGAATTGCAAGTAAAAAGCGATCTGATTATTACAGATCGCTTTGGCTTTTTGATGGATAAACAATATAAAAGGCAGAAAATAAGAAAGGCACCGTGAAAAATCACGGTGCCAAAAGAATTGATATTCTTTTTAGTGTAAAACTATGAATTAATCATCACACCAACCATAACAAAACCATTCTAAATCAGCGACATTGTCAATATAGTCTTTGTTGTGCTTTTTAGACTTTGCCATATTTGCCTGATTTGCTTTGTAGGCTTTGTTGTTTGGATTGTGCTGGTTAGCATAATCATCCAACTGCTTTTGTGTATGCGTTTTCGATGATACACCTTTTTTCTTATTTGCCATAGTCTGCTCCTTTCTCCGTAGAACGAAGTGAAAACACACAACATAATAATGCATTAGAATAACCGCTCACCGAGGAGCTTTTTTAAGTCCTTTGGGGTAATTAATACGAACAATAAATAATAAACACCATTCAATGCAACTATTACTATCTACGGTTGTCGGAGTAATTATCAAAAAAGTATGTTCGCTGATTTTTTGATAATTAACATATTCAATATATCACAAAATTCTAAAAATATCAATATCATAAACGCAAGCAAAAATAGGGGAAAATAAATAAATAAAAAAAGAGCTGAATTTTCAGCTCTTTTTTTGTGGCAGAGGTGTAAGGATTCGAAGAATCGTTATTACGGGTTTATAATGCAATTAAACCCGTAACATCGTTCTGTCAAGTCTTTAAGGTGGAAATTTGCGAAGCAAATACTACCGTGACTTGACAGGTTGATATAATCTGCCATTACCTCGGAACATTCGTGTTCCGGGGCTTTTTTATGCCCGAATACTGCTTTTTACGGCGGCATTTGGGCATTTTTTCTTTGCTTCAAAATATCGTGAGAGTCTTTGAGAGATTTTAAGATACGGCTTATTTCAAAATTCCAAAGTCATTTTAGTGCGATTTAGGGCATTTATGACTGAGACTTTTGAGAGACATCGTTCAAATCAAAATCGTAACACGAATTGAAATGAGCAAAAAATTTGAGAGACTTTTTCCTCTGCGTGGGCTTGGTTTTTGTTGTTGCTATTGTGTAAATTCTAATGTATAATTATCTTTGTGACACTATGCAAAAAATATCGTTCGTTATTTAATATTAAGTATTCGATTAGTTAAAATCGAACAATATATGAACGACAAAACAGTTAAGGATGTCGGACTTGTATAAAATATTTGAACTTTCTGAATAAACTCTAAGTTTACATTATCATTTGCAAAAGCAAAGAGCGATTTTAAGTGTTCCCGCTTAAAGTCGCTCTTTTAAGATTGTTAATAATTTTTTGTAACTCCGGTGTTTCAATAGGCTCTCTGTTGTTGCCGCCGGAAGTTGTAATAACATCGCAAATTGTAAACTGTTGTATTTCTACCTGGGGTTTTACATATTCTTCCATTTTTTTCTCCTCTCTTATGCTCCGTATGCTTTTGCGCTGTTTCCGTAAAGCATCATTGTAGTTGTCATTTTATCAAGCGGTTTGTCCTTGTAATTGTCCCTTACCAAACGGGCATATGATTCAACGCTGAAAAGCATTGTGTTGCTGCAGGGCTTGTGATAAAGGTTTTAAGCGTTAAAAACCACCAGATGCAAATCGCTGTTGTATGCAAAGAAAATCCGCAAAAGGCCAAAGAAAAAAGCAGAAAGCAAGGATAAAAAAGAATCCCGATAACATTGAAACGGCAGATGAGAAATCATCTGTCGTTTGTTTTTATCTCTTCAGAAAAGATTCCACCGGTAGAACCGGGGGGTTCATCAATTGCTAAGCAGTCAAAAGGAGTCAAGACATAAAATCTTGACTCCTTTACTCTTTAGTCGTTCCAATCAGGTGGAGTGACAATCGGCTCATCGCCGCCACCGGATGTCGTAATTACATCAACGGTAGCAAACTTTTGAATGTCTGAATCAGGTTTGATATACTTTTCCTTCATCTTAATACCTCCTTAATTATTTCATATCTATCACATATATGGATATGCCGATTATTTGCCTGCATAGGCTTTTGCGGAATTGCCGTAACGCATCATTGCGTCTGTAACTGCTTTTAACTTTGCATCAGTAACAGTTGCGGCATAGGATTCCACACTGTACTTAAGTGTATAGCTGACTTGCTCATCGCCTTTGTATGCAGTGATAAATACTTCATCACTCATTTGATTTGCATATACACCGTCAAAATAGAAATACCAATAACCGTCTTTGCCTTTTTCAAAATTATCCGGATTTTCGGCATAGGTATATGTCAATGTTCTTGAACCTATTTTAACTTTGAATGAAAGGTCATCAAGAGTAACATTGGTCATATTCAGCGGTATTGCAATTTCAACCGAATTATTCAGCCTTAATGCCGTACCAAACTTTACAAGCCTGTTTTCGCAGGTTTCGTAACTTGCATTCTTGATATTCGTTAAATTCAAATCAGCCGTGCTGCGAAGTGCTTTTTGCTCATCGGTAAGTATATCGGTAAGTAAATTATCGGTTTTATAGTTTTGATATACCTGACAAGCCTCGCCGTAATATACCAAATCCACCAGCAAAGTTTTAAGCTTTGCAGAAGATGTAGGCTTATTCAGCGTTGACTTAATATAGTCGGTTGCACTGTATTTATAAGCATTACCGTTATATGTCACACCGTCTTTGACGCCATAGAATGTAATACTTACATCATCACCTAAAGCCTGCGGTGAAATACCCGTATAATCAAATATGCAATAAACGATTGAATTTGAAGTTAATGTTTTACCCGACGGATACACTTTTTCGGTTTTACCGTTTCGGGTAAACTCGGCATACACTTCGTCATAATAATCGACTACATCTTTGGTAATGTAAGTTGCAAGGGTGATACTGCTTTCAAGCGACAATGCATTACCTCTGCGACGAAGAAGAGCCGTATTCGGTGCCTCTTTTGTTTCACTTTCACCACAAGCGGAGCAAGTACGAGTCTGCGTGCCGTCTTTATAATCACTTGATGAATTATAAACAGCATCATTATTGTATTTCCAAGCAGACCAAGTGTGAGTGTGTTCTTCGTTTTTATTTTTGTAATAATATGTAACAACCGTTCCGTCTGAAACAATGGGAGTGTTTAAGCCGTCTGCCTTTACAAATTCATAGCCGTACAGTGATTTTGCAGGGGTTAAATTAAGTTTTGTGCCGTATGGCACGGTAAATGTTCCGCCGGCAGTGTTTGGAATTTCAGAGCCGTCCTCAAATTTATACTGAATTGAAACGGTTGTGTAGCGCTGTGTTTCCGTATTGTCGTCTGCAAGCACATTTCCGTTTTCATCGAGCACCTGAAATGCCACGGTATCGCCGCTCTTAAGCTGTGCATCAGACGGAATTTGATAAATAAGCGAGCAACTCTTTAAGCCTGAATTAAAGTCGCTTTTGATGTGATCCAAAGCACCGAGCGGCCAGAAATTTGCCTTATCATTCCAAACAGGAATGTCAAAGGTTTGTACTGTTTGAAGCGGATTCCCCGATGAATCGGTCGCAACGCTTCCGTCGGAGTGCTTAATCCACATTTTGAATTTTAATTGTCGTGCATTTTTATCTGAAATGTTTTGAATAACAGTTCTAAGCTCGATTTTTTTACCGTTCATATTAGTATTAAATCTGCTTTTGCTGTTGCCGCTCAAAAGTCGGTCATTGCGATTATATGTGTAATTATAATATGAACTTGTTTCAAGGTCGGTAAAATCAGACGGCTTTGAATAAGCACCCGTATATTCCTTAACCTCGGGAGTTGCAACATAAAGGTCTACATCCTTAACAAGCTGAGACATTCGCTTGAAGCCCTGCAAACGGCAAACCTCACAGAATTGATAGTTTGTGTCTCTCATTATGCACTCATAACTTGAAACAAGCATTTTTGAGCCGTAAGCATTGCGGCAGGTATATGTGTTTCTAAAACCTAAAAGCTGTCGCCATTTTATCTTTTCCGGGTCTTCAACCGAGGAAAGATTGAGTGATTTAAGTTCCTTATCGTCAAGCAAATATCCGCCGCTGTATTCATCACCGAGACCGAGCAAACCGTGTCCAAACTCGTGTGCAAAAGTTTTTGACGCACGATAACTGTCTGATGGCGAAATGAAATAATGGAAGCCGTATTCACGGTTATTATAAGCACCGCCGAAATCTGATTTTGTGTTTACAACCATAGCGAACTGAGCAATATAATCGTGAACATAATAATAAGGCTCATATTCCGAACCGGACGGAATTGTGTTTGGATCACACTTTTTTTTGATATGAGCATCGTGAATTTTCTCGATAAATTCAGGACCGATACATCTCTCAAAAATATGATTTTTCCACTGACTTCCGTGGAGATTATTAGAAATAACAGGCGAATTATATTTGTCGACTATAACATCAAAGAATGTACTTCCGCCATTGTCAAAACTTGATTCGGAAGCCGTACAAAGAGCGTAAACATTGAATCTGTCGGCATAACTGCGATAAGGCTCATATTTCATAGCATCCTGCCAAAGCCGTTTTACATCGTTGATGAATTTGCCCTGCTGACTTTTTGTATATCCCTCGCCGCAAACGACAACAACCATATTTTCCGTGTCGCTGCGTGTTTTTTGGATAGTATATACGGGAATGGTAGGATTAGAATATTTTCCGTCATTTGAATACCAAGGGCCTAAAGTGAGTTGAATACTTTGCTCGGTGCTGACATTCCAATCGGCATTTGCATCTTCGGTAGGTTCCGAAATTGTATAATCATCCTCTTGTTTGTTTGGAGCAGAGCCGACATAAGGGTTGCTTTGTGAGCCGCTGCCGGAAGTTGCAACAAAATATTCGGAATCAAGATAAAATGCAGGTCTTACGCCCAAATCGGAATACCACGGAGCATAACGACCGACCTGACCCGATGAACTGATATAACGCATATCGTGGTTGCAGTCGGTAACCGGGGTGCGGAGCCAATAGGGCCAAGCCATTCCGTCATTATTGTATGCGACATAATAGCCGTTGAGATTTTTCCATACGGCATTTGCTTGCTTAACATCAAGAAGGAATACCTTTTCGGTTGTGGTTTCAAAATACGCACTATCGTAATTTATTGCCGCATATGAAATATCGGTATAATATAACAAATCCGAATTTGCGTCTCCGTTAACTATGCCCTTGTTGTATTCGGGATGAGAAACGAGAGAACGCTGGGTAACGGTTTTCATTGCCGCAATTTCAGATTTTGAAAAAGCGTTGAGAAAACCAGCTTTTTCGTTGTACGCTCCCACACCGCTTACATATCCGTCTTTCGGAGGGTTGCCGCAAAGCCAATCGACTTTGCCTGCCTCTGCGGTTGAATTTAACCAAGAACGCATATTGCTGTCTTTCCAATAGTTAGAACCGTAATCATCACGCTTATAGCTTCTGCTGTGCGATTTTGAACTGCTGTTGTCATTTGTTTTGGCATCATATGCAAGGGTGTCAATAATTCTGTCTGCAAGCATAAGCGGTCCGTTATCGTCAATGCTTACACATCGCCAAAGAATCGAGGCATTGTTATACGTGCCCATTTTAACATAGTCACCGACTTTAATATCCGGCTTTGATGCCGCCTGAACGCTCATCGGCAAAATTGAGATTGCCATGCACAATGCCAACAATATTGCTGTTATTTTTTTCGTCATTAAGTCACTTCCTTTATAAGCGATATATTTGCTTTTATTATACTGTAAGGAATGATGTGTGTCAACGAAAATTCTGTTAATTCTTTGTCAATTTTGCAGCCGGTACATTTAATATTATACGAAGAAGAAAATCTTATCAAATATGCAAAAAGGCTTCTGCCCAAAACAGGGCAGAAGCCTTAAAAATTATGCGATTTTTAGGTTTAGTTGCAAGCCAAGGGGGACTATTTCATCTGCCCGAAAACATGTTTTTGAAAAAAGTGTTGCAAAAGCGGTTGAACACAAAGATTTTCATATCCGATAAGCCTGAATTTTGCGGCGCAATCGGTGCGGGATTGTTTGCCGTTGACAGCGACAGATTGTTGGAAAGGCTCGAATGTAACGCCTTGAACATAAGCCCGAAAAATCTTGTGATTTTAATCGGAACGAATGACATCGGCATAGGAATTCCGACCGAGTACACCTTGAAAAATATAAAAGAAATTTTGCAAAGAACGCAGACACTTTG
>OMBO01000912.1_pt1 | contig 14107 bp, 14 predicted proteins | sample 1644901 | NCBI WGS metagenome assembly OMBO01 (sample SAMEA103958144, study PRJEB25191) | human gut metagenome | reverse complement strand
AAACCGTGTTTTTCGCAATAAGCAACACAGAAATAATTTTTACCGTTATTCGTGAACCACTTGATTTTCTTCCGCAGATTCCGGTGGCACAGGTAGCATTTGGAACTGGTAACTTCATGATCTTCCAATGCTTCTGTTTTGTCTGCAAATTCCCTGGAAATATATTTGGCATAGCGGGAGAACTGGTGGTGGATCTCTGCTTTCCGGTTTTTCGGTAGATGATAGGTATCATAAGAGACATTTTCTAACACCGACTGGTTATGTAAACCAGCAAAAACTTTCGCGGTATAATAGGCATCGCTGAAAGCACGGTGGAAGGGAATGTCTTTTTTGATATGAAGAAAATCAATGGCATATTCCAGACTTCGGCGGCTCTTCCCATCCTCCAGTGCCAGACTGAACAGCTTCTGGGCATCGTAAAAGGGGAAAGGCCCATCTGCCAGAGGTCCCATTCCGTAGTAATTCATATTCCGCTGCAATTCGGTGAGATCCAGGGGTCCCCAGGTCACAAAGATGTAATCCTCGCCACACCATTCCAGAAAGCGCCCCATGACATCCACAAAGGGATGTCCCTTTTGCAGTTCCTCCATTTTCAGGTGAATAAGCTGGCTGGTGATCTGGTGCATCTGTGTATAAATCTGGGGGCGGATCAGTTCGCTGAACTCACTGATCATTTGCTGATGCTCATCCAGCTTTACCGCACCGATCTCGATGACCTCAAAAGGAATTTCTTTTTCTCCTGCCTTGGTACTGCTCTGATTCCATTCTAAATCCAGTACAATATAATTCATAAATTCTCCCATACATTTTCATGTTTTCCCTGCTTCTACCATTTTAATAAGTTCATGCAGGTTTCGCAACACAAATCGAATTACACACACTTTTCACAATTTAAACAAAAAATTTATACATTTCCCCGATAAGCTGAACACAAGTCATTCGCCGGAAAAGGAAAAAAAGTGGAGGTATTCGATGGAAAAAAAGAGAGGAAAGTGGCTTATCGCGGTACTCATACTGGTGCTTGCGGCAGCGTGTGCCGGAGGCTTTTATCTGGTAAAGAGCCGGAGCAGACAGGAAAACGGATAGTTTCCCGGCGGCGGGCAGATGCCGGGAGACATACCCGGTGGACAAAGCACCGGTATTACGGCGACAGGAACCGCCATTTTGAAAGTCTCCCAGGATAGCGTAGAAGAAGCCGGAGAAGAACTGGATACCAAACTTCAGGAAGCCCAGAACGCGGTGACGGATGCAGAAGCAGATATTGCAGAGTACGAGGAAATCCTGTCCACCAACCGCTATTATACGGACTACCGGGTACAGGAACTGCAGGACACCTATCAGGAAGACTACGATCTCTTTTGCAAATTCCTGGACACCTACGATATTACCTCTGTGAACGTGGAAACCGGAAAGTTTGACCCGGATCAGACTCAGCCTCCCAGAGATCAGTTACAGGTTTATCAAAGCTTCTGGAAAACCATTGGACAGGAGGCGCAGGAACTGACCCAGGCCAAGGAAAATTATCAGAAAGCCCAGGAAACCCTGGATGAACTGGAGGACGCCGAGACCGAGGCTCAGGAGAATCTCGATGAATTTGAAAGCCTCTTAGGAGATGGCATCCTACGGACGAGAAACAGCGGCGATGTGATTATGGTGGCATACGACGCAGGAACTTTTGATGGAATCGTAACGGAAATCAATCCTGTTTCCAATTCCTCTGGAAGAAGCTCCGTGACCTATACCGTTACGGTGACCCCTTCCGGAAATGTAAGTACTCTTTCTGCCAATATAACTGCCCGGGTTTCCTTTCTGGCAGGGAATATAGTAACAGAAACTAACGAAACACAAGAGTTACTAACAACAGAAACTAACAAAACACAACGAACAGGAGGGGGAGATTGTTTCCATCCGGATTGTACAAGGATGACAGAACCTGGTGTTTTCCCAACGTGAAACGAATCCCCGGTTTTTGAAAGCGGAGAACAGATACCAGACACCTCAAAAGACAAAAGGTGGGGAAGTATATTGGAATATAGGAAAAGAGAGGAAACGGAAATATGGCGGAACATGTAATTGATATGCGGCATATCAATAAGGGCTACATGCTGGGAGATGAAATGCTGCTCATTTTAAGAGATATCAATTTCACGGTAGATCCGGGGGAATTTGTGGCGATTTTAGGCCCCTCCGGTTCAGGAAAAACCACGTTAATGAATATGATTGGCTGTATGGATATCCTGAACAGTGGAGAATATTATCTCAACGGCAGAGCCATCCATGAGACTCCGGAGGAAGAACTGACGGAGGTGCGGAACAAGGAAATCGGCTTTATTTTTCAGAACTATCAGTTAATCCCTACCTACAATGTGTTACAGAATATCATTATGCCCCTGCTAGTGCGGGGCATGGATCATCGTACGGCGGCGAAGGAATGTAAGGAAACCATAAGATTGCTGGGACTGGAAGAACGGGTTGCCCATAAGCCCAACGAACTTTCCGGAGGACAGAAACAACGTGTTTCCATCGCCAGGGCATTGTCTGCCAAACACGCTATTTTACTGGCAGATGAGCCCACCGGTGCTTTGGATACCGCCAGTGGTAAAGAAGTATTAAAGCTTTTTGCCCAGTTAAACGAGATGGGAAACACCATCGTGATGATTACCCATGATTTGAAGGTGGCTCAGGCAGCAAAGCGGGTGGTTCGCATCGAAGATGGCTGTCTGACTGAAATGGAGGGATAGAAGTTAAGTCCATCCCCCGTCCATGGTAAGAATCTGTCCGGTAAGATAGGAAGGGGCATCCGCAAGCTGCAGGAGCATAGCAGCTATCTCTGCGGGTGTTCCGATTCGGTCTGCCGGGATTTCTTCTATAATAGAAGCAATTTCTTCTTCGGAAAAACAACGGTTCATGTCGGTATCAATCAGCCCACATGCCACGGCATTTACCTGGATATTGCTGGGGGCAAGCTCCTTGGCGAGAGCCCGGGTCAAGCCGTTTAATCCTGCCTTGGAGGCAGAATAGGCAACCTCCATGGAGGCACCCACATTCCCCCATACCGAAGACACGTTTAAAATTTTTCCCCGATGATTTTTTAACATCAGGGGAATTGCCAGGCGGCTGGTGTAAAAGGCACCGCTCAAATTGGTATTGAATACCCTTTGCCACGCATCCACACTCATTTCATGCAGGAGTCCCACATAGGAAATCCCTGCGTTGTTGACTAACACATCCAGAGAATCCAGCCCGGCAAAAACCGGTTCCAGGCTCGCCGGATCACTCACATCGGCAGCGAAAATTTCTACCTCTATTTTATAAGAAGAAACAAGTTCATCCCGAAGGGCTTGTAATGTCTCCAACCGGGTATGACACACCAGTGTCAGGTCATAGCCTGCTTTTGCAAAAGCGATGGCAGTGGCTCTTCCGATACCACGGGATGCCCCTGTAATCAATGCTCTTTTTTTCATAAAAAATCTCCATTCTTGCGCTGTTTTCCAGCGCATCTCAAGTTTGTGCGCAAGCACAAATCTTGTGTGTGAAAAATGGATTTTTCACACTAATATCCTCCGGCTTTTCTTATTCTATAAAAGCCGGAGGATGTTTTCAAGTCACAATTTATTGTTCTTGTGCCAGATCCTGTATCACCTGCTCAGGAACCTGCCCTTTCAAAAATACCATGTAGGTATAATTTCTTCTCTGGTTTGCCTCCTCTTTCCAGTAAATGTTGGCATCATAACTACTGTACGTGGCACCAATCACCCAGTTCAACAACGTGGAAGGATATAACGCTTTCATGATTTGTGCAATATCTGTCTCCTCTGTATACTGCACGGTTCTCCAGGAATAATCCGCCTCGGTTCCCTCCGGTAATGCATCCAGATTAATGGTAGGTCCATAAACCTCCAGTTCCTCTATCTGCGCTGCCTGAATATCTTCCCAGGGGAGCATGCCGTGCTCTTCCAACAGGGCAATCGTCTCCGTAAAGGAAGCATAAACCGGATAGGACCAGCTGTAGGATACGCTTTGGTTCTCACCCTTCTGAATTTCCAGTTTAAAGTTCATCTGTCCTACCGGAATATCATTTCGCATCGTATCAAAGGAACGGGCATTAAACTCTTTCCGGAAGGTGTCATATACTTCCTGGATATCCTGTCGGCTGGCTTCATAAGTACGGCTGGCGTTCTCATAATACCAGGTCATATTTCCCACCAGGTTTTCAAATTCCGGCTCGTTAAGCTGATAGCCCTCTTTCTGATAACCCTCATCTTTCAGTATTTCTTCCAGTAAGTCCCCATCCTCATCCAGATTCAGTACAATCTGACGGTAGATATCCCTGCCGTTTTTCATGCGATAATGTACGGTTCCAAAGGTCAGTTTTTCGCCATCCCGGTTCTTCCTTGTCTGCATGCCCCGCTCTGCTAACTGACAGACCAGTGCAAGATCACTGCAATGCATTCTGTCCAGAACCCATCTGCTCTCTGATACATAGCTTAAATCGGAAATATTGTCCGCATCCAATGCGATAAAATCCCCGTGCTGCATCTGTTCCAGATAGACACCGGCATATTCCACCTTTTCCGGGTTGGGTACATAGCGGTCGTACCCCATAGGGTCAAAGGCAAAAAACATAAGCACTACTGCGGACACCAATGCTGCCACTCCCATGGAAGGTAAATGATGCAGCGGAGCCTTTAAATCGAACTCATAAATCATTTCAATGATACAATGTCCCAGAACCAAGCCTACCACCAGTCCAAATACCTCAAAGACCATTGGGTTGTAGGACAAGCTTCGGAACACCAGTCCGAAGGTCAGGGAAATCGGCACCAGCATAATCATTTTCAGAGGCTGCTTGATTGCCGGAAAGGCAATGGCTTTGCCTGCGGCTTCTGATCCCCGTTTCCGGTATAAGACATAACCGATTGCCATGAAAATCACGATTAAAAGCAATGTTCTGGGAAGTGCTCCCCAGCTGGTCTGTGCTGCAATGGTTTCCCGGATTCCTTTCTCGCTAAGTTCCCGGTAGCCTACCCAGCTTGCATCATTGACAAACCACACCCAGGTAACGATCGGTGTCGTCCACAGCTTGGTGGCCGATAATACGCTGGCAGACAGATAGGAATAATGCTCAAAAAAGCTGGAAAAATGTTCCTGCACCAGTAAACGCAGCAATACCTCATACCCGGCAATCACAGCCGTTCCCAATAGGGTCACAACCAGATTTCCGGTCAGCATCACTGCCAGAAGTGTCACCGCAAAGCCTGCCATGAACCCAATGAGATTAAAAGCTACATCCAGCATCACCCATGTAAAGAATGTACCATTCATGCAATGATACAGAGCTGCAATACCCGCAGCCGCCAAAACACAAACCAGATGAATCACTGCATACATCAGGAAACTGTTTAACACGATAACCCAGAATCTCCGGGTTTTACTTACCGGCACGCTGTGATACAAATCCACCTTTTTCCGGTTATTCAGATAAGAAAATCCCTGCATTGCTGCCAGTACTCCGAAAAAAATTGCCAGAATAACAGGCACCGTAGAAACTCCCATCAAACCGTTCAGGCGAGAGAAGATCTGGGAACCATTGATTTCCCCTGCCGGCATCCGCAAGTCATTGATTTTATTATTAGACAGCACCATAGTCACTGCCACTGGATATTCAAAAATCTGTATGAGAAGCAAAAGCAAAGGATACCACATCCTGCGTCTCATATTCTCTCTCATACTAATTAAGAATGAGTTTTTTGATGTCATAGCCGATTACCTCCGTCTCACTGATAAAAATTTCCTCTAAGGATAAAGGCAGGACCTCGCAGAAAATGGTGTCTACCGATGCCAGCAAATTGGTAACATCCTCTCTGGAACCTCTTACGGTAATAGTAACAAGCGCACCTCTGTGATCTACCTTCATCACATTCAGGCTCTGCATGATCTTCTGCTCTTCTTCCTTGTCAGCAAATACGCACTGTACCTTCTGGATATTGCACTTCATGTCCTCCAGATCCTTAGACAGCAGTACACCGCCCTTATGTAACAGACCCACATGGTCACAGATGTCCTCCAATTCCCGCAGATTGTGGGAGGCAATGATGGGAGTCAGCCCTCTCTCTTCCATTTCGTTTGCAAAAATCGACTTCACACCCTGACGCATGACCGGGTCAAGACCATCAAAGGTCTCATCACAAAACAGATATTTCGTTCCCGCACAGATGCCTAAAAGCAATGCTGCCTGTTTTTTCATTCCTTTGGAAAAGGTATTGATCTTTCTCTTTTTATCCAGTTCAAAATGCTCTAAATATTGATAAAATTTATCTCTGTTGAAATTATCATAAATACTGCTATAATAATGCTCCATATCCCGTAAGGTGGCATTACTGAAAAAGTAAGGCTCGTCAGGAATAAAGAAAAACAGTTTCTTGGACTCCACATTGTCATAAACTTCCTTTCCGTCAATGAGAATTTCCCCACCATCCGGTTTCAGTACACCGGTAATCATTCGCATAATGGTACTTTTTCCCGCACCATTGGTTCCAATCATTCCGAATACGCAGCCCTCTTTAATTTTGACGCTCACATCGTTCACTGCCACAATCTCTTCAAAATGTTTACTTACATGTGTCAGTTCGATCATTGCACTCCACCCTCTTTCTTAAATACTTCTTCAACGATCTGTAATAACTCGTCTTTCGTTACGCCGGACTCCATCGCCTGCATAGCTTTCTGTCGGAACACTTCCAGCTGCTGGCTTCGCCGTTTTGCCTTTAACTCTTCATCATAGGAGACGAAATTTCCCCGTCCCTTCACGGTATAAATATATCCCCGTCGTTCCAGTTCCGCATAAGCTTTCTGTATGGTGTTCGGATTGATAGAAAGCTCCATTGCCAGACTTCGTACCGATGGCATTTGATCTTCCGGTTTAAGAACGCCCCGTTCGATTAATACCTGAAATCGTTCCACGATCTGTTCATATAAAGGACGATTATCTTTATAATCAATGACGATCACACAAGTACACCTCCTTTTCTTTATTGCTTTGCTGCATTCAAGATAGCATGCTAACTGTATTATGTCAAGTAGTACACATGGTATGCTAAGAAAGTTTTAAGAAATTTCTCATCACGGAACGGATTGACTTTTATTTTCATACCCGATAAACTGAAAATACATTTGAATTCTTGGTAACCCGTTATAAATTGCAGAAAGAGTGAGGCCAGATTGATTAAAAACCTGTTACTGAAAAATAAGAAACTCAAAGAAAAAATTGACGAATCCATTCAGGCAGTAGTTCCCATCACCATGATTGTACTATTGCTGAGTATCTTTCTTGTCCCTATGGAAACAGGAACCATTGCCATGTTTCTGGTAGGCGCTTTTATGTTGATCATCGGCATGGCTTTCTTCCAGCTGGGCGCCGAGATGTCCATGACTCCCTTAGGTGAAGGCGTGGGTGCCCAGATTATGAAAACCAAACGGCTTCCCGTTTTAATTTTGGTCTGCTTTGTGATGGGCGTAATCATCACGATTGCGGAGCCAGATTTACAGGTTCTTGCCAATCAGGTTCCTTCCATTCCCAACGAAACACTGATCTGGACTGTTGCACTGGGCGTAGGTGCCTTTCTGGTGTTAGCAGTTCTGCGTATTCTTTTTAAGCTGCGGCTTTCCCTTTTACTTTTCATTCTGTATATTGCCGTATTCCTGTTGTCCTTTGTGGCTCCCGCAGACTTTATCTCGGTGGCATTTGACTCCGGCGGTGTGACCACCGGTCCCATGACGGTTCCCTTTATCATGGCAATCGGTGTAGGTCTTTCTTCCATCCGAAGCGATAAGAACGGAGCCAGCGACAGTTTCGGTCTGGTATCCCTATGCAGCATCGGTCCTATCGCCATGGTGCTTTTACTGGGTATCTTTTACCATCCCACCGGTGCCTCTTACAATGCTACGGAAATTCCTGATGTCATAACCATGCAGGATGTCATGCGGCAGTTTGTACATATGCTTCCCGACTATGCCAAAGAGGTGCTTTCCTCTATTTTCCCGGTTCTGGTCGTGTTCCTTCTCTTTCAGGCAACCTCCAGAAGATATCACAAGAACCAAATGATTAAAATGCTCATGGGCTTTTTATATACCATTATCGGATTGATCCTGTTTCTCACCGGTGTCAATGTAGGATTTGCCCCGGTAGGAAGTCTGTTAGGCAGCAGCCTGGCGGCACGTTCCTGGAAATGGGCGCTTGTTCCCATCGGTGCGCTCATCGGTTATTACATTGTAAAGGCAGAGCCTGCCGTGCAAGTGTTAAATAAACAAGTGGAAGACATTACCAACGGTTCCATCTCCCGTAATGCCATGAATACCTGCCTTTCCATCGGTGTTGCATCCTCTGTGGCCCTCGCCATGGTTCGTGTACTCACCGGTTTGAATATTGATTCCCGGTTACATGATCGCACTGGCACTTACCAAATTCGTACCCAAAGTATTTGTCGGTATTGCCTTTGACTCCGGCGGTGTTGCCAGTGGTCCCATGACCTCCACTTTCCTTCTGCCCCTCGCTATGGGTGCCTGTACCGCAGTCGGAGGAAACGTGGTTACCGATGCTTTTGGTGTCGTTGCCATGGTTGCCATGGCTCCCCTGATTGCCATCCAGATTATGGGGGCATGGTATCAATTCAACCAGAAGAAGGCTTCCGAAGCACCTGCTATCGCCAATATTGACGACAATATCATCATCGATATGGAGGAGGAATAGGCATGGATTTTATGAAACACAACACGGCACATAAACCGGCATTCCGTTGTCTGGTCATTATCATTGATGCCAATATCCGCAACCGGCTGGCAGAGTTTCTTACGGATTCCGGAATTCCCATCTACTACCAGATGCACGGAATCGGCACTGCCAGTTCTGATTTTTTAAATCTCTGCGGACTGGGAGATACCAACAAAGCCATTATGATCTGCTTTGTACCAAGACACCGGGTTAAAATGCTTCTCGCAGAAATGAATCAGGCATTACAGCTCCATAAAAAGGGCACCGGAATTGCAATCAGCATCCCTTTAAACGGCGCACAGGGCTGGCTTTATAAAATACTTAGTACCATGGATTCGGAACAGATGGAAACAGGACTTGAACATGAGGTGAAAAAGATGAGTGAAACCATTACACATGCAATGATTCTGGTAACCGCAAGACACGGCTACAGTGATGATATTATGCGAACTGCAAGAGCGGCCGGTGCCACCGGTGGTACGATTTTAAAGGGTCTGCGTTGCAGCCCTGCAGAGGCTGCCACCCACTTCGGTATCTCTCTTCAGGACGAACAGGAAATCGTGGCCATCGTGGTTCCCAGAGAAAAAAAGACAGAAATCATGACAGCAATCAGTACCCAGCACGGTATCAATACACCGGCTCAGAGCATCGTTCTCTCCCTGCCGGTAGATGCTATTATGGGATTATAAATTTTCACGCATAATTTTTCGTTTTCAGGGCATCCTCTCTGTTAACAGCTTATGGTAGTTTCCGAAAGGATGTGGCAATGATGCGTGAAGTCAGCAGTTCTCTCAAAGAAAATAAAGCATATTTCGACGGCAGCCTCCAGATCAATCAAAGTTTTGATCTGATTAACCGCCCTCTTCAGATCGGCGGTAGGGATGCCGTCCTTTATTTTATAAACGGATTCTGCAAAGAGGATCTGATGCAGAAAATACTTCAATACTTTCTGGGTCTGAAGGCAGAGGAAATGCCACAGGATGCAGAAAATATGATCCGTACTCTGGTTCCCCATGTAGAGGTTTCTGTCTCCGGTGACTGGGATTTTCTCACCCATAATCTCCTGTCAGGTCTGGTCGTTATATTCATTGATGGATACACAGAAGGAATTATCCTGGATGCCAGAGATTATCCGGCCCGCAGTGTGGATGAACCGGACAAGGACAAAGTTCTGCGAGGCTCCAAGGATGGTTTCGTGGAAACCGTTCTCCAAAACACGGCTCTCATCCGTCGCCGCATCCGTAGTACCGATCTTCATTTAGAGATTCTCAATGCCGGAAAAAGTTCGGAGACCGATATCGTTCTATGCTACATGAACTCCCGTGTGGACCATGACTTTCTGGAAGAAATCCGCAAGCGGATCACCAATATTCAGGTAGATGCTCTTACTTTAAACCAGGAAAGTCTGGCAGAATGCATCTACCATATAATCCCTTTCCCAAATTTAAGTTTACAGAGCGTCCTGACACAGCTTCCGCTCAAATTCTGGAAGGCGATATCGTTATTCTGGTTGACAACTCTCCTTCTGCCATGATCCTTCCCACCAGTATTTTTGACATGCTGGAAGAAGCAGACGATTACTATTTTCCTCCAATCACAGGCAGTTATCTGCGAATCACCCGCTTTCTTATTGCTTTGATGACTTACTTTCTGACCCCGACCTTTTTATTATTTACCATGTACCCCCAATGGCTTCCTGCCGGTTTTTCCTTTATTCTTGTGCAGGATACGGTAAACATCCCCCTTCTCGCCCAGTTTCTATTGCTGGAACTGGCTATTGATGGTTTGAAGCTTGCCGCAATCAATACTCCGAATATGCTCAGTACGCCTCTCTCCGTCATGGCAGCACTGGTACTGGGCGAATTCTCCGTCAACAGCGGCTGGTTTAATGCCGAAGTCATGCTCTATATGGCTTTTGTGGCGATTGCTAACTATACACAGAACAGCTATGAATTTGGCTATGCCATGAAATTCATGCGTATCATTACGTTAATCACCACATCCTTCCTGGGAATCTGGGGCTATATCGGTGGCATCACTTTTACCTTCTGCTGCCTGTTATTTAATAAAACCATCGCCGGACGAAGCTATCTCTATCCACTCATTCCCTTTGATGGAAATATGCTTTGGAAAAGACTTATCAGGCGTCGACTTCCCGGTTCCTACCCGCCTCCCGATCCGGATATAAAAAATCACTAATGCTTCATCTCCGCGAAGTGCACATCCTTGCGAGGCATTGTGTTTGATAGGAAATTCCTATCAAACATAAAAGGGACAGATTTTCATCTGTCCCCTGCACTCCGGCTACTGAATACCTGTACTGCCAAATCCCCCCCGGGCAGGGCCATCCAGGTTTTCTACTTCATCAAATACAATTTTCGGTTGGTGCTTCTGAATACGGAACTGGCAAATTCTGTCATTCACATGAATCTGGGTGTCACGCACTGCATACACCGGATATCGGTAAACATCTTCATTACCACAATACGTTTCGTCAATGACACCGATACTGTTGGTCTGAATAATTCCAAAATTCTTAAAGGTAGAGCTTCGAGGCGCAATGATGGCTTCATACCCCTCCGGCAGCTTCATGGAAATTCCCAGGTTAATCAGCCGGAACTCTCCCTTTTTTAATTCCACATCCTCTGCCGCACGTAAGTCGATCCAGTCGCTCTTTCCATCTACATAGGTTAATTTATCAATTTTATCGGTATGGTATTTAATCTTGATGGTTTCTGTCATCACAAACGTTCTCCTTTATTCGCCACAGCCACAGGGCATGACATCCTCTTTATTCTTGATTTCCCGGTCATACTCCGGACAGTGAAGCCAGACTTTTCCTTCGGGATCCTGCAAAGTCTTTTGCACGTCAATGACCCGTTGGTTTTTGCTTCCCTTCCACCGTAGGGTATTATCCTTTTCTTCCACGACAAATTCTCCATCCACTACTACATCCAAAAGTGGCATTAATGGGTCGTTTTGGATTTCTTCCCACAGAGATCCGGTATATAACCAGATGGTTTTCTTAGGATATTTCTCCCGGATTTCTCCGGCCAGTTCCCTTATTCCCACAATATTGGCCGGATGTAAAGGATCCCCGCCGCTAAAAGTAATTCCACTGATATAGCTTTTATCCAGTTGGTCAAAGATTTCCTGTCTCGCCGCCTCATCAAATAAAAGTCCGCCCTCCGGATCCCAAGTAATGGGATTCTGACATTCTTTACAGCAATGGTCACAGCCGGATACCCAAAATACCACACGCAGTCCATCACCATTTAACATATCTTCTTTCGTAATATTATGATAGCGCAATGCTCTATCCCCCGTTTGCTGATTTAAATTCTAATGCTTACATGGATTTCCGTTCTGCAATCTCTGCCATTTTAGCATCGGAAAGTCTGGTGTCTCCATGCACTCTGGAATATGCAAGATAACCATTCATCCGGTCAATCTTGGTAAGGTTTCTACTACCGCATTTCGGGCATACATCCATCTCCAGTTCCTGGTGCCCACAATCATCACAATAGGCCAGGGACAGATTTACGCCTTCATAAAAGCCCATATCCATGGCACGGCGCACCAGTGTTTTGATGGCTTCCGTATTGTAGCTGATGGGATATTTCACATACTGGATTTTACCGCCATTGCTTAATTCCCAGAAACGATATTCTTTATCCTGTTTCTCAATCGGCGTGATATCCTCCGTTACATGACAGTGGAAACTGTTGGACACATACTCTCTGTCCGATACGCCCTCCACGATACCATATTTGGCGCGGAACTGTTTCACCTGAAGTCCACAGAGATTCTCTGCAGGCGTTCCGTAAATGGCATAGAGATTGCCACTTTCTGGTTGATATGCTCCAATACTTCCAATGCGAACTGTCCGTCCTCCACCAGAGATTTTCCATTGTATAATTCCTGCAATTCATTAAAGGCAGTGATGCCAAAGCTTGCTGTTGCGGTCTTTAAAATAGGCTTGATCTTGTCATGAAGCTGCAGATGTCCACCCAAAAATCCACCTTCACAATAGGCTAAGGGGTTGGTAGACGCACGCATTTCTCCTAAATAGGCATAGGTACGGATATGAAGCTGACGGATCAGATTCAGATAATAATCCAGAACTTCATAGAAGTCCTTGCTCTCTTTTCTTGCCTTGGCAAGTATCATCGGCAGATGTAAGGACACTGCACCGATATTAAACCGTCCTACAAAAACCGGTACATCGTTATCATCTGCGGGATGCATGCCGCCTCTCTCATACCAGGGAGACAGAAATGCCCGACAGCCCATGGGGGAAATTACCTTGCCATAACGTTTGTACATGCTGGCAATATACCCTTTTCCCGTGAGACTGAGCCAATCCGGATACATGGTTTTTGCAGAGCATTCAATACCCGCTTCAAATACATCCTCTAACGGGCCACCCTCTCCGTGAAGGTTTTCATCGTATAAAAAGACAATCTTCGGGAAAAGAACCGGTTTCTTATGATCACGCTTTCCCTGTCCCTCTCGTCTTACATTCAATAATTTAATGGATGCCATCTTGGCAAAACGCCCGGTACCCAATCCTGCTGTCACCGTAATAAAAGGATAATCGCCACGGCTGCTGGCTACTGTATTGAACTTATATTCCCAGCCCTGGAAGCCCTGTTCAAACTCCTTTTCCACATCCTTGACCGCCTGCTCTTCCGCTTTGTCCTGGGGAACTCCCAGATTCACATACTTCTCTACATCCTTCGCATAAGACTTTTCTGCGTAAGGCTCCAGAATTTTATCTACTTCCGGTACCGTAAATCCACCATACTGCTGGCTTGCTGCACTAAGGACAATATCCCCGATCACATCGAAAGCTACATCCAGTGTCTTGGGCTCATTGTACCAGATATTTCCCATCTCAAAACCGCCTGTAAGCACGCTCTTGACATCAAACAGACAGCAGTTCATGGTATCACGACGTGCTGACATATCATGAACATAGATATAACCATCACGACATGCCTGAATTTCCTCTGTGGTCATAAAGAATTTCTGATACAGTTCTTTATTAAACTGATTAAAAATCAGGCTTCTCTTCGTGGATACCAGCGCGGAATCCGTATTGGCATTCTCTTTATCCCCGATGTACATGATGGACTGGCTCTTTTTGTATACATCATCCATCATCCGCACAAAATCCTGCTTGTAATTCCGGTAATCCCGGTAGCTTTTCGCTACAAGAGGTCTGGTGGCCTCCAGCGCAGACTCCACAATATTGTGCATGACGGGAATGGGAATCTCATCATCTCCCAGTTCGTCTACTTTATCCACAACGATCTGACAGATCCGGCGTTTCTC
>OMBO01000906.1_pt1 | contig 14245 bp, 10 predicted proteins | sample 1644901 | NCBI WGS metagenome assembly OMBO01 (sample SAMEA103958144, study PRJEB25191) | human gut metagenome | reverse complement strand
TTTCTTCTGCTTCACCTGACGGCTTACGAAGTTTTACGGACTTCCTGCCACTAAAAACGCCGATATAGCGCTTCAATTCTTTGTTAGGCAGATACAGATAATACCAATTGAGTTCAGGATGTTCCTTCCCTATTCCCGCCAATGGCGTGACTCCCTTATTTGACCCCTGGTCTGAGACGGAAGCGATTGAACTGCAGAGCAGTAACTTAGGCGCTTCGCTCGCTATGTTTTGATTATTATAAGAGAGTGCTTCGGTTGCAAGCTCCATAGGACTTTTTATTTCCATCAAAACATCATAATTAAATTATTCTTCTAAAAAATGAGGCTCGAATAAGCCATCAATTTTCGTTTTTTTGTTGGGGTTCTCTTAGTAAGAGAACCCCAAGTTTACTTAAATGCCTGATAGAGTGTCCTATAGTTATAACCTTTCATATTATTTTTGCAAACAATTGTCATTTATAAGCATACTTTGGAATACTTTTTTAATGCGGAATTTTCTGTATTAAGGAATTATAGCTATCTTTGCAGCAAAATGGGGTTCTCTTACTAAGAGAACTCCATTTTTTATTAAAGGCTTAAAAAGGGAAAAATCTTATTTTCAACACATTATATTATTTATACAATCAGAATCAATTTTCCTCTCACAATAATTATGGTGAACTAAAAATGCTCAAAAAGAAAGAGGCTTCCGTTTCCGGTCGCCTCTCTTTTCTTTTCGGATAAACGCTTTTATCCGTAAGTGTACTGACTTTCACAAGCAAATACTAACTATTAATCTTAAATCTATTACTATGAAAAACACATTATATTAACACGCGAATCGCATAGATTGTTCAACAAAAAGAGATGAAAAGAGTGTTAAATATATAACAAAGGGAGATCCAATTGTTTTTTAATGCAAGAATAACAATTAAGTCTGCTAAAAGTTGGAGAAACGGAAATACAAAAAACGCATCGTGATTTCACATAATCGTGACATAAGTAAAATACAATATAGATTATACAAAAACACACTACAAAAGAGAAAGGATGCCATCAGGGCACCCTTTCTCATCGCTCATTTGTAACTATAGAGAGTTAGACTCTCATTAAAAACGCTGTAAAATTAATAAAATAATTTTAGATGCAAAATTAGTTTTATAGAAAAATTCAAAAGGTATTCAAAGTTTAGATGAAAAAAACAATTATTTATTGGCTAGAACTGAAAAACATCCATCACGAGCAATACCAAGATAATCTAAAAATAAATTCACCCCACTCATCAATGTCGTCTTAGGTATAGGAAAACCCTCGTTGATTTCATAGTGTTGTGCCAACAAGTTTTCCCCCCCGGACAAACAATTCCGGATTGGCTGGGCAAAACATATACATTTCGCATATAGTGGGGTTACGGAATCCCTTACTTACCATCATTTTCATTTCAGCATTTCCGGGAAGATGAAAAGCCAGCCCACCTTGGAGAACCCACTCAGTGCCCACATGTGAATGATAGTCAATCCGCATACCCACATTTAAAGACAACCAACCTTGTATATCCTACCGAACATCAATATAGCCGGCAAATTCATCTTGTTCCTGTCGCTACAATCCGATTCCATGATTCCCCTGCCCGTAGTGAATAGCCCGGGAACCTGTTCGGTCAAAGCAGGAAGCACGGAAGGTTGATAAGTATGTTCCAAATTGCCTCCCTACCACCGAAATAGTCATCGGCAAATGCCGTATGTCCGTTTCATTCCGTGTTCCCGTAACCACCACTTCTTCTACCTTATAACTTCTCGTACGAGTAGTACCCTGCATATTTTCATGAACATGGAGCATGCTAACATTCATTATACCGACAGCACACAAACATGCAATAATCATTGTATTGTTTTTCATCTTCAAAGTTTTATCATACTTATTGTCTTCGTTTGCAAATTTACAATAAGGGAATGACATTCTTTGTAAATGAATTACAGGAATTACAACCTTAATTACTGACTATGGGCATCTTATGTCTTATCATTCGTATTTTAACGAACGAGCCGGTTTACTGTAAATAACCTTCATGGTCTGTCCTGCTACAGTTAAGAAGGAAATAAGCAGCATCAATACGATAGGCAACAAGAAGAACCACACCTCCAGTTCCGTCCGGAACGGATAATGACTCAACCATGCATTCATGCTGAACCAAGCTACCGGCAAAGCAATCACAACCGCGATAATAATAGGAATAAAGAAACCTTTACCCAACTGATAAAACAAATTCCAACGAGATGCCCCCAATACTTTCCGAATACCCATCTCCTTGGTGCGGACGGCACAAGAAAACATAACCAACACCCATAAACCTAAGCAAGAGATAAAAATAGCCAATCCGGTAAAACCTCCCATCAATACGCCGAAAGCCTCATCCTGACGGTACTGCCGGTCATAGAACTGGTTGAGGAAGAAATAATCAAAACTGGAATCCGCAAAGTAATTATTCCATATTTCTCCTATCTGTGATACTAATTCCGAAGGATCACCCGGTTTCATCACGACTGAAATATAACGCTGAGGAATCCAATCAATCTTATCTTTATGGAAAAGCATCACCCCTGTATAACCTTTATTCAACGCTTGTTGATGATAGTCCTTCACTACTCCGATTACCTGCATGGGCTCTCCTACCGTTTCAACAGCTATTTCCTCACCAATAGCATCATCATTATCCATATATCCTAACATACGGGCGGCTGTTTCGTTGATAACCAATTTATTCACATCGTCCCCATATTCCTCGGAAAAACCCCGTCCGGCTACCACCTCCAGTCCGTACGCATCTATATAGTCAGGGTCGCAACTTAACATTTCGTACAACCGGTTCTGCTTCAATGCATCATGCGCACGATGATTGGATAAAAACATGGCTACTTCTTCACCTGGTACAGCTCCGGAACAAGTTACTTTTGAAGCCAGCGGCAACTTTCTGATCACTTTCCGCATGGCTTCCATCTTTGTTTTCATTCCCTCGGTAGGCCCGGGAAACTTGATTACCAAAATCTGATCGGTCTTTACCCCCAAAGACTGGCGACGCATGTAATTGAGTTGTGCAAAAACAATCAGTGTACCACAAAGCAATATCATGGAGGCTGTATATTGTACAATAACCAATATTTTACGTGTATTCTCTCCGGCACGACTGTTCTGAAACTTACCTTTCAACAATACAATCGGCTTTTTGCGTAACAACGCACGCGCGGGATAGTAACCCGAGATATAAATACCGGCTACAAAAAGCAGCAAGACTAAAATGCCCCAATATTCGGTGAACCATACCGAGAAAGTGATGGTGCGTCCTACCAACTGATTGAATGCAGGAAGTAATAATTCGATTAGCCCGAGAGCAATGACAAAGGCAATCAGATTCATTACAAATGCCTCGAAAAGGAATTGGCTGACAAGCTGTTTCGGGAAAGCTCCCACTACCCTGCGCACCCCCACCTCCTTTGCACGCTCCATAGAACGGGCAACTGTCAGGTTTATATAATTGATCCAAGCGATAATCAAAATAGCAATAGCTCCGAAAATCAATGCGATAATGGCCGAACGGTTCCCTTTCAACTCGGCCTCATAACCTAATTGAGGATTAAGATGAATCTTCTCCAATGGCTCCAACCTCACTCCCCAAGTCTTGTTTTTCAATGCTTCTTCAGTTTTATACTTCTCGGCCAATTGAGGAAAAGCACGTTCTATCTCTTCTTTGCGCTCGGGCGAATCCAGCAATACATATGTATAGGCTTCATGTTTGTACCAATACTCCTGTACCCATTTAGGTAAGGTGGCATATGATAAAAGAAAATTATAATGTATATGCGAATTAGAAGGCATTTCTTTCATGACTCCGGTTACCTCACAAGACATTTTTCCCATATTGCTGTTAAAGATAAGTATCTTCCCGACAGGGTCTTCATCTCTGAAATATTTGCGGGCAATCCGTTCCGTGATCACAACCTGGCCCGGCATGGAAAGACAAGAGGTGCGGTCGCCTTTCAGCAATTCAAAATCAAACAGACGGAAGAAACCGGGATCAGCGTATGCTATCTCATTCTCACGCAAACACAATTCACCATATTTTACCAATTGCTCCGGTTGGATAATACATCCCACACGGGTATAATCCTCAATTCCTGCCAGATTTTCCTGCATGGCCGAACCATATCCGAATGAACTGGTCGCCCAATCATCCGTCAGAGCTTCCCCCTCATGAAAAGTACTTTGCACACGATAAATCCGGGCACTCTTACTATGCATCTTGTCAAAACTAAATTCAAAAGCAACGTAAGTAAGTATCAATAAGGCTGATGCCATGCCTACGGCCAAGCCGAAGATATTGATGAAGCTGAAACCTTTCCTCTTCATCAGATTACGCCAAGCGCTATTCCAATAATTTCGTATGATCATAAGATTTCAGTTTTGGTATCAGATTCCATGGGGCGGTTACGATTCTCGGCAATAATCTTACCATCCAGCAAACGGATTATACGATGTGCATAAGCAGCATCACGCTGTGAATGGGTAACAATGATGATGGTGGTTCCCTGCCTGTTCAGTGTACTGAGCAGTTCCATCACTTCCACCCCATTGGTAGAATCCAAATTACCTGTCGGCTCATCCGCCAGCAGAAGTCGGGCATTGGTTACTACGGCACGGGCAATAGCCACACGTTGCTGTTGTCCACCTGATAACTGTTGCGGCAGATGATTGGCACGGTGCAGCATATTCACTTTTTCAAGCACTTCCTTTACACGCCTGTTACGTTCTGCCGGCTTTATATTAAGATAAACCAATGGGAGTTCAATATTCTCATAGACAGTCAGTTCATCAATCAAATTAAAGCTTTGGAAGATGAAGCCGATACTTCCTTTACGTAGAGCGGTCAGTTGGTTTTCATTCATTTTATCCACTCGCTTTCCCTCAAAGAGATAGGAGCCCGAAGTAGGGGTATCTAATGTTCCAAGTATATTCAACAAGGTAGATTTTCCACAACCGGACGGTCCCATGATAGCGACAAATTCTCCCTTTCCAATCTCGAAAGTTACTTCATTCAATGCTTTGGTCTGCACTTCCTCGGTGCTGAACAACATAGAGAGGTTTTCTACTTTAATCATTCTTACGTGTGTTTTTTATTCGTTTAAAATCAGTTTCTCATTATCTCCAAACAGTTCGTAACCGGAAATAATAACTTTCTCACCGGAAGCCAGACCGTCAGTCACTTCATAAAACTGAGGATTCTGTCTGCCAATCTTAATAGGGCGTCTGACGGCAAATTTACCACTTTCATCCACAACATATATCCATCGCCCTCCGGTAATTTGGAAAAAACCTCCCCGAGGAATCAGAACAGCCTTGACAGGATCTCCCAACTGAAGATTGATATGATAAGTTTGTCCGGCCCGGATATTTCCGGGACGCCCTGCTGTGAAACGGAAATCAGTACGAAACTGCCCGTCCTTCACTTCAGGATATACTTTGGTTACTTCTAATTTATAATTCTCGCCGTCACGGGTAAAGTCGGCAGGAAGTTCCTGAACGACACGCTCCACATAATGCTCGTCAATCAATGCCTGTACCTTCAGATCAGCAGTAATAATCTGGCCGATATGTTCTCCGGCAGAAATGGATTGTCCGATTTGTGCTTCAAGATTACCCACCTGTCCGTCTATGGGAGCTTTCACTTTCAGATTTTCAAGACGTTCACGTACCAATGCCAGACTTCGTTTCATATTCATAATATTCTCGTCCAAGCTGGATATCTGAGTCAAACGAAACAAACTATCCTGACGGATCCGTTCATCCAATACCGACAATTGTTCTTTTGCCGCTTCATACTCCTCCGTAGCCTGGAGATAATCCTCCCTCGCTATCAATTGCTCCTCCATCAGCCGCTTGTATTGCCCGTAACGACGTTTCTTTATAAGAAAGTCTTTCTGCATACCGATACGGTCCTGCTTCAGGCTTAACCGTTCCTGCTCCATACTGATACGGGTATTACGCAACTCGTTTTCCTGATAGGCCAAATCAGCTTCACTTTGCATGATACCGATATTCAGCAGCGGATTACTCAGACGCAAAATCGCATCCCCTTTCTTTACCATTGCTCCTTCCTCATGAAGGCGTTCCTCCACCCTTCCGCCTTCTATAGCATCAAGGTAAATCATGCGACTGGGAAGTACTTGGCCAATCACGCGGATATAATCATTAAACTCATTTTCTGTAACTGTAGCGATAGTGATACGGCTTTTGTCAATGGTCATGGAAGAACCGGTATCACGAAAAATAAAATAGAGAATGAGTACCAGTATGAATAATACTCCCGTACCTCCATAAATCTGCTTGGGAGTGAAACGCTTTTTACGTTCAATTAGTGTGTCCATATTTTTAGTGGTTAATAAAACTTCCTGTTTGATAATACATAGCCAGTCGTGATGTCAGTTCGTACTGCAAACGTACTCTTATTTTTTCCGCTTTAGCGGCAAGCAGGCGATTTCGCGCCTCCATCAGTTGGAATACGGAAACAAGCCCTTCCTCCCACTTCCTTTCTGTTTCTTTCAGCACTTGTGTTTCGGCTTTTACCTGTAGGACAGCCTGTTGATGTTCTTCCCATCCCGAATGTAATGAAAGTACAATTTGTTCCGTTTCATTACGTAAATGCAGTTTCTCTTCCTCTATATTGTTCCGCACTCGCTGCAAATTCAATTTCTTCTTCTTTACTCCGGCATACCGATCCAATCCGCTAAGAATAGGAAATGAAATACCCACTCCTATATATTTATTCCAATGGTCACGCAATTGATGTAACGAGAACAAGGAATTATAAAAATCAGATCCCCATGAAAAACGGGCGAAGATGGTGGGGCTGAACTGCCCAAGGGCCACAGCATACTCCTTACGGGCTGCTCGTTCCCACATCTCCATCCGTTTATAATCCGGCAACGCGTATACAGATTGTAAATAGATTTCCTCTATTTCTACCTGAGGCATTAATAAGGGTGTATCTTCACCAGCTGATAAGGAAACAGACAAAGTATCTCCCTCTTTCATTCCTACTATTTCTTTCAAATAAAGGAAAGACATCTGACGATTTTTTTCATACGAACGCTTTCTGAACACATCTCCTTGATGACGTGCTTTCACCTCCTGCAAGTCCGAAAGCGACTTCAGGCCCAGTTCTACGAAAGTTTCCGTCTGCTTCAGATAACGTTCTCCCAAACGAAGCTGCTCAGCGGCCAATTCTGAAAGCTTTTTATCCAATGCCGCTTTATAATAGGCTTCGGCTACCTGATAAGCCAGATCATTTTGCTTTGCCAAATGATCCCATTCCTTCTCTTTTTTAGTCCAATGTGTATATCGCAAACGATTAATCCGGGCAAACCCTTCAAATAAAGAAAGAGTGATATCCATTCCTATAGTCCCTTGATTATACGAATCGGCAGTGTATCCATTGGTATCCGGATCGACAGAACGCCCGATGTGCCTGCCTACTTCCGCCTGTACTGAAACATGAGGAAGAAATTTACCCATGGCAGCCACATAGTCTGTACGTGCTTCCTTTACGTCTATCCGGATATTCTTGAAACCAGGATTATGTTCCCAGGCATAGCGTATGCAATCGTCCAGTGTACTTTGCCCACACACAGGCAAAGACAAACTCGACAACAAACACACAATTATCAAATTATTTTTCATTTTACTTTGGTTTAGACACAGAATAGAGATCAAATGGTATGCCAAAACAAACGACATACTAATAATCAACGAGTTACAAAAGAAGTCATAAACTGATCGTCCAATTTTTAGACGGTATAACGTCCAAATTATAAACACCGCAAAGCCAGGGCGATCCAAGGGAAATATTGAAGCACGGATAAAACGGACTGAAGACGCATTCCAAGTGTCAAACCGCCCCTACGGTAAATAAAAGCATTACAGAAAATAATAAAAAACGTCCAATAATTGGACACCTCATTTGCAGGAACAGTCAAAAGCAGATATCTTTAGCCTCTGAAAGCAAAATGCTATGGAAAAAGGAACAATTTTAATAGTAGATGATAATAAAGGAGTATTGGCCTCGCTGGAACTGTTGCTGGAAACGGAGTTCAGCGAAATAAAGACAGCCCATCATCCGAATCAAATTATATCTATTCTGAATACCTCTCCGGTAGATGTAATTATTCTTGATATGAATTTCTCAGCAGGAATCAATAACGGCAACGAAGGGTTGTATTGGCTGAAACGAATCCGCGAGATAGCTCCTGCACTACCCGTAGTCATGCTTACGGCATACGGGGATGTGGAACTGGCGGTAAGAGCTTTAAAGAATGATGCGACCGATTTCTTGTTGAAGCCTTGGGACAACCGGACCTTGGTATGCAAAATAAAAGAAGCTTTCGGAAGTGGTAAGAAAAGGAAAAACAGAGTCCCCGATAGAAGCCAATCACCAATGATTGTGGGAACATCTCCTGCCATGCAGCAGTTAATGAAAATGGTAGTGAAAGTAGCACGCACAGACGCCAATATCTTGATCACCGGAGAAAACGGAACGGGAAAAGAGATGCTGGCACAGGAAATACACCGGCTTTCCACACGACGGGAACATACTATGGTAACGGTAGATATGGGAGCAATCAGTGAATCTTTATTCGAAAGTGAGCTGTTCGGGCATGAACGCGGTTCTTTTACCGATGCCTATGAGAGCCGGCCGGGAAAGTTTGAAGCGGCATCCGGCAGTTCCCTGTTTATGGATGAAATAGGAAATCTCCCTCTAGCCATGCAGGCAAAGTTGCTCACCGTATTACAAAACCGAAAAATTACACGCATCGGCAGTAATAAAGTAATCCCAGTGGATATCCGGCTGCTTTCAGCTACTAACAAGAATATTCAGGAGATGGTGGATTCCGGGACTTTCCGTGAGGACTTATTGTACAGACTGAATACCATCCACCTGGAAATTCCGCCTTTGCGGGAACGGGGGAACGATATACATTTATTCATTGATTATTTTATGCAACGTTATGCCGCCAAATACGAAAAAAAAGATATTTCCTTGCATGAACATGCTTTGGAGAAATTATGTTCTTATCATTGGCCGGGAAATATCCGGGAATTACAACATGCCATCGAGAAAGCGATCATCTTATGTGAAGGAAATGTCATCCGTCCTAAAGACATTTTCGTAAAACAAACCTGGAACCCGCAATTCTCCACTACCGTACCCAATCTGGAAGAAGTGGAACGTCAGGCCATAGCAGCAGCTATCCGTCAAAACGATGGAAATCTGACGGCAACAGCCGAACAGTTAGGCATCAGCCGCCAGACACTTTACAATAAAATAAAACGGTTCAAGCTCTGATAATCATGGTATTCAGCAAACATCTATATATGGTTATCCTGAGCTACATCTTATTAATAATCGCTGTGGCCGGAGCAGGGATCGCACTTGTCATTACACATACCGCCCTCATTCTAGGCAGTCTGCTATTCATCTTTTCGCTTTTTTTAATCGAAACTTTGGTAAAACGGTTGAATAAGTTCAATACCAAAATAAGGATATTTCTGGATGCGGTGGAAGATAAAGAGAACATGATATTGTTCAACGAGCAATCGGCAGATAAAGAAATGAATGCACTGAGCCATTCACTAAACCGGATCAATGAATTGCTTGCCACAACGAAATCGCAGAGCCGGATACAGGAGAACTTTTATTACTCTTTACTGGAAGAAGTACCGAATGGAGTGTTAGCGTGGAGCTCCGAAAAGAGAGTCATATTTGTGAATGGCGCAGCTTTACGTTTGCTGGGAGTTAAGCCAATCATATTCCTCCGCCAACTGGAAGAGCAATATCCGGCCTTGAAAGATTTCATAGCCCATGGAAATGTGGAAGATTCTTTTCTTTTACAATCCAACTCAAAAAAACAGCTGTCACTATCCATGAACCGGATGAAACTAAATTCAGAAACGATTACCCTGTTGGCTATCAAAGATATCAGCAATGAACTAAGTGAGAAAGAAAGTGAGTCATGGAGCAAACTGACCCGGGTGCTTACTCATGAAATAATGAATACCATCGCTCCTATTGTTTCCCTGTCACAAACACTTTCATTGCGTCCCGGTACGGACGAGAAAGTAATACGAGGACTTGGAGTGATTCGTGAACAGAGCGAAAGATTGATGGAATTCACAGAATCATACCGACGCTTATCGTATATGCCGGAACCGAAAAAGAAGCGATTCTCACTGACCGATTCATTGCACAATCTGGGTCTGTTGCTACAATCTGATTTTGAGAATGCCCATATCCATTTCATTCTGCGCAGTACCCCTTCTGACATATATATTGAGGGCGATGAGAAGCAACTCTCTCAAGTTTTCTTAAATCTGCTGAAGAACAGTATGCAATCATTGGAAGGAAAGACAGACGGACAAATAGAAGTAACACTGGAGGTAACAGACAAACTTTATATAAAACTACTTGACAATGGGCGGGGAATCCCTATGGAGTTACAAGAAAAAATATTCGTTCCTTTCTTTACTACAAAAACAGAAGGGACGGGGATCGGGCTTAGTCTGTGCCGGCAGATTATAAAAAGACATGGGGGTAATCTCTATTTACAGGAAAGCGGACAAGGAAAAACTCTGTTTGTTATTGAATGGCCCATAGTTCCTTTTATTCCGAAATAACAGAGCTCATCACAGGATTACTCTGATTAACACAGATTATTCTTAAAAGTAAAGTGGAAATATAAAATAATAACCACTTATCTATAAACCAGCGTTAACCTAAGTAATCCGTAATGAAACATTTTTTATTTCTTTACCTTCAGTTCATAAAGGTCATGCCTGCGGTCACGCAAATTGCGCACACTGCCATACGTATGCAATTCATTCAACAGATTCAGATCAACATCCGAAACCAGAATCATTTCGGTATTCGGAGTCGCCTCAGCCCGTTTACCATCAGTAGGGAAAGCGAAATCACACGGAGTAAATACACCAGACTGTGCATACTGAATATCCATATTGTGTACACGCGGCAAATTACCCACACTACCGGCTATAACGACAAAACATTCATTCTCGATAGCCCGTGCCTGAGCACAAACACGCACACGAGAATAACCGTTCTGAGTATCAGTCAGGAATGGAACAAACAGAATCTGCATTCCCTGATCGGCCATGATACGAGAAAGTTCGGGAAATTCCACATCATAACAAATCAAAATACCAATCTTAGCGCAATCCGTATCAAAAGTCTGCACCATCTTACCACCCGAAAGACCCCAACTCTTTATCTCATCGGGAGTGACATGTACCTTTTCATACATTTCGTATGAACCGTCACGCCGTACTAAAAAACCAACATTATAAAGCCCTCCGTCCTCTTTTACGTATGGCATACTACCCGTAATGATATTAATATTATAACTGATAGCCAAATTGATAAAACGGTCGCGAACCTCTTCGGTATATTGTGCCAAACCACGAATGCTCTGGGCTTCTCCCAAATGATTGAACTTGGCCATCAACGGCGCATTGAAATATTCCGGAAAAAGAACAAAATCACTCTTATAATCGGAAACGGCATCTACGAAAAACTCAACCTGCTCAAATACATCATCCAATGTTTTATAAGGGCGCATCTGCCATTGCACTAACCCTACACGTACAGTGGTTTTCTTATCCACATAATCCTGCGTAGGCTCCTGATAATAAATATTATCCCATTGCAACAAAGTGGCACAATGCTTGGATTCTTCGTCATTGGGAAGATAATTCTTCATGACACGACGCACATGAAAATCATTGGAAAGCTGAAATGTCAATACTGGATCATAAATCTCACGGGAACGCACCTTATCCAAATATTCCTTAGGACGCATCGTATCCGCATACTTATAATAATTAGGAATACGACCACCGAACATGATCGCTTTCAGATTCAGTTTCTCGCATAATTCTTTCCGGTACTCATACATACGGCGTGCCAGACGCAAACCGCGATAATCCGGATGGATAAACACCTCGATACCATACAAAATATTCCCTTCCGGATTATGCGTACAGAAAGTTTCATTACCAGTTACTTTGGCATAGGTATGATCTCCCTTTACCATATCATAGTCTACAATAATAGAAAGAGCACATCCCACTATCTTATCGTCTACCACCGTTACTACTTGCCCTTCCGGAAAAATTCGGATAAGCGTTTCTATTTGCTCGTGTGTCCAAAACACATCCTTATCCGCATACACCCGCTTGAATGATTGTGATAATTGGATGTAATCTTCGATCTGTAAATTCCGGACCTCTACTTTATTAATTTTATGCATCGGTTCCATAATGATTCTCTTATTTATATTTTAAAACAGCGGTGCAAAGGTAGGACAAATTATAAAACGATGTTCTCCCAAACAGAAAAAGATAAAGAGAATATCACTCAGTATGAAAGAAAATATCTATGAACTTTTCATAGGATTTTCAGAAAACTTTTTGTTATCTTTGGAAAGTTAACCCAATAACAAACAAAAAACAACCAATTTTGCTATGAATAAAGAATTAATAATGAACCCTAACCAATTGGTGGCATTTCTAGAAAAACCTTGTGCAGAGTTTACCAAAGAAGACATAAAACGATACATTCAGCAGAATGGCATCCGTATGGTCAACTTTATGTATCCCGCCGGAGACGGACGACTGAAGACATTGAATTTCGTTATCAACAACCAAGCATATCTAGATGCTATCCTGACTTGCGGGGAGCGAGTGGACGGTTCCAGCCTATTTCCATTCATTGAGGCGGGCAGCAGTGATCTATATGTAATTCCCCGATTCCGGACGGCTTTTTTAGATCCTTTTGCCGAGATCCCCACACTTTCCATGCTTTGCTCTTTCTTTAACAAGGATGGAAAGCCGTTGGAAAGTTCACCCGAACATACCTTACACAAAGCATGCAAGGCATTCAATAAAATAACCGGTATGGAATTTCAGGCTATGGGAGAATTGGAGTACTATGTAATTGCTCCGGATACAAATATGTTCGAGGCAACAGACCAGAAAGGTTATCATGAATCAGCACCATACGCCAAGTTCAATGATTTCCGTACCCAGTGCATGGTCTATATTGCACAAGCAGGCGGACAAATAAAGTATGGACACTCCGAAGTAGGTAATTTTACCTTGAATGGCATGATATATGAACAGAATGAAATAGAATTCCTGCCTGTCAATGCCGAAGATGCGGCAGACCAATTGATGATTGCCAAATGGATTATACGTAATCTGGCCTATAAACATGGTTATAACATTACTTTCGCGCCTAAAATAACTACAGGAAAAGCTGGTTCCGGATTGCATATCCACATGCGTATCATGAAAGATGGACAAAACCAAATGTTGAAAGAAGGTGTTTTATCAGAAACAGCACGCAAAGCTATTGCCGGCATGATGGAACTTGCTCCATCCATCACTGCATTCGGTAACACCAATCCTACTTCTTATTTCCGCCTGGTTCCCCATCAGGAAGCGCCAACTAATATTTGCTGGGGTGACCGCAACCGTTCAGTATTGGTACGCGTACCTCTAGGATGGGCAACTAAAACAGATATGTGCATGACTGCCAATCCACTGGAAACGGAAAGCCATTATGATACCACACAAAAACAAACGGTGGAAATGCGATCACCGGACGGATCGGCCGATCTCTACCAACTGATAGCAGGACTAGCTGTAGCCTGCCGCCATGGTTTTGAAATAGAAAATGCACTAGACATTGCAGAAAAAACTTACGTAAACGTCAATATTCATCAGAAAGAAAATGCAGACAAACTGAAGGCATTGACCCAGCTTCCCGATAGCTGTACGGCTTCTGCAGCCTGTTTGCAGCAACAGCGCGAAATATTCCAAAAACATAATGTGTTCAGCCCTACTATGATTGATGGAATCATCAGCAAATTAACTGGCTATAACGATCTGACTTTACGTAACGACTTGAAAGATAATCCGGAAGGAATGTTAGCGTTGGTCAATAAATATTTCCATTGCGGATGATTTGACTAAAACAGCGGGAGGAGGGTATATCAATATTTATTGATTTGACCTTCTTCCGTTTTCTACATTCACGCCATGATAAATAAAAAAGATCAATGTATTTCTACACTGGTCTTTTCTTTTGAGCGGAAAACGAGACTCGAACTCGCGACCCTAACCTTGGCAAGGTTATGCTCTA
>OMBO01000877.1_pt1 | contig 14691 bp, 33 predicted proteins | sample 1644901 | NCBI WGS metagenome assembly OMBO01 (sample SAMEA103958144, study PRJEB25191) | human gut metagenome | reverse complement strand
GCGTCCTCAGCCTTTTTAGCTTTGGCAGCTTTTTTAGCGTCCTCAGCCTTTTTAGCTTTGGCAGCTTTTTTAGCGTCCTCAGCCTTTTTAGCTTTGGCAGCTTTTTTAGCGTCCTCAGCCTTTTTAGTTTCGGCAGCTTTTTTAGTTTCTTGCTGTCTAATTCTACTTTGTTCCATTTCTTCTGGATGTGTCTGAGCATACCCATATCCACCCATGATTGTTAAGGCAAGGAAACTAAGAAGTATATAACGTACTTTAAATCTGGTATTTTTTTTTAAAATATATTTTCTAATAACTGTTACGATAGCATAAATGAATAAAATAAATCCTAAAAGTATTGCAATGATTCCAAACCAGTAGCTTAAAGCTAATATAACAACAATTACTAGTATTTTGAACCATAATTTGTCATCCCACAAGTTTTTTAGTTTTTCCATAAATTTTCTCCCAACCTAGCTTTTAACGAGATTCAAGACATTGCTCGTGGTTTTATAAGTTCAATCCGGCCCGTTCGTCCACCAAACTTGGACGGATTTTTTATTTTACGAATTTATTTTTTGTCTATTCTCAATAGATAATTGAACTAAAAATCTATAAAAATCTGATACATCTAGTTTTTTAGGAAAAGAGAATTCATGGGTGGAAAGGGTAGTGGTTAAAGCTTTGTAGTACGGATTGGAAAGATAGGTAATGTACATATTTGTATCATCAAAACCGAATCCAGCCGCAGTGTAACGGACATCGACAATGCTGTCTAAGAAAATTTGTGTGATAGCTTTTTTCTGTCCAGTAACTCCTTGAGCATCAATAAACAAAAGTCGGTTATTGGTTACAATAATTTCATCCCGAATTAATTTATAAGATGAAATTATTTGCTCATTTTCAACGAGCATATGTGACCAATTATCTGTTGCCGTTTTGGTACTTTGTGCTGATGCATTACCCAACATTCCTTGCAAGAAACTCCCAGAATCAGCACCAGATACAGCCTTATCAACTTTGCGAGTAGTATCTGAAATTTTATCAGATGCGACTTTTGCAGCTTTGTCAGCGACCTTATTCAGATTATCTAATAATCCCATAAAAACCTCCTGTCCAGCTTTTATTGAGGTTCAAGACATTGCTCATAATTGTTTTATTTAAACAAATCCCAAATTGAGAAAGTTGTTTTCTTATAAACTTTGTTGTAAACTGCTTTTTTCGGATTTTTAATCATCCCCATGCCTTTTTTTCCATAACCAGGAATAAGGGCTTTTTTCACTTTACGTTTATATTTTGCAGTTGTTCTAGCTTTAAAACTTTTTGCTAAGCTAGGCTTTCTCATTCCAAATTTCATATTTTCTCCTAAAATTAAACAGTACCCAATAAATGCTGAAACTCTATTTCTGCCATATTATAGAAATTATGGCTTAGATGATAACGATCCAGAAATTGATAAATATTAACAGCTTCAATTACATCAAAATAACTAATGTAATCTACGATATAATCATGCATTTCTTGCTTATTTATACTAACTTTTATTTCATCTTCAAATATTTCAGTGATAGCTTCATGCAGCTCTAAATATTCATTTTTGATGATTGACTCAGCCAATTCAAAAGGTGCATCTGTTGTATTCACAAATACATTGAAATATTCATAGCTTCCCCCATTGGCTTCAAATATTTCCCAAAGCAGAAGAATCGCTTCGTGGTTAGCTCTAACTTCTTGTGGATTGATTGCATCAAAATATTTTCCACGATGGTTATCTTTATTAATGATATGAATCAATTCATGAGCAACTTCGAAAGGAGTTGCTTCATCAGAATTATAAATCATTACCCTAGCATCAACATTAACAACTGCCGGTAGTGGCATAGATTTAATATCACATATTTTAAATCCACATTTTTCAATTTCTTTAAGGAGATATTCTAAAAGCTCCTGTCTGCTCATAGAAACCTCCTATTTGTCTTCTAGCTCTTTTCCTAGAGCTTTTTTCATAGCTTCTTTTACTTCATCAGTTAGAGGTCTGCCATCAAATGAAACCCACTTGTCCCAATCAACTTTACTATCGTCTACTAAATCGGCAAGGTCAAATTTTTCTTGTTCGTTTTTAATGGAAACAATTTTAGATTTCTGCTCTTCTTGTTCTTTCAATTGAGAAGAAGCAGTATCAAGAACTATTTTTTGACGAGGTTCGTCAAGTTCGGAGCTAATTTGATTTATTTTATCCAGAATCGTAATTGACTGTTCTGATAAATTTTCATTCATCAATTTACTTAATGGAATAGAAAATATTTTTGCGATGTCATTTAAGACACCCGCTTTTGGCGTGTACTTGCCTTTTTCCCATTCACTTACAGATGAAGAACTTTTTCGCCCAAGTAAATTAGCAAGTTCTAATTGCTCCATATTATTTTTTTGTCTAAGATATTTTAAATTGATAGCAAAATAATTTTCATTACTATTATTCTTTTTCATAGATATATAATAACACATGTTTCGGTAAAAGTGAAATATATTTCTTGTTTTTTATATTATTTTTCGGTTTTTGTGAAGTTTACTCTTGACTTCGGAAAAACCGAAGTGTATAATTAACTCATAAAGTCAAACAAGCGAACAAACAAAACAGTTGCGAAGCTTCTGTGAATGTAGTTACACGTTGTATTCAACTCAGCGTAAGTAGCAAGTTTGGCAAATAAAAAGCCCCAGAGGGGCGGGAGGAGAGAATATTATGGATAATAACTATGGCTCTAACACAGGAGTGCTTTTAATAATTAGCGTTGTTTTGGCAATTTTGTCTATTATTTTAGTCTTCATGTAAATAGGCTTTATATTCTATTGTATCAGCTTTTTTATAAGTCTGATAACTTTGTATCAAGCTATTGTCGTTTCTGGTTTCATAGCACTTATTACCAAAACTTATTGGATAATAAAATGAACCTTCAGTAGTCTCTATATAAACAAAAAGATTATCTTGTTCAGAAATGCTACTCGGTGTAAAATCACCAAAGTAAAACGAATAGAAATCGGATGCTTCGGAGTAAGGGGCTATGGTTGTGGGAATTGTAGAAGTAGAATAAGTGCGGTGATGATTCTTGAATTTGAAATCAGCTAAAATTTCTTGTGAAATTGGTAAGCAATCTCCTTCGTCATATCTATATTTATTAGGGTGAGGTAATCCGTTGAATGTTGATTTGTTTTTATCAAATAACTTCATATGTTTGATGGTTATTGGTTTAGATGAATGATTAATAAAACTCATTCTAACAAAAAGAGTGTTTTGTTCGTTAGAGTCAATACAAAAATCAGAATTTACTCCGAGATTCATCTTAGCTTTTCTATAATTCTGAAAATAAATCCAAAACGAAATTAATAATGATAGACCTGACATTGTTATTGTTAAAAAATCTTTAAAGTTCATAAGAACCTCCAATATAATTTTAGTTTAGTCACTTACATTATATCACGGAGTTATGATATCGCTCACAATGAGCAGGGAAGACTGGCGAACAGGTTCGATTCCTGAACTTCCCTTACTGCGTATGCAGAAATTTAATAAACAGAAAGGATAATAATATGAACATTATCGAAGCAACAAAAAAAGCCTTAAAAGAAAATAAGGCAATTACAACTCCTGAAGACAAAGAACATGGTACTGTTTTTGTTCCAACAAATTCAATGCCGCTTGGTATCGTTATTGTGCCAACAGAGCCTGGTCTTGAAAAAGTTGAAGGAATTTATAAAGAAAAATGGACTTCAGCTTGTAAGTTTTGGAACCCTAAAGCTGAAGACCTCTTAAGAGATGATTGGGAGTTATTTTAATTTTAAAATCCAATCTGCAATTGTCTTGATAGTATTAATATTTTTGTTTTCAAAATATATTATCGTCTTATCAAGCAAATAGGAATCAATAATGGTATTGTTTCCATACTTATTAAAAACATATTCAGACCTAGATAATTCATTCATAGTTTCCAGAACATCATCTGGTAACCAATCAGGTACTAATTCGTAGATGTCAGAGATATGTCCAATTCTCTTTGCAGAGTTTTTCGAAACACCATTATTAATTTTACTAAGATACTCTTTATAAATTATTGCAAGTAGTTGTTTAGAGTCTTTAGTTAATTGAATATCATCCATATCGCCTACCTCCTTTCTATAATATTTTAGGGTTAGCACTGTTAGAGGTAGCGCTTACTCTAAAGATATTATAGCACCGAGGTTAATAACAAAAACATTAAATTTAAACTACAATTAAGAAAGGAGCCAGTATGGCAACAGCAATTACAGATTTAAGAAAACTAAATCGTTTATCGCAAAGTCAACTCGCAGAAAAGGCAGGATTGACTCAGAAGACAATCGGTAACTATGAAAAAGATATTAGCTTTATCCGAAATGCTCAATACAAAAATATTGAAAAAGTAGCAAAAGCATTAGGAGTATCTGTTGATATTATTTTTTTAGAAGATACTTCGGTTTTTCTGAAACGGATTAATCAACAAAATACAAAAGTAAGCTAAGAAAGGATTCAAAAATGAACGAATTACAAATTACAGAATTAAATGGTCAAAGAGTTTTGACTACTCAACAAATTGCTGATGGTTACGGAACAAAAAAACGGACTATCGTTGATAATTTCGGAAATAATAAATCACGATTTAAAGAAGGTAAGCATTTCTTTTTATTAGACGGAGAAGAACTGAAAAAATTCAAAGACAACAACGAAAATTTCGGTGTAGTCGGAAATCGAGCACCTAAACTTTACCTTTGGACAGAAAAAGGAGCATTACTTCATGCGAAATCTTTAGGAACTGATGAAGCTTGGGATATGTACGATATTTTAGTTGATACTTATTTCAAAGTTCAAGAAGAAAAGCAATTACCACAAACTCCTGAACAACAAATCGCATTACTCGCTCAAGGTAATGTGAACTTGAATAAAAAAGTCGAACAAATCGAAAATTCAGTTCTTGATTTGACTGACCGTTTCGGGCTCCCTTCAAATAAAGCTAAAGTTTTGCAAAAGAAAGTAGCAAGCAAAGTTTATATGTTTACTGGTGGTAAATATTCAAATGCTCATAAGAAGTTAGGAGCTAAGGTATTCAGAGAGTTTTATAAAGATTTGAACAATCGCTTCGATGTTGTGAAATATAGCGATATTTCATTAAGTCGTTATGATGAAGCGCTAGAATATCTTGATATGTGGCAACCCTCGTTCAATACAACGCTTGAAATTCGTGGATTGAACTCACAAACCAGTTTTGATTTTGAAGCTTAGAAAGGAAACAGAAATGACTACAATCGGAAAAGTTAAAATAGTTGAAATCGAAGATGGACCATTCATGACAGACGGAGAAATTGCTAAGTATCTGTATAAGACAGAAGTGTTAGATGAAAAAGGGAATATCGACAAAAAATCTAATGCTTATCTTCGGGCGCAAGGTAATATCAAAAAATTTGCTGATAATGCTCCTGATGGTTTTGTGATTGATGTTGACGGACGACTTACTCACTTGATTGCCTTCTTAGCATGGTCAATTTGGAGCAAGAAGTATCGAGGAATGTCTAGGGCGCCTAAGTTTATTGATTATTTTACAGAAAATAAAAATACACTAACTTCAATTTTATAAAGGAGCTGTGATGACCTACACATACATAGTCAACCCAGAGACGGGTGAAATCCTGTTTGACCTGGTACACGACTTAATCACACAAAACATCAGAGCAATCAAGCTCATTGCAAAGAAATTAAATGCGGTGCTCCGCTAGAAAGGTAGAAAATGAATATTATCGAAGCAACAAAAAAAGCAGTAGATGAAAATAAAGCCATCTACCGCAAATCACTTCCACATATTAAGTTTGTTCCGACAAACTCAAAAAATGTTGCATTTATCGTTTTTTCAGACAATGATGATAGAGCTGGGGGAATGTGGAATCCAATGGCAAAAGACATATTGTCTGATGATTGGGAAGTTCTTAATTAAGTCCAAGAGACTTAGTTATTACTGAAGAAGCGATTGTTGCCAACATTGATAAAGAAACACTACCAACCTTAGATGCAACTACTTTTGTTTCACTCCAAACCTTGGAGTCTCTAACATTATCTAGAAACTCATGGCCTTTCCAAGTTAGACTGCCAACAGAAACATAAAAAGGCCTTGCATTAACCCAATCAATTGTTGCAATGATAAATCCAGCTTCTTCTAGTCGAATAATAGTATATTCTATTTCCTCTTTAGAGAACTCAGAAGATTGACTTTCTTCAAAATCTTTCAGATGAAGGAAACTACCAAATTGATACTTATTCTCCACATCTAGAAGCACAGCACGGACACATTCTTCATTTAATTTCAAATCAACTTTCCTCCTTTCCATAAAACTAAGCAAATACCGCAAATATCTGCTCACAGTAATTATAGCACTCGGAGGATTAAAACGCATACATAGAAAGGGCATTAAAAATGTTCGGATTTAAAACAGAAGAAGAAAAAGCAATTCTTGCTGATTATGACAGGCTTTTAGCTGAAAATAAAGATTTGCTAGCTCATGATAAAGCGATGGAAGAAAACCGCAATGAGTGGATGGATTACGCTAAAGCCATTGAAGCTAAACTTGAAGCAGTTGAAACAGAATTAATTATTCGTCGTAAGAATGATGAATTTCGTCAAAAGTTGGCGGTGATGAAATGAAAAATCAAGTAAAAACAATTAATCATCTTGGACAAGTAGTTTATCAAGAGTCAGTCGAATTTTATAAAGAAAAACTCTCAGTTTACTCAAAAGATTTTCTTCAAAATTCGCTCATCCCTCAGCTTTATGAATGGTCAAATGCTTATAAAGCAGCGGTTGAACTGACAAAATAAAAAAGCCCGCACTGGCATGCGGACTAAGACGTGATATACATCTTTATATATTTTTATATCTAGATTATATCACGTTTCAACAAAAAAAGAAACGGAGAACATTATGGAATTACAACTTATACCAGTAGATGCAGATGGACAAAGGGTTGACTTGAATCCATCAGCTATAAAAGATATGGATAATGCCACACTTACAGGGTTCTTAGCTCAGGCCAAGATTATAGCTGACCTTTATAAAAAGGGCGAAACTGAGGTTAAAAAACGGCTTGATGAAGGTCAACAATTCAATCGTTTGAGTTATGGCAAAGCAGCACAACAAAAAGTCTTAACCATGACTAATAAACAGAAATATGACTTAGTTAAGGCTCATGGTTGGGATTGTGTAGAGCCAATTACTTTAACTAAGCTCAAGAGCAAGTTTGGAGATGGAATAGAACAAGAGCTTGAGCAGTCCGTTGTTTATAAAGATAAGAAAGCACCTCTTAAATGGGATGCGTGAGGTTCGATAAATGAAGAATATAACTCAAAAGCTTATCAAAGTTCAATCTGAGTTAAAAGCACCCAAAGGACAGAAAAATACTTTTGGTAATTATAACTATCGGAGTGCAGAAGATATTCTTGAAGCTGTAAAACCGCTTTTGTCAGAACAAGGTCTATTGATGACAATCACAGATATTATTGAGCAAGTAGGAGAACGTTACTATATCCAAGCGAAAGTTACCATTACTGACGGTGAGGATATGGTAGAGGTTACTGGATATGCTAGAGAATCACTCAATAAAAAAGGAATGGATGATAGCCAGATAACAGGAACGGCTAGTTCATACGCTCGTAAATACGCCATGAATGGCTTGTTCTTGATTGATGACACAAAGGATAGCGACAGCAACGAAAATCGCACAGAACGCGAAAATAGGGCTAAAAAAGTCGATGTGGAAGCGGAACGAGAAAAGCAAGCCAAAATTGCAAAACTTAACACCCAATTTGAAAATGGGCTGAAAGCAGCAAAAGAAAAAGGTGCTCCAATGGAGCTTCTAACTGAGTGGAATAAATTGCAGAAAGTGCAAGCCATTAAAGAAATTGCAAAATGGATTAATGAAAATACGGAGAAAAAATCATGAGTATTATAACAACAGTAGTTCAGGTCAATGATAAAAATACTAGAACAGTCAACACTCAAAAAGGGGAAAAGCAAGTCATCAGTACTCCTATTATTAAAGATTCAACTGGTAAATGGGTTTATGCATCAGCGTTTATTAATTTTAGAGTTGAAAATGGAGATATTTTGACGATTAGTGGACGAATTGAGCAAAAAGAAGATGGTCAGTATTTGAATAATAACTTTGCTTTCCCTACGGTGGAACGCTTGTATAAGCCCAAAGGAGCTGCTTCAAATTCATATCCTGCTAAAGATATTCCAAATATTGGCGAAGATATGGAAATCAACGACGAAGACCTACCATTTTAATTAAGTTATTGCTGGAGGGTGGCGGAACGAGCCGTAAAGTCAATGAGTATTTAGTGTTTACACATAACCACTCATCGCCAGCTTTTAATTTGAAAAATAAAACTTGAAATAAATATAGAAGAAAGGAGAAAGTTTGGAACAAAGTACAAAATTCTTCAATCAAATCCCAGTTCCAATTATTGAAGCTGATGATTTAAATGATTTTGAAAAACTTCTTTTTAGTGAAATATACACGATGGCTAATTCATTTGGAAGTATCTTTCCTTCAAATGCTTATCTTGCTAAAAGATACGGCAAGACAAAAGGAACTGTTTCAGCTAATCTGAAGCGTCTTGAAGAAAAAGGATACATTAAATTAGAATATGAGTTTGAAAATGGAGAAGTTAAAAAGAGATATATTTATCCCTATGTTGATAAATCGGTAGGGGGTATACCGAAGAATCCGCATACCCCTACCGAAGAATCATTAGAGGGTATACCGAAGAATCGTAAGTATAATATATCAACTAATAAATCAATTAATAAATCAAATAATAATATATCGGACAAGTCCGATAAAGAGTCTGATTTAGAAACTAGGTTTAATAATCTTTGGAAAATATATCCTAACAAAAAAGGTAAACCTAAAGCTCTATTAGCTTATAAAAGAGCTGTAAAATCTGGAACGACAGACGAAGAGATTAAAACGGGTCTTGAAAACTATTTGTCAGAAATTAGAGTTAAAAATACCCAACAGAACTATATAAAACATGGTAGCACATGGTTTAACGGCAAAGGTTGGGAAGATGACTATGATTTAACGCCTATTCAAGGATTTAAAAATAGCAAAGTTGTCAAATCTGCTCCTAACTGGTCTAATCAAAGATTTGAAAAAGACGAAGAAACGCTGACAGCGGAAGAATTCGAGGAATATATGAATGGCTTGGACTCTTAAAAAACGTGCTCTTGATGAGGGGCTATCAGAATATTACCGTAGCTTTATTCCTGGGATTACCCATAAACAATACTGCAGATATGTTGAAAAAGCTTATGAAGAGGAAATAGTATTAAGTCCTATCACTTTTATCGCAATAGTTAAAGGTATTGATAATGAAAAAGCAACCGAAATATTTTTTGAAAAAAATAAAGAACTGACAGATTCAGGAGTAATTCCTGCAATTGCTAGATTTGGAGAAGCAAGTGAAGTTTGAAATAGCAATAGAGCCAATGGCAAGCCCAAGACCTAGATTTAGCAGTAAAGGCGGATTTATAAAAGCTTATATGCCTAAGGAATACATGGCTTGGAAAGCTCAACTCTTGTTCAAGTGGAAATTGCTGAAATTGAAACAGGAAGTTTCAGGAAAACCACTATTTGTTAAATTGGGCTTCTATCTTGAGCCACCAATAGCAGTATCAAAAATAAAAAAGAATCAAGTAGCACTTAAAGCAGAAGCAATGCCAGTGGTTAAAAAGCCAGATATTGATAATTTGCAGAAATCTGTACTTGATGCACTAAATAAACATGCATGGCCAGATGACAACCAAATCAGTGATATCTATGCTAAGAAGCGCTACAGTTTGCGACCGCGGATAGAAATTGAAGTTACAGAAGTAGAATAGCTATAATTCATGAAAAATACGGTTACATTGAGCGCTTAAACCATTTCATGGATAATTTATCACGAACTAGGCAAAAGCGCTTAGAAGCTAAAATATGAGGTAGTAATATGTTCAGCAAAAATGAAATAAGGCGTGGAGATAAAATATGCTTCCGCGACACAAAATTCTTAAAAGTTATCGAAGTTACTGACAAATACATAACGGTTGAAAAAGACCAGTTCACTAAAAAATCAGTTAAGCGTGATGATTTTAGAATTGTAAAAATAAATGGAAGATACCATGCATGTGAACTCTTTGACAGAGTTGTGAAGTGAGGGATGAGATGAAACTAAGCGAGATTGAAGCGGTAGCGAAAGTCGTAAAAGAGGAAACTTCTCTTGAATATGGTGAATTAATATCAGAAGATAGCCAAGGATTACCAAATTTGCCAGTAGGGACAATGCTTTATAGTGCAGAGCAAATGCAAGCATTCGTGCTTATAAATGTGAGTATTGCTCTTGCTACGCATGAATTATATGAAGCGGAAGTATGTGGATTCCATTTGAACCAATTGGAAAAAGAAGAAATTGGAAAAATTATTCAAGAATTATTTACGGAGGACACGAAAAATGACTAAGGAATGGGTCGTCCAAGCAGAAGTAAACGGCAGATTCGGAGTAGTAAGACGTAGTGATGCTAACGGAACACGCAGAGCTTTTGATACTCGTGAAGCAGCGCAAAAATATTGTGATATGAGAAATGAGGAGAAAAATGATTAAGTTTGAAGAAGAAGCGATTAAAGAAGCTAAAAAAAGTAAATTTATAATGAACTCTTATGATGGAGAATTTACTGCTTCTGATATTGGGTTAAATATAAAGTTAGGGAGAGTCGCTTTCAACTTTCCGTGGTTAGAATTTGCTAAAAACTGGCACTCAGAAGAAGAGTTTCAGGAGCTATTGGATAAATATAGTAGCCTCAATGATAACTATGAAAAAGAAGTAATTAAAAGTTCTATACTAGAATCGCAAATCATTGGTTTAAAATCCCAACTCCAACAGCAAGCCCTGCCAGTCGTGCCTGAGTGTGTGGGTATTTGGATAAAAAAATGCCAAGAATTAAACTGGATGATTACTGACGTGTTAGCACCAGAAGGTTGGTCATCAGACTTTGCTAAAGATACTGAAAAATGGTTGAAAGAAAGTAAAGAAAACTTTAATTTGCTTGCTCTAGCTTTTATCACTGGCAAATATCAAGTCGAAAAACCGCAGCTGTTCAGACTGAAATTAAAAAATGCACCAATTAGTAATTACTATTTATGGCTAAATCAGGCTACGGGTAAAGTTTTCGTTGACAAAAAGTTCCTTGATTGGACTAACCATGACAATGTAAAAAATATATTTACAGAACAAGAAATTGCTAAAATTTCAGACGGTGCTTTTGTAAATAACGAAGCTTTTGAGCTTGTGCCTGTGGAGGACGGAGAATGAAAAGACAATTTGTAAAACTAAATAAAAATGCGACACTTCCAGAAAGAGCGACAAAACACAGCGCAGGTTATGATATTTCAGCAAGCGAAACAGTTACGATTCAACCTGATGAAATAAAAATGGTAAGTACAGGTCTAGCTGTTCAACTCGGACATGACGAAGTACTGAAATTATATGACCGCTCAAGCAATCCAGTTAAGCGTGGCATTGCATTGATTAATTCAGTAGGAATTATCGATTCAGATTATTATCCTAATGAATTCAAAGGCTTGTTTATGAATATCTCAAAAGAGCCTGTAACGATTGCTAAAGGACAACGAATTATGCAAGGTGTATTTGTCAAATACCTTACAACAGACGATGACAACGCAAATGGAGAGCGTACGGGCGGATTTGGCTCAACTGGGGAGGTTTGAGAATGAAAATTGATTTACCAGAACTTGAGAGAAAGTTAAGCTATGGAATAAATTTAACCATCAAAGAATCAACTATTTTGCTTGAAAGCATGGAAGGTTTTATTGATGACAAAATCGAACTCCAAGAACAGCTTAACACTGAGAAAAAGAAGCTGACAGAAGAGATAGAATCAATAGAAAAATATCTAGATAAATATGGAATGTCATCTTATGGTGCTAATACTCGTCAAGCCTATCTTGAGGGATTGAAACAAGCACTCGCAGCGATTGGAGGGGATGATGAGTGAAATTTATATCGAAGGTAGATTTAAAATGCCAGTTGTTAATACTGACGAATTTGGCTATGACGAAGAAGAAGTTAAAAAGTTTGACTGGGAAGATTTTGCAAAAGATGAATTCTGGAACAGTTGTGATTATATGGGCGAACTAGAAGATAAGTATGACATTACTTTTCATAAGGTCCAACCCCAGCTCACGATTCCGAAAAGCATTGCAGATTTACTTGATAAGTTTATCGAAATTGATTTTGATGATATGGGTCACGAAGATTGGTGGATTCAAGAAAACGGGCTTATTGAGTGGTTTAGTAAAACCCCTAATTGCTATATAAAAGATGCCTACCTCGCAGGCAAAGCCCTCGGAGTTGATTTAGTGAAAGTGATTTAAGGAGAATTGAAATGAAAATTGTATTAAATAAATGTTTTGGCGGATTTGGTTTGAGCCATGAAGCTAAAATGATGATTTTTGAAAAAAGAGGAATCAAAGTATTTCCCTATCTATTCAAGTTTGGTGATGAAGAGTTCTTATATGAAAAATTATCTAAAGAAGAAGCGGTTTCTATTACTAGAGACATAACCTATTTTCAAAAAGACCCTCAGCTTGATAGTTTTTCCAAAGATTGGGGAGAAGAAGATGAATTTGACTCTATTTATTTAGGCTTTGATGATGATAGAGGCAATAAAGACCTCGTAGAAGTTGTAGAAAAACTTGGTAAAAAAGCAAGTGGTAAATATTCAGATTTAAAAGTTGTTGAAATTCCAGACGGTGCAAGCTATGAAATTAGCGACTATGATGGAATCGAAACTGCTCACTATGGCTTTCAAACAGGAAGTGTTTAGAATGACCGACAAACTAATATCGCTGGTCAATGACTGGTGGGGGAGGGATTGAATGTACGAAAAAAAATCATTATATATTAAACCAACAAATGAGATACACGATAGTGGTTTCAAAATGTTAGAAGTTGGCTATGTAAATAATGGAGAATGCAAATCCATAGGACGATGTTCTGATGTTATAAACTTTGGCTTTTGTGGGATGGATATTATGCCAAAAGACTTAAATATTGATGTGAATCCAAACGGAGCAATAAATATTTGGTCATTTAATGACGAACTTGAATGGAAAAGACCTATTTTATCTAATGCTCAAGTGATTGTTAAAAACAAGGAGGACAACCAATGAAACTTTTGTGTAAGCTGTTCGGGCATAAGTGGACGTTTGAAGATAAAAAATTGCTTCTATTGCCATATGGAAAGCATCACTGTGAGCGTTGCGGATTGCTATATAAATATAACGAATCAGAGCCTGATACATATGTTAAATGGCTTGATAAACACATGGATTGAACACAAAAAAACTCCTGCTAGACAACAAATAGCAAGAGTTAAGTATGAACTGGCCGAGTTCTAATTTAATGTAAAATAAATCGAAAATCTAGATTAATTTGACCAAGATTATTGTAGCACTATTAACATTATTTTGTCGTTAACAAATGGCAACAAAAAAGTCTCGGTTGGCCAGTCGAGACATGGATAGTTATTTTAAATTCGCTAGTTATATTTTATCCGATTTTATTATAACACTATTATAAAACAACTATTGTTAACAAAAGATAATAAAAAAGCCCGAATTGACCAAGTTCGAGCAAAATAAAAGAACAATATTACGGATGTTTATTTTTGGTCAGTTATATTATATCACATCTAAATTAAGGAGGCTATAAGTGAAAAAAAACAGAATAAAAGAACTAAGGGAATCATCAAACCCAAAGATCACTCTAAAGGAGTTATCAGAGAAGCTAAAAGAAAAAGGACTATCTTTTAATGATAGTCAGTTGTATTATTATGAACAAGGAAAGCGGTCTCCACGAAATGAAGATATCTGGGAGGCGTTAGCAGAAATTTTTGATGTAAGTCTCGCATACGTTATGGGCATTGAATGATTGAACAAAAAAGTCCACGGCAATGGGCTTCGGCAACTGAATTTCTAACTTAATTATACCACAAAAGGAGATTTTGATGAATGGCAGATAAGTTAGATAGAATTATAGGAGATTACGTGAATGGCAGACTTGAAGCCAGAATAAAATCAATTGAAAGCAGATATCTTTATAAGCAAAAAGTAGATAACTTAGGCATTCGCACAGCTTACTCTGGTGGTTCTGAACAATTGAGCCATGTTATAAATCAAGAAAAGCTTGAGAGTGACGAAGAATACCTTAAACTTAAGGAGCAACTAGAGATATTAGACTTTTGGTTTAAGCCTTTGATACCAGATGAAAAAAGAGTTATTGAACTAAAATATAGCGGTTATGCTGGCTTGTACTGGTACCAAGTAATGCAATATTTAGATATCGAAGGAATTAAAGATATTGGCTTGAAAAAAGCTAAGACGATATTCTATAAGTTCAGAAATGATATCTACCGACAAATGCAACACTGTTTTTAGGGCATATTTTTGGACAAAAATTGGCATGAAATTGCCTAAAATTGGCACCTCAACCCTTGTTTTTGCTGATATACTTGTATTATGAAGTAAAAGGCAAAAACACAAATATCATAAGTATCGGTTTGAATTTGCTTCATAAGCTTGTTAGGGTTCGACTC
>OMBO01000875.1_pt1 | contig 14726 bp, 9 predicted proteins | sample 1644901 | NCBI WGS metagenome assembly OMBO01 (sample SAMEA103958144, study PRJEB25191) | human gut metagenome | reverse complement strand
TGATGGTCAAGTAGATGCAGATATTGCAAAAGGCACTCCTTCTGTAGCATTCGACTTCAATGGTTTGCCTTTTGATATCAAACAAAAACTCCTTGGACGAGTTAATGATACTAAGGGTGGATATACTCAAGGTCCTGTTCCTAAAGTTGCGGCTTTGATTCAAACGACAACAATTGGTTCAGCCTCTCCTCAATATATTGGATTTGCTGCAGGTAAAATGAATGAAACTGCATTGAACTTACAAACAAATACCAATGCGGTTGTACGTGTGGATGATGCATTGACATTTACTGCATTCTCTGTAAGCCGTTGGGGTGGAGAAGCTATCAAATTCTTTGATGGTGGAGATGCTAAATTTACTGAAGCTGCAATGTTAGCAGATGTATTTAACGGTTATACTGCTCCGACTACTGGCGGTTCAGGTTCAGTAACTGGTGGACAATAATAATTAAAGGCGGAGCAATCCGCTTTTTATATGGAATAGATAGAAGGTCTATTATATTAGGTTCGATACCTGACTATTCCTTTACAAAAAGTAAAATAGAGGAGATATACAATGAAATTATCATTACCAGAAATTAGAGAAGAATCATTTGAAGTTAAAACTTCAATTAAGAACATTAAAAAAATGCATGCCTACCAATTGGAACTAGCAAAAAGCCAAGAAAAACTTGCTTCAGTTCAGGATGGAACACTAGAAGAATTAACAAAAGCAATCGCTCTTGATGATATGTCAGTAATTAATAATGCCGAAAAATTTATTACTGAAATTCTAGGTTTAAATAAAAAAGAAGTAGATAAATTAGAAGAATTTGATCGTGGTCAATTTATGAATTTGCAGTCTAAACTTGTTCTTTCACTTCAAGGGTATGATGATGATCAAATCGATACTATGTTTACTGAGGAGGTTGACTCTGCCGAAAAAAAAGTTCAAGCATTGAAGAACGAAAAGTCTACCACCACAACCAATTAATAGATTTACAACTATTTGAAAAAAATATTATCGAAAATTGGCACTGGACATTAGAGCAAGTAGATAATCATGATTATTATGACTTAATTGATGTATTTAAAGCTAATGAAGATAATAAGATGGCTTCATTCGATGATTTGAAGAAGATGTTTGGACAATAATATTCATGTCAATACCTAATGTTTAGGTATTTTTTTATACTCAAAAATTAGAAAGGAGTAAAAATGGCAGATATAATGGTTGATTCAGTCACCACAGGGATTGACTTGAATGAGACAAAAGCTGTTGAGGCTATTAACCGCTTAAAATCAGCAGTTAAAGATAGTACTCGTGAATGGCAGATTAATGAAACTTATGCAAAATCAGCAGGGGAAACAGTTTCTGCAGCTAAAATTCGTTATGAAGGTTTAAGCGATGCTATTAATAAACAAGAAAAATATATAGCAGATTTGAGCAAGGGCTTAGAATCTATTAATAGAAATAGTGAACAAGGCGAAAAATCTTACCAAAAATACAATAAGCAGTTACTCGATGCATCTAGAAATTTAACATCAATGAATGCACAATTAAATCGTGCTAAATCAGCTTATGAGTATCAACAAACAGGTATTGAAGATTTAAATAAATCTCTCAGTGCTAATGACAAACTCATGCAGTCTCAAATTGATTTATATGAGAAGACTCGTAATAAAATGGGAGCTGCTAAAGCCGAAGTTTCTGGTCTATCTACTTCATACGCAAAGCAAACTGAAATTTATAGAGCCCAAGTAACTGAGCTTAAACGATTAGAAGCTGCCGAGGGTACAAGTTCAGAAACGCTTGTTAAGCAAAAAACAAGGGTAAATGAAGCTGCTTCGTCATTATTAAACTATAGAAATAAACTCTTAGAAGCTAACTTGGCAGTTACAAAGATGCAGCCGTTTAATTCTGAGTCTCTCATTGGTAAAGGTTTAAATACTGTTTATCAAACAACTGAGAAAGCTACCGATGTAATGGCAGCAGGATATCAGAAAGTAAAAAGTGCAGCTTATCAAAGTGCTTTTGGGATTGCTGCAATTGGTGCAGCTGCAGTTAAGGGCGCACAAATGGCCTCTGAACTTCAAAACCAATATAAAACAACTTTTAACTTATTAGTAACTGGTGGCGAACAAGCTAAAGAAGCTCAAGAAAATGTTAATAAAATGCAAGAGCAAGGTTCGGAACTTTCTGTTAAGTATGGTAAAACTCAAAAAGAAATAGCAGATGGATATCAAGAACTTGTAAAACGTGGATATACGAGTGCTCAAGCTCTTGGTGCTTTGCCCACCATGTTGCAAGCTTCGGTAGCTTCTGGTGATGATTTTACTGATGTTGTACATAACTCAACAGCAGCGCTTGAAAGTTTTGGTAAACGAGCTGATGATGTTACTGGAATGACAAAAAATACAAAAGAAGTTGTTAACCAGATGGCCTATGCAGCAGATATGACAGCAACTGATTTCCAAAGCATGGGTGTAGCAATGGAATATGTAGGGGCATCGGCTCATCAAAGCAAATTAAGCTTGTCAGAAACAGCATCTGCAATTGGTATTCTTTCTAATAATGGTCTTGAAGCTGATAAAGCGGGTACTGGACTTAGAAAAGTGATTGTTTCGCTACAATCTCCAAGTAAAGATGCTGCTGAAGCACTAGCTGGAATTGGTTTAAGCACAAAAGATTTTGTAGACCAAAACGGAAATATGAAGTCAATGACGGAAATTTTCGGATTGTTAAACCAACATACAGAAAAACTAAGTTCATTCCAAAAAGGACAAATCTTCCATGCTTTATTTGGAACTACTGGTCAACAAGCGGGTGCAATTCTTTCTGAAAACGTTAAGCAGTTAGGCGAACTCGATGATAAGGTGAAAAAATCAGCTGATGGCCAAGGGTATGTTGTTAATCTTGCAAATAAGAATATGCAATCTACTCAAAACGAATTAAAACAATTTAAAGCAGCCGGAGAGGCTGTTTTAATTATGATTGGTCAAAGGTTCTTGCCAGTTCTATCTGATGCAGCCACTTCAATGGCTAAGGCATTTAATTCTAAAGAAGGTAAGCAAGGCCTTGAAGAAATAGCTAAATGGATTGCGGAAATATTCCAAAAGCTCGTTGATACTGTCAAATTTATCGGGGAACATAAAGATTTTGTTGTAAATACAGCTAAAGTTTTCGCTAGTATTTGGGCAGTTAATAAAATCGGCGATGCTCTAGCGATGGTTAAAAAAATTAATAATGAGCTTAAAATAATGTCAGGTATGAATGCTTTATCTGATGCTTTATCTGGAGGAGGCATTAAATCTTCTGTAGGTAAAGGTGTTGTATCTGAAGCTGGAACAGTTGCTTCAACAGTAACAAAAGGTAGCGTAGCTGCTGAAGGTGAAGCGCTTGTTGCCTCTGGCGGTTTATCAAAAGCAACTTCCTTAATTCCAAGATTATTAGGGATCATTGGATCTGTTGGCGGAAGTACAGTCTTGTCTGGCGGAATAAATGCAGGAGCTGAATTACTCAGTAAAGATAGTACAGCTCAAAAAACTGGCGGAGTTGCTGGCTCACTTGGTGGAGCAGCGGCAGGAGCAGCGATTGGTTCTCTTATCGCTCCTGGTATCGGTACAGCAATTGGTGCAGCTATTGGCGGGATGGGTGGTAAAAACTTAGGCAAAAAACTTGGAGATTTGATTAATGATGGTTTAAAAGAATCTTCATTAAAAAGCGAAAAGTTACCAGTTGTTAAGTTCGACCCTAAAGCACCAACAAAAGATATGAAAGAGTTCTCTAAGGACTACCAAGGCTTCTTGGATAAAATCAAAAAATCAGCAACTATTGATATTGTAGATGAGAAATCACTTGAAAAAGCTAAGAAAGCAACTGCTGATGCTTATGCGAAGATGTCCAAAGATATTGATAAGTTTTATCAAAATCAAGAAAAGGATTCTAAAAAGCAAGTTGACCTTCTAGTTAAAAACGGTGTATTGAGCCAAGCACAGGCTGACAAATTAAACAAAGGCCAAAAAGATTCAGATGAGAAACAAAAAAATGCTCAGAAGAAGAATCTTGATGAGATGAAGAAAAATACTGATAATTACTATGCTAGTGTTTCTAAAGAGCAAAAAAGAGCTAATGACGCTAATACAAGATTAACTAAAGATCATGATGCTGAAATTAAAAAAATTAAATCAGGAAGTACCGATGCTCTTTTAGCATTGGAAAAGAAATACGGAAAAAATTCTCCTCAATATCAAAAAGAGATGATGGCTGAAATTTTAAGAGCAACAAATTCTTTTGATAATAAGCAAGAGCAAAATAAAAAAGAGCATAGTAACAATATGAATAAGATTGAAAAAGACTATGCTAAAACGCAAACTAAAGCTGAAGAGCAGATGAATAATCAAATCAATACTGCTACTAAAATCGCTCAAAATAAACAGCTTGATTTACTTGATGATTTAAAAAATAAAAAAGGAAAATTAAATCAAAAACAATTAATTGATACCCTTGAAAAGGCTGATGATGAATATAAAGGAGTTAAGGATAAGGCTCAAAAACAAAAAGATGATGTTGTAAAAGCAGCAAATGAACAATATAAAAAATCCGTTGCAGCAATTGATAAACAACGTGCAGAAAATAGTTCTATAACAAAAGCTCAATATGATGAAATGATAAAAACTGCTAAAAAGCAACGTGATGATTCAATTGGTCATGCTAATGAACAATATAAAGGCGTAGTAGATAAGGCACAAAAAACTCATAAAGAAACAATTGACTTTGCTAATGATAAGGCTGACAAAAATGTAAAAGCTGCTGCAGGAGAACAAAAACAAACGGTAGAACAGTATACAAAAGGATTTAGAGATTCAAGAGACTTAATTAACTCATTTGTTGACGGGATTAATGGCGTTCTTAACTTCCTGCACAAAGGGTGGGGGAATATCGGTCACGTTAGCCTTAAAGGATATGCTGTAGGTACTCGTGGATTAGCTCAAGATGAAACAGCTCTAGTTGGTGAAGAAGGATTTGAACTTGCTCACCATCCAAACCATGGTATTTTTGCGGTTGGCCAACAAGGACCTGAAATCCGTAATCTGAAAGCTGGAACTTCAATTCTCCCTCACTCAATGTCAAAAGAGTTTCTATCATTAACAGCTAATTTGCCAGCTCATGCTGACGGTGTATCTGGCTTCTTATCAGATGCACTTGGATGGGTAAAATCAACATACAAGGATGTTACTAGCGTTATTTCAAAAGGACCTAAAGGTGTTGTAGAAGCTATTTATAATGGCTTAGGATTAGATAATTTAGAAAATGACTTTCCGCCAGTTGTAACTAGGATGGCAAAAGGTTCTGCTCAAACTGCTGAAGATAATTTTATTAAATTCTTACAATCATTCTTCAAAAAAGCTGAATCAGATGCAGGAGGTTCACAAGGTTCGCCATCTGGTTCTGGTGTTCAACGTTGGGCTGGGCAAGTTAAACAGGCGCTTGCGGCTAACGGATTGAGTACAAGCCAAGACATGGTTGACCGTGTCCTTCGCCAAATAGCTACAGAATCAAGCGGTAATGAAAAAGCTGTACAAGGAAATATTGGAGATATTAATAATATTACTGGTGATCTTGCCAAAGGATTGATGCAAACAATTTCAGCAACATTTAACGCATATAAATTCCCTGGACATGGCGATATTTTTAATGGATATGATAACTTATTAGCTGCTCTTAATTATGCTAAAAAAACCTATGGTCCAAGTTTGTCATTCCTTGGGAATGGACATGGCTATGAAAATGGTGGAATCATAAATGCTCATGGTTTCTATGAAATTGCTGAAGGAAATCGTCCTGAGATGGTTATCCCCCTTGACCCACAGAAGAAATCAAGAGCTAATCAGCTATTAAACCAAGCAAATAGAACTATTAACGCTAATAATTATGAAAAAAATTCTAATAGTAATATGGAATTAGCTTTAACTCAAGCTGTTAATCTACTTTCTCAAGTTCTAGGAGCGACAAAAGAACAAACAACAGCTCTTAAAAATCAACCTGCACCAATTATTGATGAAAATAGTTTCTTTAAAGGTGCAGCTCCAACAATTAAAAAAACACAGGATTCATACCAAAATAGAAAAAATAGATTAGGAGGTATTATGATTTGACATTTACGATAAGTTTTAATGGTCAAAATATTTCCGACTTGGTAGATGGATTTACTTCAATCGAACGAAATTTTGGCTCAACATGGACAAATAATCTTGGACCAGAAGGAACTACAAGATATGGTCAAGAATTTATTAATAATTATATTAATGCGAAAACAATTACAATTTCTTTCATTAAAGATGGTATTCCGAAAGATTGGGTTAATATTCGCCAACAAATTGCTAGTGTTTTAGATGTTTCAACTCCTTCACCATTAATTTTTAGTGATGAGCCAAATAAAGTTTGGTATGCATTGCCTGATCAATTACCTACTTTTTCTGAAGATATATCTTCTTTAAGGGCAACAGGAACTTTAACATTTATTGTACCGTCAGGTGTTGCTATCTCAAGCTATACACAAGAATTGAATTCAAATAATTCAGGAGGAACAAATGGTTCCATTATAGTTAATTCAGATAACTCAGTAGATGTTTTGATTAATAATCAAGGGACTATTCCTGCATATCCTACGTTTAAATTTACTCATAAATCTGATAATGCATTTATAGGTATTGCAGGTCAAAATGGAGTTGTTGGATTGGGAAGTCAGGATCAAACTTTGATTGACTCAAAAACAACTGAAACAACAAGAGTAGAATCTCAATGGCTTTTAAACCCATCTGGTATAAGCCAAAATAGTAATTTTAGTGGACATTTTAATGTGGCTAATGATGTTGGCAACCCTCAAAATGGTCAATTATTAACTGCAGGAAATCTTGTTTTTAAAAATGATGGATTAAGATTACAAGATGGTGGTGATCCTCCGTCTAGCGGAACATGGTCAATGCAAGGGGCTATGCAAGTCTATAATGTTCCAGCTGATAAAATAGGAAATGTTGGAACAGCTAATTTTACTTCAACTTTTAATATTTGGGCGCAAGCAACAAAAATGGGGCAAACTGGGCTAATACAAGTTTTATTTTGTGATTCTAACAATAAACTTATGGCTGGATTAGGAATATATAAAGATGATACAAGAGGAAATAGCTTTAGAACTCAACTTTATATTGGTGGTAATCATCCCAGAACATGGAAAACATTTGGGCCAGGAGGACAAGAATTAAATAATGGTGGTCATGGAGATGGAAAAGTTCCTAATCCAAACTTATATTTTAATTCTACAACTGGATATTTTACAATTCAAAAGAAAGATAGAGTTTTCAATTTTACATTTGGCAATAGAGGAGGAAATTACCCTATTACTATTCCAGAGCTTGGAAGTACTAAATGTACAAAAGTATTTGTATATATGGGTCAATTAAAAGGAAGAGATGTCAACACACAATATATAACAAATCTATCGCTTAGAATGTTTAATTTTCAAAAGAATGATGTTACCAAAACAATTGATAGCAATACAGATGTTACAACATTTATTCCAGCAGACAATCATCATTATGGTAATAGTGAAGTTGTTGTGGTAAATATGAGCAGTTCAAAAATATATAGAAGAGAAGGACTTACAATTGCTAATGATGAGATGATTACTGGTTCAGAACCATTTTCAGTTCCTCCGGGTCAATCAATTGTTAATTGCTCATTTGGAGATAATACAGTGCCTCCTGATATTGATGTAACTTGGAAAGAAAGGTATCTATAATGCAATTAAACATTCATGACTCAACATTAAAAAGAATTGGTTTTATCAATAATGATCTACCAGATGCACTTCACTATTTTAATGATAATTGGCATCGTTATTTAGCGGAGGGAACATCTACTTTTGACTTTTCTGTTAATAAGGTAAATCCTGATTATGCCTTGTTGACTTTACAAAGCTATATAAGCTTTAGTTACGATGATGAAGATTATTTATTTAATATAATTAATATTCAACAAGATCATTATTCAATGCAATTACAATGCGAAAATTTAAATCTTGAACTGATTAGTGAGGATGTAGAACCATATAATAATAATCTTCGCCATAGTATTGTTTGGTATCTTAAAAATGCAGCTAAAATTACAGATAATGTTGTTGAAATAGGTAATAATCCTTTTTCAACTATTGATGAAGATACATCTAATCCAATACTCTCTTTTGATAGTACCGAAACAAAACTAGCTCGTATAATTTCTATTTGTAATAGTTTTAAGGCTGAATTTCAATTTAAAACAAATCTAAAAGATGACGGAACACTTCAAAATATAACATTAGATTTATATCAAACTGGAGGAGTTGGGCAATTAAGAAAAGATGTAACGTTATATTATGGTAAAAATATTGATGGTATAACCTCAACTGGAGATAGAACATCTACATTTTTTAATTCAACTACTGTTACTGATTCAAACAACAAATATAATTGGTTATCAATAGAAGGAAAATATTATAATTCTGATGGTCAATTAGAATTTTATAAAGATGCTGGTAGTAATACAGCATATGCTCCTTTATCAAGAGATATGTTTCCTTCTCAAATCCTATCTCCATCTTCAGATCAATATACTAATAAAAATATTCAAACATCCGCAAGTTCAAATGATGATTTATGGGATTATGCTGTAAGTCAGTTTAAACTTTATGCTTATCCTCAAATGACTTATGAAGTAATAGTATCAGTAAATGCTGTTACAAGTGCTCTTGGAAATAACAAAAAGCTAAATATTGGGGATACAATAATTGTTCAAGACTCAACTTTTGACAAGTCAGATGGTGGATTAATTTTATCAGCAAGAGTATCTGAACAAGAAATAAGTTTTACTAATCCTTTAAATAATAAAATTACTTTTACTAATTTTGTTAAATTAAAAAGTGATATCTCTGCCGATTTATATGGCAGAATGAAAGAGTTGATTGACCAAAGCACTCCATATAGATCGGATTTAGAAACTACTAATGGGGTACAGTTTAAGAATGGTACGGGATCAACTGATTTGTCAGCTCATATCTATTTTGGCTCAGATACCACTGAAACTATTGCAGACAGTTATGAATGGTCGAAAGATGGAACAGTTGTCGCTCCAACACAGACTATTACAGTTGATGCAAGTGGAGTTGCGGATAAAGCAGTCTATAGCTTTAAAGCAACAATTGCGGGTAAAGTAGTCGCAAGTCAGTCGGTTACTATCACTAATGTGGATGATGGAACTAGCCCGATTAATCTAGTTATTGATTCATCTAATGGCTATCAATTTAAAAATAATATCATTAATACAACTTTCACTGCGATACTTTATCAAAATAATAAAGAAATTGATAGTGAGGGAACAAAATTTGCTTATATATGGTCTAAAACTAACTCTGATGGAACAGTAGATACCGCTTGGAATCTTGCTCATCAAACAAGTCAGAAATCAATTACAATCACAAATAGTGATGTTTGGCAGAGAGCTACATTTGATTGCACTGCAGAACCACTTAATTAATAGGAGGAACAAAATATGTCAATTGTCTCAAGTGGACAAATCACAATCACAGATTTATCAGATGGGATGCAACTCAATGCTTTCATCACAGCGAGTGGGGTGACTACTCAAACTTATGATGCAACAGCTCAAACATGGTCACCAAGTTATGCGACTACTCCACAAGTTTTAACGCTCAACCTTACTAAAGCAGGGAGTACAACTTCTGTTATTAGTGGGATTTCAGGAACTATTACTTGGACACGATCAGATGGAACCACAACAACAACTATCACTTCAACTACTAATACTGACACTCAATATATGAGCGGAACTTCAAATAGTGTGTTGACAACAAAAGTCAATGTTCCAATTGCTAACTCAGCATCACGATTCACTGCTTCTGGATTATGGGTTGACCCTAATACAGGTTTAAACGTTCCATTCTCAGCTGTTTTAGATTTAACGGTTGTGCAACTTGCTAAATCAGCAGTCCTTGCAAATGTTTATGCTGGAAATGGTGGAGCATTCTATAATTCTAAACCTGCAAGCTTAACAGTTAACGCTGATTTGTATAAAGGGGGGCAACTTTCTGCAGGGAACAAGCAAATATTCTTCGGTTATGCAGATAGTACTGTAACTACAACTGGTTCAACTGGTTATAACTCAAACCTTGGATTAGGTTGGCATTTATGTACTTCATCTACAACTGGTCAAACTCCTAATGTAGCAGCAGGAACAAATACTACTTCTCAAGGGATATTAACAGTTCTACCAACAGCTGTTACCAACTCACAAACTTTTAAGGCAGTAATCATTGACCAAGTAGGTGGTACAGCAGGAACTGCAGTTAGTGGCATCGTTACACTTCTTGATTATACAGACCCATTAACTTGTACGATTGATAGTACAGCAGGTAGCATTTTTAAAAATGGTTCTGGTACAACAACACTTACTTGCCGAGTATTTCAATCTGGTGCTGAAATTGATACAGCTGGAACAACCTATACTTATAAATGGTCTCAACGTGACCAAAATGGCGTATTAAATGCTAATTTTGGCGGTACAGGAAATCAATATAAAACTGGTAAAACAATTAGCGTTGCGGCGACTGATATCAATGTCAAAGCTCAATATACATGCGAGGTGAATCAATAATGAAAAGTACATTTTATGCCAATATCGAACTTGGGGGAGAAATCACACAAGTTAGCTTTGAAGCAACAAGCGCAAGTGATGTGATTGAACAAATCTGGCGGACTTATGGTATCTCCACTCCAATTATTGAAATTTGGGCGGAGGTAACTGATGACGATAGTAGCAAGCAATAGCACCACTGTAAGTAACGTTTACGATGGGACAATAACTCATTATGCATATGCTTATAGTGCTGATGGAACAGATAGATTTACGACTGTTTATCCTAACTTGAATTTGTTAGTTAATAGTTCTGCTAAGACCAAAGCTGGATTCTTTAAAAACTTTGACAAAGTAGAAAATGACTATGGTGAAATGACAATAAAGGGTACTAATACCTATGTCAGCAGAGACCTTTGGGATGGTTTCTCTATTTTACCTAGGGATTATAAACCAGGTGATAAATATACAATGAGTATGGATGTCATGTTTACAAGCTGGAATCTTCCTGCTGGAACGACTCTTACAGAATTTTGGTTTGGTCAGCGATACCTTGGTCCAATATGGAAAACAATATGTTCTATAGATTTACCTAAAGACCCTAGTCAAATGCTGAATCAGTGGATAAGAATAACACAAACTTCAACGATACCTCCTTATCCAGACCCATCCGTAAATGCACAAGCCATCTTTCAGACTAGATTCACTGGTGCAAGTGAGGGTAGTTTTACATTTAGAGTTAGAAAACCGAAACAAGAACCAGGTTCAACCGCAACTCCATACATGCAATCAGCTACAGAAGTCACAACTGCTGACTGGCCAAGCTATATCGGTCAGTACACAGACTTTACATCTACAGCATCCACAGACCCTGCTAAATATGCACCTTGGACTGTATTTAAGGGAAATGACGGTAAAGATGGCGCAGATGGTAAAGACGGAATAGCAGGTAAGGACGGTGTTGGACTAAAAACCACTGTTATCACTTACGCTATTTCAACAAGTGGAACGACAGCACCAACTACTGGTTGGACGAGTTCTGTTCCCAGTCTTATAAAAGGTCAGTATCTCTGGACGAAAACAGTATGGAACTACACGGACAACTCATCTGAAACAGGTTACTCAGTAACTTATATTTCTAAAGATGGGAATAACGGTAATGATGGAATTGCTGGTAAAGATGGTACTGGTATCAAAACTACGACCATTACATATGCAGGTTCTACAAGTGGAACAACGGCACCAAGTAGTGGATGGACTTCTACAATTCCGACAGTTGCAGCAGGTAGTTATCTGTGGACTAAGACTGTTTGGACTTATACGGACAATACCAGTGAAACAGGGTATTCAGTTGCTAAAATGGGAAATGATGGAGCAACTGGACCTGCTGGTCCTGCTGGTCCTCCTGGAAGTAATGGTAATCCAGGTAAAGTTGTTTCTGATACTGAGCCTACAACAAAATTTAATGGGCTAACATGGAAATACTCCGGAGCAAATGATATCACTGCTAGTGATGGTACAAATATATTAGCTGGAACAGAATACTACTGGAATGGGACAGTTTGGGCTTTATATGAAATTAATGCTCATAATATCAATGGAGATAACCTATCAGTAACTAACGGAACATTTAAAGATGGGAAGATAGAGAGTGTCTGGGGAAACAATGATGTAAATGGGACAACTACTATTGAAAAAAATCATTTAATAATTCACTCAAAGAATCCTGCAGAAAACAATGAAAATTCAATAGGTCTTGATAATACTCAGGGCTATGCTCACCAGTATATTGATAATAACACTGGACGAACCCGTATAGTTCAAGTTTCATTTCAAGGTTTTTCTATTACTGACAGTGTTGGAAAGTATGTAAACATAACACCAGAAGGCGTGGATTCTTCGGAAAAACATACTAAGGAAGTTCCGCTAGGTTGGGGTCGTACGGCAACGCTAACTCGCGTTGGAAACATAGTTACATTATCCTCAGAGAAACGTTTTACCTCTACTCCACCAAACGGGAGTTGGCAGACTGGTGTGGCTATTCTTCCTATAGGTTTTCGGCCTATTGTAACTACTATGATATACAATCACGATTTAACTTCCCCCTCAAAATTTGGTTGGTACAAATTTAATACAGATGGTAGCGTAAACTTAATGAGTTTAGGAAACGTTACAACCAGCGACTATATGATAACATTCTCTCAAATGTGGTTTACCAAGGACCCATTCCCAAGTTAGAACTAAGGAGAAAAAATGAAAAAGAACAAACAAACTCAAGAAACTACCGACATTCTTATCGGTGAAAACATTGTTGCCAATTTAAGCTTTACCGCTTATGAAGCAGGAGATTTACAAGTTCAGCTAACAATTAATAACCCTCAAGATTTTCATAATTCAGAAGAAGCTAAAAATGATATGAACGGTCTTATGGAAGCAGCACTTCAAGCTTCAAAAGATAAATTGAGCACTTATGTAGCGACAGAAAAATAGAAAGCAGGTATTATGGAGGAACAAGCATGGCGAGAAGCACTCGAACGACTTATAAATAGTAAGTAAAATGACTTACTTATCAATGGATAGGTTTTTATTATGGAAAGGAAAAATACAAATTGGAGTATCAATTATTAGGAGTTTCAGGGCTAATCTTAATTATATTAGGATTGACATGGTTAAAAGATGGGGAAAAAATGGACCCACCTTTGAGAAAAAGAATCATTATTGATTTAACAACAATCGCTTTGTTTTGGATTGTTTTTGAGTTTTGGCATTTCTCAAGCTCAAGAGCTTATGAAAATGAAGTAAATTGGATTATCAATGGTTCGCTGGCTTTCTTTGGGGCACGAATGATTCAATTGATTTGCCAAGTTAATCCAATGTTTCAAGAGTTGGTGAATTACTTGAAATCTAAAAATGGCAAAACAGATGTTATTGAAAATGAAAGTACAGAGGAAAACAAATGAAAAAAGTAATCAAAAAAGCTGCCATTGGAATGGTAGCTTTCTTTGTTGTTGCAGCAAGTGGACCTGTATTTGCAGCAGTTGGTGACCAAGGGGTGGACTGGTCAAAATATAACGGAACTTACGGTAATTTTGGTTATGCTCATGATAAATTTGCTTTTAGCCAAATCGGAGGAACTTACGGTGGAACCTTTGTAGACCAAGCGACTTATTCAACACAAGTTGCATCTGCGATTGCTCAGGGTAAACGAGCGCACACTTATATTTGGTATCAAGTCGGAGGTTCGCAAGAAGTAGCAAAAGCGGCACTTGATCGCTATTTGCCCAAAATTCAAACACCTAAAAACTCTATTGTTGCCTTGGATTATGAAAGTGGAGCAAGTGGAGATAAACAAGCCAATACTGATGCGATTCTTTACGGAATGCGACGTGTAAAAGCTGCTGGATATACTCCAATGTATTATTCTGATAAGCCTTACACTTTGGCAAATGTCAATTATAAGCAAATCATCAAAGAGTTTCCTAACTCACTATGGATTGCGGCATATCCAAATTACGAAGTGACACCAGTTCCAAACTATAGCTTTTTCCCAAGTATGGACGGAATTTCAGTATTCCAATTCACCTCAACTTATGTTGCTGGCGGACTTGACGGAAATGTGGATTTAACAGGAATTACTGACAAAGGTTATGAAGACGGAAACGCAACAAAACCTGATACTGACACACCAGCCACTGATGACGGTAAAGATGCCAACGAAGTGACGCCAAGTGAAATCAAAGAGGGCATGACTGTCACAATCAAGTTCAGCGCCACAAATTACTCAACAGGTCAAGCAATTCCTAAATGGGTTAAGGAAAACTCATACAAGGTCCTTCAAAAATCAGGCAGTAAAGTCTTGCTTGATAATATCATGAGCTGGGTTGCCGCAAGTGATGTTCAAGCACTAGATACAGGAGGAAGTAATTCAACTGGAAATACTCAAACTCACATCGTCCAATCAGGCGATACCTTGAGTGCAATTGCTTCAAATTGGGGCACTAACTGGCAAGAATTGGCACGTCAGAACAGTTTATCTAATCCGAACATGATTTTATACGGG
>OMBO01000857.1_pt1 | contig 14957 bp, 16 predicted proteins | sample 1644901 | NCBI WGS metagenome assembly OMBO01 (sample SAMEA103958144, study PRJEB25191) | human gut metagenome | reverse complement strand
CCCCCCCGGCAGCCATTGGCCGCCGGGGGGTGTTTTCAGATCACGCAAAGATCGCAGTGGGTGATGGGGGGCTGGGGGCGGTCGGGGTGGAAGAAGTCCAGAAGGAGGTCGGACATTTCCGTGCCGATCTCCCGCAGGACCGGGCAGCCGGTGTAGCAGTCGTACCCGCCGGTCCCGCTGGCGCGGTAGCTGCTGAGGCAGGCGGTAAACACGTCGTCGTCCGCGACGGGTCGGCCGCCCACGCAGAGCTCCGTGACGCGCTGGCCGACCGGGCGGGAGCAGTCAAAGACGTAATGCACGCCGGCATAATAGTCGTAATTGTAATGCTCGACCTTCGGCTTTAAAAACGCGTCCGAAATGCGGAGCGTCCCGTCTTCGTTCCGGGTGAAATACTCCGCGCTGCGCTCCATCGCCCGGCGCAGGACCGCGCCGGTGATCTGCAGCACCGTCAGCGTATTCGTGTAGGGATAGGCGTTCAGGATATCTCTGCGCCGCACGGTCTGCGGCAGACCCGCCGCGTCGTTGGCAAGGCTCGTGACGGAGATCTGCGCGCCGCTCGCGGCCAGCTGCACGGTGTTGAACAGGTCCGCGAGCGCGGTCCCGTTCGCGGCCATGCGCAGCGGCGTATCCAGTGTCAGCGGCGCGTCCAGATGCCCGACGATCTGGTCGAGCCAGTCCTGCGCGCCGCGCTCCATGCCGGAGAATTCCGCGAGCCATTCCGCGCGGCATGGGCCGCCCGCGCGGATCGTCCGGCTGGAAAACCGCGTGCCGCTGTCCGATACGACAGCCTCCACGCGCAGAAATTCCTGCCCCTTGTCCGACGGCTGCACGACGAAGGTATTGCGGACCATCTGGCCGGGCACGGACATGTGCTGGTGGCCGGTCAGGAGAATGTCAAAGTCCAGCTCCTGGCAGATGCGGTAGGCGACGTTTTCATGCGTCGCGGACAGCGTCCGCCCGCTGGCAAGATCGCGCTCGAATCCACCGTGATAGACGCAGACGGTCAGATCGACCTTGCCCTTCAGCGACAGCAGCGCGGCGGCTGCCGCCGGGATCGGATCCTTGATCCGGATCCCGGACAGATGCTCCGGGCGCTCCCAGATATTCACGTAGTCGGTGACGATGCCGACGATGCCGATGCGCAGCCCGTTTTCCAGCACATGCACGTGCGCGGGGAAGCGGACGCCGCCGCCGGCCCAGCGGACATTTTCGCAGACGCAGCGGGCCCGGAGCGCATCGAGATAGCTGTCCAGATACGGCATGCCGTAGTTGAAGTCATGGTTGCCGAGCGTCACATAGTCGTATCCGCAGCGGTTCATGATCTGGGCAAACTGCGCCGCACTGCCGACCGTATCGTGGCAGAAGGCCCCGAGCGGCGAGCCCTGCAGAAGATCGCCGCCGTCGATGATAAGCGTGTTGCCGTCCTTTTGGAACTGGCTGGCGCACTTGAACAGACCGAGGTCCTTTTCTTCCTGGCTGCGGTAATCCGTGGGGTAGATATAGCTGTGCAGATCGGAGGTAAAGTAGATCGTCAGGTTTCGTTCCTGCATAGTCTTACCCCCGAGCCAGCTTGACGCGGATCCTCGCCGAGATCCACTCGATGATGAGCACCAGCACGATGAGCCCCAGCAAAATCGCGCCGACCTCGTTCCACCGGTAGGCGCTCATGGCGAAGATCAGCGGCGCGCCGATGCCGCCCGCGCCGACAAGACCGAGGACGGTCGCGTCGCGCAGGTTCATGTCAAAGCGGTAGATGATGGTGGACGTGAAATCCGCGGTCAGCTGCGGCAGAATACCATAGCGGATCTTCTGGAAGGTCGTGCAGCCCGCGGCGTCCAGCGATTCGAGGATCCGCTTGTCCAGATCCTCGATGCTCTCGATGAACATCTTCGACACCATGCCGATCGAGCACAGCGACATCGTGAGCAGACCCGCGAACGGCCCCGGCCCGGTCACGCGGATGAACATCAGGCCGTAGACAAAGGCCGGAATGGTGCGGATCGCCGCGATGAGCACGCGCCCGACGAGCGCCACGCCCTTCGGCACCAGATTGCTGGCCGACAAAAACGACAGCGGCAGCGAGATGACCGCGCCGACGATCGTCCCGAGGAACGCGATGCAGAACGTCTCCAGCAGCAGATACGGCACGCCGTCCGTGCCGAGCGTGAACAGAAGCTTCGCCGACGGATGGAAGATGCCGGAGAGGATGTTCCCCGCGACCTCCAGCCCATTGCCGGTGGGGTTGCTGACCCGGACGGCCGAGCCGGACCAGGCCAGCAGGCACGCGACGCCAAAGGCCGCCAGCAGCTTCCAGATCCAGGTCTTCGGCGCGGAGGCGTAGGCTTTGAGAATTTTTTCGTTCATGGCCGTCTCCTCCTTATGTCAGGCGCTTGCGCAGTGCGTGGCTGACGCCTTCGATGATCATGACGGTGATAAACAGCACGATCAGGATCATGCCCAGGCTGTCATATTCGCGCCAGCCGATCTTTTCATTCATAATGAGACCCAGGCCGCCCGCGCCGACATAGCCGAGGATCGACGCATAGCGCACGTTGCCCTCCAGGCAGAACAAAGACACGGACAGATACGTCGGCAGCACCTGCGGAAAAACCGCGGTGACGAACGCGCGCAGCCGCGTCGCGCCGAGCGCTTCCAGCGCCTCATACGGCCCCATATCCACGGTCTCGATGATCTCAAACAGCTGCTTGCCGACATAGGCAAACGTAAAGACCGCGATGGCGCAGGTACCGGCCATGGTGCCGAGACCGAAAATATACGTCGCGATCAGTGCGCAGACCAGCGTCGGCAGCGTCCGCACCAGACTCAAAAACAGGCGCACGAGAAACACCACCGCGCGGTTCGTCACGATATTGCTGGCCGCCGCGATGGCAAACGGAATGGCCAGCACCGCGCCGATAAACGAGCCCAGGAACGACATCTTGATCGTATCCCACAGCGGCTGCCAGATCTTGCCCAGATACGCGGTGTTGGGCGGGAACATCGCCTTGAGAATGTCGAAGAATTTGCTGCCCTTCTTCACCAGTACAGAGAAGTTGAAGCCCGTGATGCGGACGGAAACGGCCGTCAGCAGCACCAGGATCAGGATCACCAGCGGCGCGCGGCTGCGCTTTTCCTCGACCACGGTGCCGTCGGAAAGCGTGTAGCGGCGGGGCCGGAAGATGCGGTCATACAGGCTCATACGGCAGCCTCCGAAACGGCGTCCTCTCCGTAGATCGCATCCAGCACGGCCTGATCGACCTGCTTCGACGGGCCGGCATAGACGATCTTGCCGGCGCGGATGCCGATCACGCGGTCGGCGTATTCCAGCGCCAGCTCCACATGGTGGATGTTCAGCAGGATCGAGATGCCGAGCTCCTGATTGATGTGCACGAAATCCTCCATGACCTGCTTGGCCGTCACCGGGTCGAGCGCGGCGACCGGCTCGTCCGCGAGAATGATATGCGGGTCCTGCGTCAGCGTGCGCGCCAGCGCGACGCGCTGCTGCTGGCCGCCGGAGAGCTGGTCCGCGCGCATATAGGCCTTGTCCAGAATGCCGACCTTGTCCAGCGATTCCAGCGCCTTGATCTTGTCCTCCTTGCGGAACGCGCCCAGCAGCACCCGCCAGAACGGCATGTCCGGCACGCAGGCGGCGAGCACGTTTTTGATCACGCTCGTGCGCGTGACGAGGTTAAACGACTGGAATACCATGCCGATCCCGCGCCGGAACTGCCGCAGGCGCTTGCCGGAAAGGCCCGTGACGTCGGTGCCGTTCACCATCAGCGTGCCGGAGGTGATCTGGTGCATGCGGTTGACGGCGCGCAGCAGCGTGGACTTGCCCGCGCCGGAGCGGCCGATGATGGCGACGAATTCGCCGTCGTCGATACGCAGACAGACGTCGTCCAGGCCGACCGTGCCGTTGGGATATACTTTGGATACGTGGTCAAATACGATCATAAAGCGTCCTCATTTCTGAAATCAAGCGCGGGGAGGGCCCGCACAGCGGAAGGTATCTGCCGTGCAAGTCCTCCCCGCGTTGGGAAAGTTCGATGGATCAGCCCGCTGCGGTCAGCTCCTGAATGAGCTTCTGCGCGGCGCGCTCGTTGTCATAGTCGGAGGCCTGTGCCTTCTGGTAGCCGTTGTGGCTGTAGATGGCGATGACCTGCTTGCCTTCTTCGGTGTTGCCGATGTTGATGAACGCATCCTGCAGAGCTGCGATCAGATCGGCGTCCATGATCTCAGAGTTCTTGCTGACAGAGATGGTGTCATTGTAGATCGGGGCGGTGACGCCGATGACATTGGTCTCTTCCCAGATGGAGCCTTCGCGGCCGAACTCGGTGTTCCAGCGCTCGGCATAGTCGCGGCGGGCATCGGCGTAGGTCACGAGGACGTCGACCTGGCCGGAAGCGAGGCGGGCGAATGCGCTGGCGTAGGAATCAGACTGCACGGCGCTGCTCAGATCCGAGATGCCCTTGCCGTAGCGGTCCTGCAGCCACAGGGCCGGATAGATGTAGCCGGCAGGGGAGGACGTGCCCATGACGCTCCAGTTGGCGCTGTTGAGATCGTCCCAGGTCAGCTCTTTACCGGCGTTGACCTTGGCGGCCAGCTCCTGGCCCTTGTCGGACGGGCCGGCGATGAACAGTGCGCGGTAGGAGACTGCCTGCTTGTCGGAAGCCTCGGTGGGCTGGCCGTCGTTCCAGTCCTTGGCGTTGTCGGAGTCCTTGCTCAGACCATCGCGGGTCGCGGTCAGGATGACCTCTGCGCCGTCGTCATACAGGACATAGGTGCCGCCGGGGATCAGGCCGACATCGATGGTGCCGGCTTCCAGACCTTCGCCGACCGCCTCATAGGTGGTGCCGACGGTGATCTCAACTTCGCCGACGTCATAGCCTTCCTTGGCCAGCTCGTCCTTGAGCAGCTGCTTGAGCGGCTCAGTCGCGGTGATGATCTCCTGCGGCTCGCGGGAGGGAACAAAGGCGACCTTCAGCGTTTCGATGGTCTTCGCAGCCGGTTCCGCAGTCTCTTCGGTCTCGGCGGCGGTGTTGTCCGTTTCAGCGGAAGTATCCGCGGGTTCTGCGGTCTCGGCAGCGGTGGTGCTGTCGGTGGTCGTCGTGTCGGTGTTTGCGCTGCAGCCGGCCAGAATGCCGATCAGCATGACGAGCGCAAGCAAAAGTGCAAGACTTTTTTTCATTGATCGTTCCTCCATCATATCTATCGATCTGTTTCATGGTGCTCCGTTGCAGAAAGCGCCGGAGCCGGTTTCCCGCGGCGGAAAAAATCCCTTTCTGCCGCATTTTGATTATAGCACATCCGACGGAGAAAAAATTTTCCGCTTGCGTAAAAAAAGTATTTATTGCGCGTCCGGCGCCGGGGAGAAAAACCGGGCCATCAGCTCCTCGAAAATCAAAATGATATGCCCGAAAAACAGATTCGGCAGACTGCCCGCCAGCGTCTGCTTCGCGCCGTCGACGACAAAGACAAGGTCGGAAAGCTGCGCGAGCGTCGAGTCGCTCCGGCGCGTAAAGGAGATGATCTTCTGTCCGTGCTGCCTGGCGTGGCGCACGTCGTTGAGGACCGGCTCGGTCTCGCCGCTCTGGCTGACGGCGAACATAATTGCGCTCTCATCCGCGTCCGCGCTCTGATGTGCCTCCTGAAAGATCATGTAGTCGTAAAAATGCACGTTGCTGAAGGCCATAAAGCCGCAGATCGACATGCGCTGGACGATATACGCCCCGACGATGTTGGAAAAGCCCTCGCCGGTCGTAAAGATCTTCCCGCGCCTGCGCTCGTGCAGCAGCGCGCAGAAGCGGCTGATGAGGTCCGCGGAATAGTTGTCGATCAGGCGCCGGAGCGTCTCCTCCGTCGGCTTTTCGGAGGCGGCGAGCTGGCGGCTGAGATGGTAATAGAGCTCGCTGTAGCCGTCGAAGCCCAGCCGCTTGCACATCTTCACGATGCTCGCCGTGGACAGATAGTTCTCCGCAGCGATCTGCTGGATGCCCACGCGCTTCTCGCCGCGCTCGATGTGCGCCGTGATGCTGGTGATCACCTTCCGCTCATCCTCCGACAGCAGATTCGTCAACAGAAAATAATTGTCGCCCATAAAAACTCCTCCTCCACAGCCCCAACCAGATCCAACTCCCTACATTATAAAATAAGTCGCTCATATGTCAAGAAATCTGTGCGGAGAACCCGCCCCGCCTCAACACGCAGCCCCGCAGACCCGCACTGACATAAAAAGCACCGGAAAGAGCATCCTCAATCCCCCCTCCGGTGCCTCTGAAAGATTTCCCCCTCAAACATTCTCACAAACTGTGATTGTCACTGCCGCCTCTTTACTTCTCATGCTCCTTCGCTTCTGCGATATTTCTGAAATGGCGGTCTTCCAGGATCTCGTTGGCAGCCGTTTTGTCGATGATCGCCTTTACCAGCAGATCCAGCTCCGAGCGTTCGGTATAGTCGGCCGGGGCGTAATACCGGATCCGTTTATCATGCATCATTTTATATACCTTCTTCTTGTTCTGCGTGGCGGGGTCGTACACGCCGATGGAATGCCCGCCGTACGTGTTGACAAGCTTCATGCAGGGGATATCCGTATCGCTGTCCCCGATATATACCATATTCCGGAACGGGACACGGATCTCCTCCGGTGAAAAATACGCATTCACGCCGGGATCGTTGATGTCCAGGACCCCCTTTTCGATCCGGAACAGGAACTGGGTCTTGCTTGTGTAGTTGATGACCTGCGCAGGCCATTTTGCCACGCCGCGGTCATTGAAGTAGAAGGAACTGGCGTATATTTTTTCAAATGCGCCGGCCCGGGCCATTTTTGTCCCCTCGATCATTTCCTTGAGTCCCGACGAAATGATGTAGTGCTCGACGATCACGTTTCGTGTTTTTCCATACGCCCGGATCCGCTCGAACCAGTCCTCCACGCCGTCAAACAGCTTCACCCTTGCCCCATATTCGGCGAGCTTCTCCTTGTTGAATACCATCCGGCCTTCGGATTCCTGCACCATCTTCCACATGTAGGCAAGATTGTTGTCCATATCGTTCGCCTTTGCCAGATCGTTTGACTCATCCCAAAACTTCTGGACATCATATCCAACCGACTGGATATACCCCTGCGCCTGCATGTCGTCCGGGGAAAGCGTTTTGTCAAAATCATAGCAGATCGCTAAAACCGGCCTGTCTTCCTTCCGTTTCCGGTCATAATTCATAGTCTGTCCCTCCGTTTTAAGACTCTGAACTCTATTATAATCGCCGCAGAACGGGATTCCAAGTTTTTCTTTCAAAAAAGGATCATACCATCTTTCGCCCTGCGATCAAACAATGGAATTCCCGCCGCGAATTGGCATTCATAATGGGCGCGGAGGCGGAAAAACTACGGGTGAAGGAAATCGAGAGATGATTTCCCGAAAACAAACAAGGAGATGCAACAACATGACGAACCGTAATTCTTCCAGCATCAACGTCCCGGAAGCCCGCGACGCAATGGACAAGTTCAAGATGGAAGCCGCCTCTGAAGTCGGCGTCAACCTCAAGAACGGCTACAACGGCGACCTGACCTCCCGCGAAGCCGGCTCCGTCGGCGGCCAGATGGTCAAGAAAATGATCGAGTCCTACGAGCGGAACATGAAGTGAGTCTTTTCCTTCGGCACGCCGGAGGCGAAGACGGGGAGCTGCCGCAGGGCGGCAGCTCCTCTGACTTCCTGTTACATCGCAAAAGCCCCGCGTTCCGGCCGGAACGCGGGGCTGCGCTTATGCGTTTTATTCGATCACATCCGCTCCGGCGCGGAGAAGCCGAGCAGGTCGATGCACGTTTCCAGAACGCCGCGCGTCAGATCGATCAGCGCTGCGTAGCTGGCCTGCCGGGCCGGATCCGGCTCGGTGAGGATCTTCACGTCGTGGTAGAACTTGTTCGCCGCCGTCGCCAGCTCGTAGATATACGCGCAGATCGTGTTCGGCGCGGAATCGCGGTACGCGGACCACAGCGCGTCCGCCATCCGGCTGAGCACCAGCATGAGCTGCTTCTGCTCCGCGCTGCAGGCGCTCAGCAGCTGCGCGGGCGAGACGGGCTTGCCGTATTTGGCCAGGATCGACTTGATCCGCACGATGGTGTAGAGGATATAGGGCCCCGTATTGCCCTCAAACGAGGAGAACCGGTCGAGGTCGAACACATAGTCCTTCGTCGGCATATTGCTCAGATCACCGTATTTGAGCGCGGCCATCGCGATGCACTTCGCCGTCTGCGGCAGCTCGTCGTCGGAGACGGTCTGGTTTTCCTTGATCTTGCTCGTGACGTAGTCCGTCACGTCCGCGATCAGCGTCTCCAGCCGCATCACGCCGCCCGCGCGGGTCTTGAAGGGCTTGCCGTCCTTGCCGTTCATCGTGCCGAAGCCGATGTGCCCAAGTTCCGTCTCCGGCCCGACGAGACCGGCCTTCTTCGCCACGCGGAAGACCTGCTCGAAGTGCAGATTCTGCCGCTTGTCAGTCAGATACATGTATTTCTTCGGGTGATAATCCTGCTCGCGCTGGACGATCGTGGCCAGGTCCGTCGTGGCGTAGAGCGTCGCGCCGTCGGACTTGACCAGGATGCACGGCGGGACCTCCTTCGCGTCCGTCTCCTCCTGCACCGGTACGACCAGCGCACCCTCGGATTCCACGCACAAGCCCTTTGCCTTCACGGTCTCGAGCATCTGCGGGATATACTTCTGCGCGTCGCTCTCGCCGAGCCAGACGTCAAAGCTGACGCCGAGATCATCATAGTTGCGCTTCAGATCTTCGACGGAGACACGCAGGATGTGCTGCCACAGCGCGCGCTCGCCGCGCTCGCCGTGCTGCAGGCGGAAGGTCTCCTCGTGTGCGCGGGCGGCGAAGGCTTCGTCCTCCTTGCTCCGTGCGCTGGCGGCAGGGTAGATGCGCTCGAGCTCCGAGATCGTGAACGGCGCTTCGGCGGGATACTCGCCGGTAAAGTCCGGGTCAAAGTAGGGAAGACCCGGCTTTTCATCCTGCAGCTGCGCCATGATGAGGCCCATCTGCAGTCCCCAGTCGCCCAGGTGGATATCGCCGATCACATGGTTGCCGAAGAAGCGGTAGATCCGCTTGAGCGATTCGCCGATGATGGCGCTGCGCAGATGGCCGACGTGCAGGGGCTTTGCCACGTTCGGCCCGCCGTAGTCCAGCACGATCGTGCAGGCGTCCGGATCGTTCTGCACGCCGTAGTGCGCGTCCGCATCCATGCCGCGCAGATAGGCGGCCAGATACTCATCCGAGATCTTCAGATTCAAAAAGCCCGGCATCACGGCCTCGGCGCTGGCAAACATCTCGTTTTCGCCCAGCGCTTCGAGCACGGCGTTCGCGATCTGGATGGGCGCCTTGTGGTATTTCTTCGCCGCGGCCAGCGCGCCGTTGCACTGATACTCGCACAGGTCCGGCCGGTTGGAGAGCGTGGCCCGGCCATAGGCGGCGTCGAACCCGGCCTTCTCAAACGCGCCGGACAGCTGCTCAGAGATCAGATCGATCAGAAATTTCATGTGTTTCACCCTTCGTCATGTCATAAGTTTCACTATTATAGCAGAAAAGTCCGGGAATGTACAGAGACACCCTCTAAAAAACAGTCGTACGCTCAATGCCGCCATGCAGAACCCCGTGAGGTCTGCGATCAGCGCCGCCGGGACGGCGTAGCGCGTCCCGCGCACGCCCGCGGCGCCAAAGTAGACGCTGATGGTATAAAACGTTGTCTCCGACGAGCCGAGCATGACCGCGGCTGTCCGCCCGATCAGCGAATCCACGCCGTAGCGCTGCATCAGCTCCGTCCCCACGGCGAGCGCCGCGCTGCCGCTGAGCGGGCGAATGAGCACCAGCGGCGCAAGCTCCGGCGGGATGCCGAGCACGCGGAACACCGGCGCGGCCAGCGGCGTCAGCCAGTCGAAAAACCCGCTTTCCCGCAGCATCGTGACCGCCGTCAGCATCAGAACGAGCGACGGCGCGAGCGTCGCCAGCAGCCGCAGCCCGTCCTGCGCCCCGGCCAGAAGATCCCCGTACACATCCCGCTTCCGCCGCAGCCCCGCCGCGCCCGCGGTCAGCAGCAGCCCGGGCAGGAGCAGCTCCGTCAGGTTTTCCAGCATCGCTTCAGCCCTCTTGCCGCCAGGATCCCCGCCGCGACGGAGCAGGCCGACGCCAGCCACACCGCCGGGAGGATGTCGAACGCGTGCGCCGCACCGAGCCTTGCGCGCACGGCGGCAACGGTCGACGGGATGAGCTGCAGGGAAGCCGTGTTCATCACGACCAGCAGACACATCTCGTCCGACGCATGGGCCGCGCCGGACAGCGCCTGCATCCGCTGCGCCGCGCGCACACCGAGCGGCGTCGCCGCGTTGCCGAGCCCAAGCAGATTCGCGGCCAGATTGCCGCACAGGCTCGAAAAGCCCTCTTCATCCGCCGCGCACGCCGGGAACAGCCGCCGCAGCCCCGGCCGCAGCGCACGGCACAGCCGCACGGTCAGTCCCGTCTGCTCCATGGCCCGCGCCAGCGCCGACCAAAGGCAGATGGGCCCTGCCAGCGACAGCGTCAGCTCGATCCCCGCCGCCGCGCCGGAAAGCGCCGCCTGACTGGAAGAAAACGGTTGACCAGAACACAAATCAGCCAACACAGACAGGAGGATCAGACCAAACCAAAGAAAGTTCAACAACATGTTTGAAACTCCGTTAAGAAAAAATAAGTTTGTTCAAAATTTGTACATAATTGGATGGTAGAATAGGGATGGCTTGAGGGGGCAGCGGATGTCCATGCAGCATCCGTTGCTGGCCTGGCTCCAGTGCATGAAGAAAAGAAATTAGGGGGTTGTATTCAATGAAATCAACAGGCATCGTCAGAAAGGTCGACGAGCTCGGCAGAATCGTTCTGCCCATCGAGCTGCGCCGCACGCTGGACATCGCGGAGAAGGACGCTATCGAAATCTATGTCGACGGCGAGTCCATTATTCTCAAGAAGTACGAGCCGACCTGCATCTTCTGCGGTGACGGCCGGAACGTCGAGAACTACCGCGGCAAGAACATCTGTGCCAACTGCATGAAGGAGCTGCGCGCAGGCAAATAAGATCCATGCAAAAAATCCCGCTGCCTGACCGACGGCGGGATTTTTGCCGCAAAAGCAAGAGCACAGGCGTCTGCAGAATAGAGACTTCATGCGGGCCGCTGCTCTATTAAGGCAACACCGCACAATTGCGTCTTCGCGCTTCGGCGGATCTTTTCCGCCAATTCTGCGGTTTGAAAAGTGAGAAATACATACAGTATTCCTTCACTTTTCAAACCTTGACTTGACGAAAAATCTCTCGCCGAATCTGCTTGCCGAATTGTGCGGTGTTGCCTAAAACTTTTTTTAATCGGGAGATAGTAACAATGGCATACGATCATGGCGCGTTTCGCGTACGAAATCTAGACGATGCAATTGCGTTTTACACGGGAAAACTTGGCTTTCGGTTTCTTTTTGACGGAAAAAATGAGAAAGCCGCAGAAAGATACGCTTTCCTTGATCACAACGGTGCCCGGCTGGAGCTGATCGAGACAGAGCATGAGACGTATCGGCCATCGATGCCGGAGCCCCCGTTCTGTCCGCATCTGTGCTTTGAGGCGGAGAATATGGACAGCGTCCTGAAGATGCTGCGGGAAAATGAGCTGACGATCCTTGACGGCCCGAATGAAATCCCGAACTCAGAGCAATGGATCTATTTTGCCGACCCGGATATGAATGTGCTGGAATATATCGTCTGGCTGGATAAAAAGCGGGAGTGAAACAGGTTTCCTGTCTGACGGAGAAAAAAGACGCGCCTGTATGCTGCAAAGCATACAGGCGCGTTTTCAGTTTGGTTCAGCCCTTCAAGATCGCGTCATACAGCTGATTTTTCGCAAAGCCGGTCAGCTTGGCGACCTGCTTGACGGCGTCCTTGGTCGAGAGCCCTTCGTCCATCCGCGCGCGGACAAGCGCGAGCGCGCCTTCAAACGTACAGCCCTCCTCCGCCGGCTCCTCCGCGCCGGCCACGACGAGCACGAACTCGCCCCGGGGCGGATTCTCCGCGTAATAGGCCGCGGCCTCGCCCAGCGTCGTGCGCCGGACCTCCTCGTGGAGCTTCGTCAGCTCCCGGCACAGGGAAATTTTTCTTTCCGCGCCGAACGCCGCGGAAAGATCCTGCAGCGTGGCCAGCAGCTTGTGCGGCGCCTCGTAGAAGATCATCGTCCGCGTCTCGTCTTTCAAGCCCGTCAGATGCTCCTGACGGCTTTTTTTGTTGACGGACAGAAAGCCCTCGAATGTGAACCGGCCCGTCGGCAGCCCGGAGATGCTCAGCGCCGTCACCAGCGCGCACGGGCCGGGGATGGCGCAGACCGTCACGCCGTGCTCCGCGCACAGCCGCACGAGATCCTCACCCGGGTCGGAGATCGCGGGGGAGCCCGCGTCCGTCACCAGCGCGCACGTCTCGCCCGCGAGCAGGCGCGCAAGGATCTTTTCGCCGCTTTCCGCCTTGTTGTGCTCATGGTAGCTCACAAGGCTCATTTTCAGCTCCAGATGGTTCAGGAGCTTCAGACTCACGCGGGTATCCTCCGCCGCGATGAAATCCGCCTCCGCCAGCGTCTGGCGGCAGCGGGGGGAGATGTCGCTGAGATTGCCGATGGGCGTCGGCACAAGATATAACATGCCAGCCATGTCCGTTTCACTCCTGTCGGTGGTAAATGCGTCTGCACGCGGCAGACTCGCTGCCGTCCGGCCCGTAGAGGACCAGCTCCGGCTCGATCTGCAGCCCCGGCTTTCCGCCGAGCCGCGCCTCGAGCAGTACGAGGCTGACGGCGCTCGCCGCGCTGTGGCGGACGAATCGGAGCTGCTTCGGCTCCAGCCGCGCCGCGCGCAGAAAGACCATCAGGTCGGCCAGCCGCTCCGGCTTGTGGACCAGATACAGCCGCCCGCCCCAGCGCAGCGCCCGCGCCGCCGCGGCGCACAGCGCGTCGAGCGGGCAGCAGAGCTCGCTGCGCGCGAGCGAAAGGCTGTCTTCCTTCCGCAGCCGCCCGCTGCCCGGCGGATAATACGGCGGATTGGAGACGGCAAAATCAAAGCTTCCGGCCGGGATCTGCGCGTGCGCCTGCCGAAGATCTCCGCAGACGACCGAAAAACGGTCTGCAAGACCGTTCCGCCGCGCGTTTTCCTCCGCCTGCCGCGCCGCCTCCGGCTGGATCTCGATGCCGCAGACACTTCCGGCCGCGCCGCTTCCCAGCAGCAGAAGCCCCAGCGTCCCGCAGCCGCAGCCAAGATCCAGCCCGCGCCCGCCGGCATCCCGGCAGAAATCCGCCAGCACCATCGAGTCGGTGCTGACGCGGAACTGCGCGTCTGGGATCGTCATGCGGATGCGGCCGAATAAAACCTCTTCCATATGGGCTCCAATCAAAAAGACAGGGGGTGCTGCGTGCAGCACCCCCTTGTGTTTATGTGCTTAACCCTCAGAGATCGCGTCGTTGGGGCATTCCGCAGCGCAGGTACCGCAGTCCACGCACTGATCGGCGTCGATGACGTACTTGCCGTCGCCCTCGCTGATGCAGCCGATAGGACAGACGTCAGCGCAAGTGCCGCACATTACACAGTTGTCATTGATCACATGTGCCATTTGAAAGCACCTCCATTTTCAAGGTAGCTTCATTCTATCATACTTTCCCGAAAATGCAATGAAAAATGTGTAAATAAATCGAACCGTCCGCTTTTTTTCGCCTGCGTCGTATAAACCGCCGCCTGCGCGTCGAGACTTCAGGCAAAGGAGGCGGTTTTATTGAGAAAACCGGGCTATTCTGCGGCCCTCAGCTGCGTGCTTGTCCGCGCGGAATCCGCCGCGCGGGAGCTTGGCAGCGGCGTGACCGGCACGGAGCATCTGCTGCTCGCCCTGGCGCAGGAGAAGATCTCCTCCGCCGGGAAGATCCTCATCTGCCAGGGGGCGGAGGGCAGGCTCCTGCGCTGCATGCTGCTGACGCAGCCGCGCCCGGCCCGGCGTTCGGGCCGACCGGGATTGTCCGGCGCAGCGTCCCGCGCGCTCGACGCCGCCCGGCGGGAGGCCGCGCGCCTCGGCGCGGCTCTGTGCCAACCGGAGCATCTGCTGCTGGCGCTGACGCGGGATGAGGGCTACGCGGCCGCCCGCGTGCTGCTGACGCTCGGCGTGGACCTCAACTGCGTCTTTTCAGAAACGTATGACCGCCTGCGCATCCAGAATGCCGCGCGGGCGGCGGGAGGACAATCGGAATTGAAGCTTTTGGAACTCTACTGTGAAAACATGCTCGACCGCGCCGCCCAGACGGACCCGGTCGTCGGCCGTGAGGCGGAGCTCGCGCAGCTCATGCAGGTGCTCAGCCGCCGCGGCAAAAACAACCCCGCGCTCATCGGCGAGCCCGGCGTCGGCAAGACCGCCGTCGTCGAGGCGCTGGCCCAGCGGCTGGCCTGCGGCGACGTGCCGCAGGCGCTGCGCGGCAAAAAGCTCTACTGCCTCAACATGGCGAACCTGCTCGCCGGGACAAAATACCGCGGCGAATTTGAAGAGCGCGTGCGCGACATCCTGCAGGAGATCCGCCGCTGCGGCAACGTCATCCTCTTTGTCGACGAGATGCACACCATCGTCGGCGCGGGCAGCGCCGAGGGCGCGATCGACGCGGCGAACCTGCTCAAGCCCGCGCTCGGCCGCGGTGAGCCTGCGCTCGCGCGCCGAAAAATCCGGCCGGCGGAAGGCCTGCGTGCGCGGCGCGCCCTTGAGCAGCGGCGCACCGGCGTCCTCGGGCGGCGTGTCCTCCGCCTCCAGCCGCTTGAGCTCCGTCGCCGTCACCTTCGACGGCAGGTCGATGGCCTGCGCGTGCGCATAGCGGAACGTGAGTGTGCGCTCGAGCTGCGCCAGCAGGGCGGGGTCCGGCTCCGGCAGCGTGGGTTCGGCTTCCGCCTCC
>OMBO01000852.1_pt1 | contig 15019 bp, 18 predicted proteins | sample 1644901 | NCBI WGS metagenome assembly OMBO01 (sample SAMEA103958144, study PRJEB25191) | human gut metagenome | reverse complement strand
GTAACTATTTTATTTATTGGAATCGGCTTATCGATGGATGCCTGTGCCGTATCCCTGGCAAAAGGTATGAGTCTTAATGAAAATAAAATAAAAAAATATGCATTGATACTACAATGTCATTAAGTTAAGAAATGACGGCTTTGAGGAGAACACAAAAAATGTGCTCCTCTTTTTTTTGTGGAAAATTTGAATTTTTTTGTTGACATACAGGTTGAAATGTGTGGCCTATTATCATTTCTGATAATAGGCCAATTGTTTATAGGTATATGTTTTTGGAGGTACTTATGAACAATTATAAATCGTTAAAAAAGCAGTTAAAATTCTGCATCAAAACCATGAATGATTCTTCTTCACTATTTGTTGTTGATTCAAATAAGGATTTTACACGGAAAAGAAAACATCTTTTTGGAAGTACACTTTTCAATGTGCTTTTATTAGAGTCTGGATCTTTAAAAGATGAAATGTTCAAATTGTTTGGATATAAGCTTGATACGCCTACAGCTTCTTCATTTGTACAGGCACGTAGTAAGATTCGTCCAGATGCATTCCGTACATTATTCAATATGTTCAATGAACGAACACAGAAAATCAAGCTTCACAAAGGTTATCGCCTTCTCGCTGTTGATGGTTCTGTTCTGCCTATCAGCAGTGCTATCAAAGATACTAAAACCACTTTTTATAAGGCTAATAATTCGAATAAACCTTTCTCCGCCTATCATCTGAATACAAGCTATGATCTATTGGAATGTACTTATGATGATATTGTTCTTCAAGGAAATGCCGTAATGAATGAAAATGGTGCATTCAATGAAATAGTGGATAGATATGATGGTCCTAAAGCTATTTTCATTGCAGACAGAGGCTATGAATCTATCAATTCTTTTGTGAAAGTAGGTATGAAGAACCATAAGTATTTGATCAGGGTAAAGGATATTCATTCTAGAACAAGCGTACTGCGGAGTTTTGGCCCTTTTCCAGATGCAGAATTTGATATGCATGTTCGCCGTACCCTAACTACTAAACAAACGAATGAAATAAAAGCTCATCCTGAAATATATAAGTTTGTCCCTAAGAATCAGAGATTTGATTTTTTCGACAGAAGCCCTTATTTTGATTTTGAATGTCGTGTTGTACGTTTCAAAATTAGTGATGACACCTACGAAAGTATTATTACAAATTTAGATGAATCCGAATTCAATATACAAGATATTAAAGAACTGTACCACCTTCGTTGGGAGATTGAAACTAGTTATCGTGAATTGAAATATCATCTAGATTTAAATACATTGCATTCAAAGAAAAGAATGTTTATAGAGCAGGAAATTTATGCAAAGCTAGTGTTATATAATTTCTGCAGCAGAGTAAGTAACAATATAAAAATTAAAGAAAAAGACAGAAAATACGAGTATCAATTAAATTATGTACGTGCCTTTCATATAATACGTAACTACCTAAAAGAAAAAGGTGGAAAGAATCCACCTGATATTGAATCACTGATAGCTAAAGAAATACTGCCAATCCGTCCTAATCGCCAGAATGAACGGAAAGTGAAAGCCAAATCACCGGTATCTTTTAACTATCGATATGATTAACAACTAATATTATATATTTTTTAAAATGTAGTAGCAATACTACAATTTTCGTCGTGCTTTCAAATAAAAATACCATCCAGAAAATAGTATCTGGATGGTTCGTCATTTCTTAACTTAATGACATTGCTTAGTGGTCTTCTCTTTTTTTTATGCTTTTGGCTTTAGCCGGTTGAGTACGAAGTACGAAACAACAAAACCACCTGCTATGCGGGTGGTATCAAAAAAATGTTATACAAAATAATCACCATTCTTTCTATAATGAAGGTGTTCAAGCTATCAAAATAAGAAAGAATGGTGATTATAATGGCTAATAAAGCAAACTCTTTAGCACATACAAAATGGATGTGTAAGTATCACATCATTTTCACTCCAAAGTATAGACGAAAAGTGATATACAATCAATATCGAAAAGATTTAGGTGAAATATTGAGAGAATTATGTAGATACAAGCATGTAGAAATAATAGAAGGACATTTGATGAGAGACCATGTACACATGCTGGTTATGATACCTCCATCATTATCTGTATCTGCATTTATGGGATATCTGAAAGGAAAGTCAGCATTGATGATGTTTGACAGACATGCAAATCTGAAATATAAGTTTGGAAACAGACATTTTTGGAGTGAAGGATATTATGTAAGTACAGTAGGATTGAATGATGCGACAGTTGCAAAATATATTCGAGAGCAGGAAATGCACGATATAGCAATGGATAAAATGAGTGTAAAAGAGTACGCAAATCCATTCTCAGAAGCAGAGCAACAGGCGTATAAACAAGAAAAAGCAAAGAGAAAGAAATAGTAAAAAATAAAGCCCTTTGAGGGCTGGCGAGAGTCAAAAGCGATAGCTTGAACGAAGTGAAAGCAGCGCCTTGAGACGCGAGCTGTTAGTAAAGGCTTATAGCCGCAGAGAAAACCGCGCTTTTTAAACGCGGTTTTTATTTTGTGTGCCGGGCATGGCATGAGTTCAGTTGGAGATAAACCAACCACAGGTAGTTACCGCCAAGTGTAGTGAACCACAAGCCGTTGACAGTGATGTCATGGGTGAAGGAAGTGGTGTAGCGATTCTTTTGAGCGCACGTACAGAAACTTGATTAGGCTAAATGGTGGATGAGATTGCAAATCAAATCGAAGTCCAAAAGGTAAACGTAAAACCAAGACAGTAAATCAAGACGTTGTGAAAGAAAAAGGACTCATGTCTTACCCCGGGAGGTCTCATGGACAAGGAATTCTAGTATACTTTAAAATCAGTGATAGTACCCTTGTAGCGAAAAAGGTTAATCATGAGAATTCAGATGAAGTCATAGTAGGTAGCAATACTGAAGGACTGAAACGTTTATAGAGTGCAAATCTCTATTAGCAATGTTTGGATAGTCCGAATATGAGAATAGCCTATTACTATGGAACGTAACCATAGATGGTAAAGGTAATTGGGATGTTTCCAAATAAATTTACAAATAGAAGGAGGAGCAGCAAATGGAATTGATTGAAAAGATTTTAAGTGAAGAAAATCTACAGAAAGCAATCCGCAAGGTCAAGAAGAACAAAGGGGCGCCAGGAGTGGATAAAATGACCGTGCAAGAGGTTGAGGAGTGGTTTAATCAATATAAGGAAGACCTAATTTCCAAAATTTTGAATAAACAATACAAGCCCATGCCCGTCAAAAGAGTCTATATTCCTAAGCCAAATGGCAAACGAAGACCATTGGGTATACCAACCGTTGTAGACCGAGTAATCCAACAAGCAATGTTACAGGTACTAAATGAAATCTATGAGCCAGTGTTTAGTGAGCACAGTTATGGTTTTAGACCAAATCGTAGTGCACATATGGCAATGGAGGAAGTGCTTGGATATTTAAATGATGGATATGAATGGATTGTTGACCTGGATATTGAGAAATTCTTCGACACTGTAAATCATGATAAATTAATTTCAATCTTAAGAGAGCGTGTCAATGATAGTAAAACATTACATTTGATACGAGCTTATCTGCAAGCAGGAGTTTTGGATAAAGGACTTGTAAGAAGTTCAACCATTGGAACCCCACAAGGAGGTCCGATCAGTGTAATTCTTTCAAACATCTATCTAGACAAGTTTGATAAAGAATTAGAATCTAGAAATCTTCGCTTCGCTAGGTACGCCGATGATTGTATCATTTTCGTTAAAAGCGAAATGAGTGCAAACCGTGTAATGAAATCAGTGACATCGTGGCTAGAAAGAAAACTATTCTTGAAGGTTAGTGCAACAAAAACTAAAGTGGTTAGACCAATTAAAGGTCAATTTCTTGGTTTTACATTTTACAAAGCTAAAACAGTATGGAAATGTACTCCTACTAAAGATAGGAAGAAGCGTCTTTACTCAAATATCCAAAAATATTTGGAAAGAAAACACGCAGTTTCAAGACCACTTTCAGTTACATTTAAGAAATTGAATCAAATGATTAGAGGTTGGATACAATACTTTAAAATTTCAAGTATCAAAGTGTTCTTGGAAGAATTTGGTCAATGGTTACGCCATAAAGTGAGATGTATTATCATTAAACAATGGAAAAGACCAAGGACTATATACAAGAATCTTATGAAACTAAATAAGGCATGTAGATGTAATTTTACCCATGAAGACATATTTAAATGTGCTAACTCTAGACTTGGATGGTATAGGAGAAGTACTGGGAATATTGTGAATTTTCTTCTTTCTCCCACTGTTCTAAGCATAAAGAAAGGAGATAGACCAGGTTTGGTCAATCCCCTTATTTACTATCTTGAGATTTTGTGATTCTTTATAGTTTCGATATAAATGTAGAGCCGTATACGAGACCCGTACGTACGGTTCAATGGGAGGGACGATAATTTTATCCCTCTACCCTATTTATAAATATCCCTTCTATGACCAATTTCAAAAATGCTGATAGTTATTATCTCTTCTTCAATTGATGCAAATAATCTATAATCTCCTACTCTGTATCTCCAAATACCTTTTAGATTCCCTTTCAAAGCTTTTCCATGCAGTCTAGGATCAGGAGTATTGACTAGATTTTTGATAACCCAGTTTTTTATAACACGAACAGTTTGCTTATCTAATTTTTTTAACTGTTTAATTGCAGATTCGGTAAATTCTACTTTATACATTTAGACACCAAGCATTTTCCAAACTTCAGTATGATCATATGTTTTTTCTTGTTTAGCTTTTTCAAACGCATATAAGATACGATCTTCATCAAGGTCAAGGTCATTCTCTATTTTATCCAGAACAGCATCACGAATAAACTGGCTCATATTTAATTGGTTGATAGAAACATAGTCATGAATTAATTTAGATTCATCGTCATTAACTCTTAAAGAAATTGTAGTCATAATAAGCCCTCCTCTATGTATTACTTGTAATACAATTATATAATTGAAGTTCATTTTTGTCAAAGACCTAGAGACAAGAAAATATATATTTTTTCACTAGAAAAACATGTGCTACAATAAGAATATAAGGCCTCGCCGATTGAGAGCGCAAACTCAACCTTAAGGCTATCGCCGTAAGGGTTTGCGGTCTTGCAGACGGCTAGAAAGGAGTGAAATTTATGGCAACAGTTTATGGTAGAATAGCCAAAATTTCAAATGTAGTTGGTCGTTCTGATTATTTGAATGATGAGAAGCGACAAGAAAAAATCGTATTGCAAAAAATAGAAATGCAATACTCATGGCAGGAACATTCTTCTTTTGAAAAGGAACATCAAAAATCGAATGTTGCCAATAATGAGGCACTTGAAGTTCATATTGCTTTACCGAATGAACTGGCCGAAGCTAAACGAAGATTAGAGCAAGTTTGCGATGACTTGGCTCATGAGATAGTTGGCGAAAATAAGGACTATGAATATGCAGTTCATTGGAATCACAATCGCACGAATCTTCATGTCCATATTCTTTTTAGTGAGCGTGAAAACCAAATAGATCTCGAGCCTAAAGTCTACAAGAAAGATATTTGGCATGACAAAGATACGCATAAATTAGCGAAAGCAAATAGTGAAAATGCTGTATTGGTTCATAAAAAGGGAGAAGTCCAACGAGATAAAGAGGGTAACATCAAATACCAAACGGACATATTCAAAGTAAAGGATAAGAAATTTACTGAACGTTGGTGGTTACATCACAAAAACAAGATAGTCAAAGACACTTTAAATAAGTACGGTTACAAATTAGATTTACACGATGGTATAAAAAATAACCCCTATCTATCACAGAAGAAGTTATACAAAGGAGCAAGTAAAGATTATTTAGATAATGCAAAAGCGTGGAATACAGAAGTTAAACGATATAACGAAAATGTAAAACAACATATCGAATTAGAACCGATACAATTAAAAAATTACATTTCTATTAAACAAGAAGTCCTGGCAAATGTAAAAGAGGCAAATGCTGAAGAAAAGAAAATAACGCCAAAAGCAATTGAGTTAGTGCATGAAATGGCAGACTGGGTCATGGATACACTCCGAAATCTTAAAGTATATATCAAACGCAAAAGCAGAGAATATGAAGCTGCAAAGGCCTGGAATGGAATAAAAGATAAATTCAATGACATGTTTAAAGAAAATAAAAGACTTGATAATGAAATTAAAAGTCTAAGTAATCAGATTGAAGATCTAAATCATCTTGATCATGAATTTACAGAAGTGATAGACAGCAAGTTAAGTCTGATACATGACATAGAAGAACAAGATATGCGCCAAAAAGAGATGTTAAGTCGGCTAAAGGTATTAGAACCAGAAGCATATAAAGACCTCACACAGGAGGAATATCGAAAGGAAATCAAAGGATTGAGTTTTGAAGAACGTATAGATAAAGCTACATCTCTGATTGAAGAACATCAAAGAATGATAGAAAGGAGCAGAGGATATGAGATCGATATCTAAAAAAAGCAATCTGGATAGGTTGAAGCAGCAGGTACAACAAACAAGCAATCAGCAGTACCAGATACAGACGCAGAAGGATGAATTAGAACAAACAGTTGCTTGTAAAAAACAAGAATTAGATTCTAATCAAGATGCAATGAGACAACTGATTCGTTCTGTATTCGCACAAAATGAAGTGGCTGCAGCAAAAGAGAAGGAACAATTGAATGACAGATTAGATAGGTTTGCCCATAACCAGCAGGTAATGAATCAGCAAATCATTGAATTAAACGACAATATCACGGATACAACCTCATTAAATGCGCTGTACGAGGCAAAAAGAAAAGAACTTGATTTAAACTACAGAAACCAGGAAACTGTTCTTAAGGAACAAATCAAACGGCTTTCAGAGCGCATAGAATATCAAGAAAACAAATTAAGCACCATAAATAGATCGATTGAATCCAAAAAGGAAGAGTTTGATAGAATCAGTGAAGATTTGAAAAAGAAAGAATTCTGGATTAACTTTAAAAATGTATGGATCAATAAGTGGATAGCATTTGCTTCAGCTGGATTTTTGCTTGTATTTATTGGAGGCTTTTTAGGCTGGCCAACATATAAAGTGATGAACAGTGTTTTTAAAATTATTAGGAGTGTTTTTTAATTATGATATAATCTTCCTGTTGTCTGGGCTCACCAACGCGAAGGAGGTGAGAACGTGGTGCAACAATTTTGTGATTTTTTAGTTTCTGTTATAGCAGGTGTGGCCGCCAACTACATCTACACATGGCTCAACAGAAATGACCGGACAACAGAGCATAAAAGAGTGGACTGACTACCCACTCTCTTTTTTTGTAAAAAAAAGGAAAACTGAGTGACTAGGTCAGTTTTCCTTAACGTGGCACAATTTTGTGATTTTTGCCTACCTGAATTATATCATGAACTTTTCAAAAGTAAATATCCGAGACTTAGCAGAAGCTAAGTACGAGGACACGTACTTATTGACTACTAATAAATTGTATCATGTATTTTAGATCATTAGTAGACTGTGTTTTTAAATTTATACTTGTTAAAATCATTGTATAAAGAACATGAAAATAATAGGAGATGTGATACCCATGGGAAAGATTAGATTTAATAAAATCGAAAAATATTTTTAGAAAAGTGATTATCGTTTAAAGTTTTAAATAATTTTAAATATAAAGTTGATAATAAGAAAGTAAAAAAATGTATAGAAAAAAATTTTTTATGTTCTTTGTTTCCTTAATTCTTTTTACATCTCTAATAAGTTGTCAAAATGTAGCACCGTCTAAAATCTATGGATATGAGGAAATTAGTTATCAAAAATTTCAGGAGAAGATAAATAATCAAATGAATTTCTATGTTATTTTTGAAAGAGATGACTGTCCTGCATGCCCTACATTTATAGAGGATTTTAGCCAAATTGCTGAGGATAATGAAATTTCATTTTTCATCATTAATACTAATAAATTGACAGATAATCAAAAAGATATATGTCGAAAAAAATATAACTTAGAATACGTTCCAACAGCAATGTATTTTGAATTTGGAAAACCAATAAATAAGCTTATAGGAACTGATGATGTAAAAGAAATACAAAATTTTCAAAAAAGACATTTAGATTGACTGAATTTGTAATTTTAGGTAGGAAATATTGAGCTTTTAGACTTTTAAAAAGAGGTGAAATTATGTTAAAAAAAAGTATTTCAATGATTTTGTGTTTAGCTATAATTACGGGTTTTATAGGAACAATGAGTTTTAATGTAAACGCTAAAGAATGTGATTCAACATCAATAAGTACAGTTATTGATCAAGAAAAGCCCATAAAACATATATTTGCAGATAATAATATCAAATTATCCAATGATTCATATCTTGTTAAACCTGAAAATTTAGTAGGTACTAGCTTAGAAAACAAACAAGTTGTTGTGAAACAGAATCATGTTTATGTAGACGGAGTTTTGAAAGAAGATGCTGTTACAATTTCAATTAAAGGTTATGTCATTGCATCTTTAATAGATGGGGTTGTTTATTATGTAACTGGATATTCTGGAGGAGCTTTGGCGGCTCAAGCTATATCCGCTATAGTGGCCTTAGTTGCAGCTCATCCTGGTGGAGCTATTATTGTTGCGGTTATGTTGTTAACACTAACTTCTTCCACAGTTCAATCATATAAAACAAATACAGGAAATGAATGCGTTCTCGCTCCTGGTGGAAGAACTTATTTATGTAAATTTTCATTATGATAAAAATTAGAATTTTAAGTGTTTTATTAGGAATTGCAGTAGCAGAATGTTATATAATTTTTCTTTGCAAAAAAAATAAGAAATACATAATTCCTTTTATTTTAATAAATTTATTATTGCTAATCTTACTATTAACAAATTATTGAATTTTGCAAAAAGCTTATTACAACTCGATTAGGTTTGTGCTGATAAATTAATGCCATGAAAAAGAGAACGGACTAACATTGAATAAAAAAGTAGTTGGTTTTGACTACTTTTTTATTTTATCAGTTCCTTCTCTTTTAAGTCTTTTAAGATAAGACTTGTAATATAGGATGTAACGTTACGTGCCTCGGATTCGGCAGCATCCTTTACTTTTTCTTCCAGGTCTTTTGGAATTTATAATATTTTTTTTGTTGAGTTTTATGTGTTTTAGCTTCTTCTGGTCTATCAATTCTAATATCTGTCATGTTCATTCTCCTATCCAATCGTAATGTTCCATTCCTGATCCACACGTAATACAGTCATATCTAGATAGTCTTTTAATTGTTCTTTTTTGATTTCTTCGTATGGAAGTCCGGAAATATTTGCAATCTCGGATTTAAAAAATACATGATAGTTGCAATCGGCAACTAATAATAAGTCTTTAAGTTTCATGAACAACACCTCTTTATACATATATTATAATTAAAATATAATTATATTAATTTTGGCTTAACTAGCAATTTGGTGACTTTGCTATAATTCTTCTTTTTATCACTTACACGAATAACCACTCGTTTTTCAAATCCTTTAAGCGAGTGATTTTATAGATGTTTTTCAATCTAAGTAGTACGTACTGTAGCTTTTCTGTGTTATCCATTCCTTGCGTTTCTCTTTGCATGATAAAAAGAGCATTGTATCGATTTATATATTTTGATGCTACCCCTTTATATTTTTGCAGCCTTTCTTCAATCAATTTGTGGAAACTGTTCACTGTATTTAAATGATTGAACTTATCATAAGACTCATGACTGATTAACACTTTCTTTGTACAGTTCTTACTTTCTAAAAGTTCGTTGTAACTGTTAGAACCATCTAGCATTACAAAAGATTTTGATTCAAGACTTTCACCAAACCTTAATAAATCTATGGATGAAGGCTTGCCATAATTTAACGTTCTGGCAATTGTATGTCCGAATCTCTGTATTGCAGTGATGATACATACCTGTTGATTCGATAATCCTCTTTTTGCAGCAGGTGTTCCACGATGTTTCGGTTCTACTCCATCAATTTTAGTTCCTTTATGATTGTAAGGAGTATACTTTTCATCCATCTCAACCTCATTACCTACTTTGTATGGGACGTTCCTCAGTTCCTAGACTAACCAATAGTTTATGGCGCATATTAAAAACATTACGTTCATTCACGTTGATTTTAGCAGCTGTTTCTTTAAGAGATACACCATTCAATGTATCCAGGATAAGTTCATTCCATTTGGATTGGTCTTGATGAGAATAAAAAGTAAGCTGACCGCGGTCCACAACAAAACGTTTTCCGCATTCTTTACAACGAAGCATTTGTTTACCAGAGTTGGCAAAACCGCTCTTAATTAAACGAGGATGATAACATCCGCATTTAGGACAGTATTCAAAATGATACGTATTCATTTTATTGTTTGTATCTAGGTAATCAGTGATTTCACGATCAATCTTTTCGATTTGAAAAGATTGTAAAGCAGCGATAGTATCTTGGTTTAAATATTTTGAAGTTCTTGTCATAAGTGTAGTCTCTCTTTCGTTTACACCTATACAATAAGTCTTAAATAGACACCATTAATGTCGAATATATTAACTAGTCACCAATGTATCTGTTAAGCCTTAATTTTACTATTGCGTGCTAGAGTAAAATATTTTTTTTGTGAAATAGGGTCAAAAAACATATTGATAATATAACGTGACCTAGAGAGCTTTCAGATATCAGATTATGTTATAATTTTTATTGGAGGTATTTGTATGTTTTTAGATACGTCCATGTACTTGTGCTGCCAAATTTACCTATATGAATTTAGATACAATCATTCAACTTTTGTTGATTTACCTGATTGTTGTAGAGATAAAGAAAAAGGACTAGTTACATAGTCCTCGGTAGCACAGTACAAAATAAAAAGAGAGGACTGCAATCCTCTCTTTTCTTTTAGTGTTGCCACCAAATTTACCTACTTGAATTATATCATGAACTTTTCAAAAGTAAACATCCGAGACTTAGCTTCTGCTAAGTACGAGGACACGTACTTATTAATAACAACAAGATTTTCATGTTTTACTCTAGCACTGTATAGAGGAACATTTACGCCATTTTGCTAGAGTAAAAATTTGCTTGAACACGGAGTAAAATTCGTGGTATATTTTTGGCGTAAAAAGGTGGAAAAACTGTATTGATAATATAACGTGACCTAGAGAGGTGGTCTTTTATGGGTTATCATATTTTAGATTATGATATTGAGTTAGTATCTGAATTTGGATTATGTTATAAGAATAAATTACCTAAAGAATTGCAAAGAAGATTATTTACAAGAAAACAATGGTTAGAGAAAGGATTTATTTTAAAAGATGGTGCAAGAGAATATCCAATGCATTCTCAAAAGAATTATAGAAATAGAGTTATTTATTATTTAGATACAGATGTGGTGAAAATGGATGGTAATGATATTCCTAAGAATTGTTTGACTTGTAACTATAGAAGTGAACAAAGTTTTTGTGTAATTGTAGGTGATTATGTAGGTGAAATAAATAGATGTTCTGAGTGGGAGAGTAAGTATGCTAAATGATGTTATTGAAAGTTATGGTGGAGAGAAGGTAGATCCACTGGATGTATATAAAGATATTTTTAGAATTGGAGAAGGATTCATTCAGAAGGAGTATGAAGAAAAAGGAAGTTTCAAAGCAAATCCAATTGCCTATTATAAGAATGAGAATGAAGATCATGGCCATTTTAGAATTATGTTTGAAGATAAGTTTGAAGAAATCTATCGAAATGAGCTTGTTAATGCAGATTTTTGTGTAATGAATGGCATAACGTACTTTGGTGCAAAATATACATCTGATAGAGCTTCTAAAATGTGTGCAATGATATTTGATATTGACGGTGTTACAGATAAGAGTTTGAATAATTTCTTTTATGCTGCATTTAATAAGGAATTTGATTATTATCCGTTACCAAATTACGTAGCATTAAGTGGTCATGGAATACATTTATATTATGTTTTTGAAGAACCAGTGCCATTGTTCCCTAATTTGAAGCTTCAATTAAAGGAATTTAAATATTCCTTGACCGAAAAAATGTGGAACAAAAACACTTCTGTTGATGAAAAAGTACAAAAACAGGGAATCAATCAGCCTTTTAGAATATTGGGTGGCAAATGTAAAAAGAATGCTCCACTGGATAGAGTTGAAGTGTATAGAGTAAACCAACATCCAGTTAATATAGAGTATTTGAATCGTTTTGTACCAACTAAAATTGAGATTGATGAAAAAAAATTATTCAAGGAAAGTAAATTAACACTGGATCAGGCAAAAGAAAAGTATCCGGAATGGTACGAAAATAAGGTTTTAAAGGGTAAAAGAAGCTATTGGACAGTAAAACGTGATCTATACAACTGGTGGATCCAGCAAATAAAAAAAGAAGAAAATGGAGCCAGTTATGGCCACAGATATTTTTGTATTATGACATTGGTGATTTATGGCATAAAATGCGGTTTATCTAAAGATGAGATAAAGAAGGATGCAATAGATTTGATTCCTTTTTTAAATGGTTTAAATAAAGAAGAACCATTTACTGAGGAAGATATTAAATCGGCTTTAGAGTGTTATGATGAACGATATAATACTTTCCCTTTAAAAGATATCGAGAAATTAACTAACATACGAATCGAACGCAACAAACGAAATGGACGAAAACAAGATGTACATTTAGAACGTGCAAGAGCAGTTCAAATGATTGATTATCCAAATAGAGAATGGATCAACAAAGAAGGCGCTCCAACGAAGCAATCAATCGTTCAAAAATGGAGATTAGAACATCCAGAAGGGAAAAAAGTCGATTGTATTCGTGATACAGGACTGGATAAAAAGACGGTCTATAAGTGGTGGAATATATAAAAAATAGGTTGTTTCATCACAACCTATTTTTTTATATATATTGATTTCAGTGTATCATAAATCTTTTAATGCAAACGTTATTTGTTTGGATAGTTTAATAGGGAATAAATCCCTATTGTCCACCATTAAATTATATCATGTATTTTAGTTCATTAGTAGACTGTGTTTTTGAATTTATACTTGTTAGAATTATCATATACAGAATATAAAAGTTGAATACTCTAGTGATATTTAAAGGAGGTGCCTTATGAAAAAATTTTTAGGAATGTTTTTATCACTAATATTATCATTATCATTATTTTCATCTTATACAATTTTTGCTCAAGATAATACAAAATATCTTATGAAAGAAAGTAGTGTTCAACAAATTTCAAAAGACGGAAATATTATCATTAATAATGAGTCATATATTGTTTCTAATAGTCAGTTGAAAAATTCAATATTTGAAGGTGAAAGAGTAGTTGTTCAATCTGATGGTATCTATGTAAATGGAACTAGAGCAAGTGATCAAGTTCAAGTTACAATTGGAGGCGTTGTTGTAGGATGGATTATTGATGGAATTATGATGTATGCTGTGGGATATAATGGTGCGCAGTTGGTAGCATCTACAATTTCTATGATAGTTTCATTTTGTGCCGCTCATCCTGGAGGAGCTATTATAATCGCTGTAGTATTGTTAACTGTGACAGCAAGTAGCATTCAACAGTACACAACATCAACTGGAAATGTATGTGTGAAAACAGGCCGTAATTATGCATGTAAATATGGATTAGAAACAGATAAACCTGTTGAGGATTGAAAATTTTAATATGAAGATTTTATCTGTAATAATCGGAATGTGTCTTTTTGAAATTTATAATTTTTTATACGCTAAAAATAATTTATATAAAATTATTTTTGGTTCTATTGTGTTCATTTTATTTTGTATATGTATTATGTTTTTTTTATAAAAGACACATTAAATAAATTAGGATATAAAGCTAAAATCAACACTCATACAACGTCTTATATAAATTGACTTCTGGGCATATATCTTTATTTCGAATGCCACTTAAGATATTGTTAATCTTCATGAATTCATCTTGAAACATCTCGCTACCAATCATCATTGTATGTAATTCACTATATTGAAATAATGCTAGATAACCTTGTAGATAATGTGTCATTACATTTCTTTTGCCTCTGAAGAATGCTTTTATTCTATCATGAAGATGATTAACCATTTCTAGAGTATATCCATCTTTCGATTTTTCACCAGATGGTATTTTGATCCATTTTATATTCAATTCATCCATTAATTGATGATAACTTCTTTGACTATCACTGATTACAATTGATCCAGGACATATTGAATTTTTAAAAATATCTATTAGCGTGCTTGAGGTGGGACGACCTCTGTCTGCTGTGTGTACAACATAATTTCCATCTTCATCTATTGCACATGCAATACCAATTTTATCTTTGCTTATACCTCTACGATTTTGGTTTACAAACCCCTTAGCTTGATAAGTCAAATATGTTTCATCTAGTGCAATTTTCTTTGACAATTGCTTTTTATTAATCAATTCATTAAGCACATACATAAGTTTATGTCTGTTATAAAAAGCTGAAACAATACTGATACCTACAAGCTTTGCGGTTTTAGATAAATAATCATTGTTCAATGAAGAGTAAAATAAGGTTTCCCATTGTTCTTTTGATAAATGAGACCAATGCATTAGATGATTTGTACTATTAATGAATCTTCGTTTACAATTATTGCATTTATAACGTTGTCTTCCTTTACTGTTTTTTCCGGCCTTAACAATATGAATGCTTCCACAATAAGGGCAGCATTCAATATGAGAGCTGAATAAAAATTCAAAGCATGACTGTTTAATGACGTCAGATAATTGTAGTAACTCATTCGTATCGTAGTTATCGAATGTTCTTGTATCTAGCAACTCAGTAGATTCATCTATTTTTAAATTAAATTCTGTACACATGTTTCATTACCTCACTTACAGGTAAAGTGTACTAGTATAATCGACAACAATGATGTCTATATCCTGTTTTATTAAATGTGACTTTTTATAAAAAAAGAGTCTTTTGACTCTTTTTTTATTTTTTATAAATATCCCTTCTATGACCAATTTCAAAAATGCTGATAGTTATTATCTCT
>OMBO01000837.1_pt1 | contig 15263 bp, 16 predicted proteins | sample 1644901 | NCBI WGS metagenome assembly OMBO01 (sample SAMEA103958144, study PRJEB25191) | human gut metagenome | reverse complement strand
CCCCTCACCGTAAGGTGAGGGGTATATTTTATGGTGGAGATGGCGGGAGTTGAACCCGCGTCCGAAATTCCTACATCCTCGGTACTACATGCTTAGTCAGTCTTTACATTCGCTTGCCAGCTGCGGACGGACACGCCACTAACAAACTAGCCTGATTAAGTTTTAACGCTTCAACCCCAGGCAGGGCTTCCACGCGATCTCTTTTGGGTTTGACCTCTCTTGATCCCCGTCCTAAGAGCGGAGGCTAGGGAGAGAGGGCTCTAAGCAGGTTATTAAGCTGCTAAAGCGTAGTTTTCGTCGTTTGCGACTATTTTTTGCGGCTTTTTACGAGGCCAACCGCCCCTCGGCATGCACCTTGGGTTTCGCAAATCCCGTCGAATCCAGAATCAGCCCCAATGTGTAACGGTAAGTATACCAGATTTATGAGCAGCATGACTAGCCCAAAAGGCGTTATCATCCTGGAATTAGCGCCTGCATAGTATGATTTTTTTTCGATTAAGCAATGGGATGGCTACATCTGTGTCAGATTTGACAGTCGATAAGATGTTCATTCGCGCCACCGGATAGGGAGGCGCGGTGAGGATTTGATTAGTATCGCTTATATAGGTTTAACGGTGGGCATTTTTCATGATACGCGCTTTATCCACCTGCCATTCGCGTTCTTTGATATCTGAACGTTTATCGTGCTGTTTCTTACCTTTGGCGACGCCGATTTTCACTTTGCACCAGGCATTTTTCCAGTACAGGGAGAGCGCCACTACGGTATAGCCTTCTCGATTGACGCGACCGTACAATGAGTCCAGTTCGCGCTGGTTGAGAAGTAACTTGCGGGTACGGGTAGGATCGCACACCACATGCGTGGAGGCCACAGCCATTGGCGTGATGTTAGCGCCAAACAGAAATGCCTCTCCGTCGCGCAGAAGGACATAGCTGTCGCTGATATTGGCTTTTCCTGCGCGCAGGGATTTAACCTCCCAGCCTTGCAGGGCAAGTCCCGCTTCGAACTCTTCTTCGATAAAGTATTCGTGACGGGCGCGCTTGTTAAGCGCGATGGTCGCTGAACCAGGTTTATGTGCTTTTTTCTTCGTCATAAGCGTCGTGAATCATCGGTAATCTGAAATCGAAAACACCCCATATCAATCCTGCGGGGGACAAGGCTCTATCTTAGCATGAACCCGATGTTACCCAGCGCCGGGATAGCGTTTTTTTTACAGCAGGATAAATGATATTATTTGTTGGATTTTTGTTGATGGAAATTGTTATGCCTCAGATTAGTCGGACCGCACTGGTGCCCTACAGCGCGGAGCAAATGTATCAGTTAGTGAATGACGTTCAGTCTTATCCTCAGTTTTTGCCGGGTTGTACCGGAAGTCGGATTCTGGAGTCCACTCCTGGGCAGATGACTGCTGCGGTAGATGTGTCTAAGGCTGGGATCAGCAAAACGTTTACAACCCGCAACCAGTTGACCAGTAATCAAAGTATTCTCATGAGTCTGGTTGATGGACCGTTTAAGAAATTGATCGGCGGTTGGAAGTTTACGCCGTTGAGCCAGGACGCGTGCCGTATTGAGTTTCATCTCGACTTTGAGTTTACCAATAAGTTGATTGAACTCGCCTTTGGTCGTGTGTTTAAAGAGCTGGCAGCTAATATGGTGCAGGCTTTTACTGTTCGTGCAAAAGAGGTCTACAGTGCCAGGTAAAATTGCCGTTGAGGTGGCTTATGCGCTACCTGAGAAGCAGTACCTGCAGCGCGTGACGTTGCAGGAGGGCGCGACGGTTGAAGAAGCTATTCGCGCCAGTGGTTTGCTGGAATTGCGTACCGATATCGATTTAACTAAAAACAAAGTCGGCATTTACAGCCGTCCGGCAAAACTCAGCGATATTGTGCATGATGGCGATCGGGTGGAGATTTATCGTCCTCTCATTGCCGATCCGAAAGAGCTTCGCAGGCAACGAGCAGAAAAATCAGCGAATAAATAACAGACAGAAAAAAGGTGCTCATTGAGCACCTTTTTTAACGTCTTTGAGAGCAACTTTATTATTAGTTACCACTCAGCGCAGGTTTGTTATCAATGTTGGTCAACACACCGCTACTGTTAAAGGTCAGCGTCAGCGTTTGCTGCGTTACACCTTCATGACCAGGTTGCTGGCGGAAGACATAGAACCAGGTATTTGTACCAAATGGATCGGACATCAGCGGTGTACCCAATGCGTACGCAACTTGTTGTTGCGTCATGCCAACACGTATTTTGGATACGTCGTTAGCGGTCAGATAGTTCCCCTGGTTGATGTCAGGACGGTAAACCACTCGCTCCAGAGTGGAACAGCCTGCGGTCAACATCAATAGTACTGCTGCTGCAGCAGTCAGCGTTTTACAGCGCATAGTGATTTGATTCCTTTTCGGGCCCGAGCAGTACGTGGCTCATCTGTAATATGCCGATGATAATAGACCTTTCATCACTTTAAAACCTTTTGCTTTCCGGTCTTACGGCGTTTTGCTGTTTACTCTGACCGTGAAGCAGGAAAAAAGTTTACGCCGCAAGCAGTTCTTTCGCATTCGCCAGTGTGTTACGTGTGACTTCACTGCCACCAAGCAGGCGCGCCAACTCTTGTAACCGCGCTTTTTTATCCAGGGATTGCATATGCGTTTCTGTCATCGCACCATCGGTTTCTTTGCTGACAAAATAGTGTTGATGACCACATCCCGCGACTTGTGGCAGGTGGGTAACACACATCACCTGAGTTGATTCGCCAAGTTGACGTAGCAGTTTGCCGACAACTGCCGCTGTTGGGCCGCTAATCCCTACATCCACTTCATCAAAAATCAGTGCCGGGGTTTCCATTTTACGCGCGGTAATGACCTGGATTGCCAATGCGATGCGGGACAACTCACCACCGGATGCGACTTTGGCAATAGGCTGCATTGGCTGACCTGGGTTGGTGGTTACCCGAAACTCAATACGATCAGCGCCGTCAGCGCCCAGGTGATGCTCGTCAAATTTAACATCGATCGTAAACTGCCCATGTGGCATAGAGAGTGCATGCATACTATCGGTGATCAGCTGTGCCAACTCATTTGCATAATGCTGGCGTTGCTGGTGTAACGCGCGCGCCGTTTCCAGTGCCTGCTGATGATGTTTCGTTACCGCCAGCGCGAGCGTTTCTTGTGAGTCGGCCTGATCGTCCAGTTGCTGCTGTTCTTCCAGTAGCGACTGGTAATACTGTGGCAATGCCTCAGGGCTGACGTGATGTTTACGTGCCAGCGAAATCTGTTTTGAGATGCGCTGTTCAAGTTCAAACAGTCGGTTGGGATCGAGATCCAGACGATCGCAGTAGTGGCGTAGTTCATCACTGGCTTCAGCAATCTGGATGGTAGCCTCTTCCAGCATATCAAGTACGCCGGACAGTTTGCTGTCCATGCCAATCAATTCGCTCACCAGTTGTTTAGCCGTGTAAAGTTGACTTTGCAGATTTGCGTCTTCACCGTCAGCCATTAATGCCAATGCATTCTGGCTGGTGGTCAGCAATTGACCGCTGTTCGCCAGACGTTTGTACTCTTCGTCGATTTGCTCAAACTCTCCAGGCTGCGGATTAAATTCGTTAAGTTCTTTTAATTGGTATTGCAGCAGCTCCGCACGGGCGGCGCGTTCCTGACTTAACTGCTGATGATGCGCGAGGTCACGGCAGCTTTGATGCCACAACTGATAACGTGCGGTCATTTCCTGGAGCTGAGAGGTTTCATTGGCATAGCCATCAAGCAGGAATTTTTGGTGCTCGGGTTTGGTGAGTAACTGATGAGCGTGCTGACCATGGATCTGAATCAGCAACTGACCCAGTTCGCGCAGTTGTGACAGAGGAACAGCTGTACCGTTGATGAAACCACGGGAGCGACCATCGCTGCTGATTACGCGACGAAGCAAACATTCATGCCCGTCTTCAAGCTGGTTTTCTTCCAGCCAACGCAGGGCCGCTGGCGTATCTTTCAGAGAAAAACGGGCGCACAGGTCGGCACGAGCAGCGCCGGTACGCACCATGTCGGCTTCAGCGCGACCACCGAGACAAAGGCCGAGGGCATCTATTGCAATAGATTTACCCGCGCCGGTCTCGCCAGTTATTACGGTCATGCCGCTATGAAAATCAATCTCAAGCTCACGAACGATAGCAAAGTTGCTGATGGTCAGTTGTGCCAACATAGTTGTTTTCCTGTATGAAAAACCATTACTGTTATTGTGTACAGTATAAACTGGTTTTATATACAGTAAAGAGGCTGGCGTAAAATTAGAATAATTTTTTTGACCAGCCGAGCTTGGTGCTTAATGTATTGAAATAACTGTAATCTTTCGGATGAATCAGATTCAGATGGTAATCACAGCGACGAATCAGGACATCTTCACCTTCCTGAATCGGAAGTGCTATCTGGCTGTCGCAACTGATTTCCAGGTCGTTACGGCGATGCGAAAAACGCAGACGGATCGTGCTGCTGCTGTTTATGACCAGTGGTCGTGCTGACAACGTATGCGGGAACATGGGCACCAGGGTAATCGCATCCAGAGAGGGTGTCAGAATAGGACCGCCCGCAGAGAGGGAATATGCGGTGGAGCCTGTTGGCGTCGAAATAATCAGTCCATCGGAACGCTGCGAAAACGCAAAGATCTCGTCGATATACACTTCGAACTCAATCATATGCGCTACTTTGCCAGGATGAAGTACCACTTCGTTAATCGCCGTGCTGATGCGTTTCTGGCAATCTTGCTGACAGACTTGCGCTTCCAGCAAAAAACGTTTCTCGCTGATGTAGTGGCCTTCCAGCACATCGGCTAATTGTTGCTGGGCGTTATCGGGATCAAGGTCAGTCAGGAAACCCAGGTTGCCACGGTTGATTCCAATAACTTTAATATCGTAGCGGGCGAGCGTGCGCGCCGCGCCCAGCATATTACCGTCGCCGCCAACGACAACCGCGAGATCAGCCTGTTGCCCAATCTCCGCGAGCGTGCCAGTTTTCACATTCTTCAGTTGCAGTTCGTGAGCGATTTGTTGCTCAACGATGACCTCGTAACCTTTTGTGCACAGCCAGCGGTAGAGCATTTCATGTGTTGTCAGTGCAGTGGGGTGCCGTGGGTGTCCCACAATGCCAATACACTTGAAATGATTATTCATTTTTCCGAGGTCCTTGTTGCGAAGATTGATGACAATGTGAGTGCTTCCCTTGAAACCCTGAAACTGATCCCCATAATAAGCGAAGTTAGCGAGATGAATGCGAAAAAAACGCGGAGAAATTCATGAGTAGTAAAGAACAGAAAACGCCTGAGGGGCAAGCCCCGGAAGAAATTATCATGGATCAGCACGAAGAGATTGAGGCAGTTGAGCCAGAAGCTTCTGCTGAGCAGGTGGATCCGCGCGATGAAAAAATTGCGAATCTCGAAGCTCAGCTGGCTGAAGCCCAGACCCGTGAACGTGACGGCATTTTGCGCGTAAAAGCCGAAATGGAAAACCTGCGTCGTCGTACTGAACTGGATATCGAAAAAGCCCACAAATTCGCGCTGGAGAAATTCATCAACGAATTGCTGCCGGTGATTGATAGCCTGGATCGTGCGCTGGAAGTGGCTGATAAAGCTAACCCGGATATGTCCGCGATGGTTGAAGGTATTGAGCTGACGCTGAAGTCGATGCTGGATGTTGTGCGTAAGTTTGGCGTTGAAGTGATCGCCGAAACCAACGTCCCACTGGACCCAAATGTGCATCAGGCCATCGCAATGGTGGAATCTGATGACGTTGCGCCAGGTAACGTACTGGGCATTATGCAGAAAGGTTATACGCTGAACGGTCGTACGATTCGTGCGGCGATGGTGACTGTAGCGAAAGCAAAAGCTTAATTTCTGCTTTCGTAATAAATCACGGCCCAGCATGCGAATGCCGGGCCGTTTTCGTTACTCCGCCACACTCTCGCGCAGCGGTTTTACAGGAAAAACTTTTACCTGCTTAATCATATTGTCCTGTACGTCGAGAATATCGATATCGTACTCGCCTATACGCACGCGGGTGCCTGCTACCGGGATCTCCTCCAGCGCTTCCAGAATGACGCCGTTAACAGTACGAGCATCATCTTCCGGTAGATGCCAGTTAAAGGCTTTGTTAATTTCTCGCACGTTGGCAGTGCCATCAATAATCACCGAACCGTCGTTTTGCGGCGTGACCTCTTCGGCAAGTGTTGGCGACATCGACGTGGTGAAATCGCCGACAATCTCTTCGAGAATATCTTCGACCGTCACCAGTCCCTGAATGTCTCCATACTCGTTGACGACCAGTCCGACTTTCTTTTTGTTGCGCTGAAACTTCACCAACTGTGTGCTGAGCGGCGTACCCTCCGGGACAAAATAGATCTCGTCCGCGGCGCGTAGCATGGTTTCTTTGGTGAACTCTTTTTTCTCCGACATGAGTCGCCAGGCTTCACGCACACGCAGCATACTGATGGCGTCGTCCAGCGAATCACGGTAGAGCACGATGCGCCCGTGAGGTGAGTGGGAGAGTTGGCGCAGAATCGATTTCCAGTCATCGTTGATATCAATACCGATAATTTCACTGCGCGGCACCATGATGTCATCGACGGTCATCTTTTCCAGATCGAGCACCGACAGCAGCATATCCTGATTGCGACGGGAAATTTGTGAGCGTGATTCGTGCACGATGGTGCGCAACTCTTCTTTACTCAAAGAGCCGCTGACTACGATATCGGTTTTAATACCCATCATACGCATCAAAATTCGGGTGATGGCATTTAGTAACCAGACTAGCGGCATCATCAGGACTTGTAGCGGCGCCAGTAGAAAACTACTCGGATAGGCGACTTTTTCCGGGTACAGTGCGGCAATGGTTTTCGGCAATACTTCAGCAAAAACCAGCACTACGAAGGTCAGCACGCCAGTCGCAATTGCCACGCCAGCATCGCCATACAAGCGCATCCCGACAATAGTGCCGAGTGCGGAAGCAAGGATATTGACCAGATTATTGCCGATTAACACCAGGCTTATCAGGCGGTCTGGCTTGCGCAGTAATTTTTCGACGCGTTTTGCCGAGCGATTACCTTGCTTCGCCATGTGTCTCAGGCGATAGCGGTTGAGTGTCATCATTCCAGTTTCTGAACCGGAAAAATAGGCTGAAATGACCACCATGATGATCAGAATAATGATCAACGTAGTAGTAGAAATGTGTTCCAGGGGAAACTCCTTTTCTGGGGTTAGCTGATTAACTGCTGGACAATTCGGCTGCCGAAGTAGGCCAGTGTCAGAATGACTGCACCCGCAACGTTAAACCAGACGACGCGGCGTCCACGCCATCCTTCATGATAATGTCCCCACAGCAGCACAATATAGACAAACCACGCCACGATAGAGAGCACGGCCTTGTCGATATTTTCCATGCTAAATAAGTTGTGCATGTAGAACAGGCCAGTGCAAAGAGTGAGCGTTAGCAGCACCACGCCAATCTGCGTGATATGGAACATTTTACGCTCGATACTCATCAATGGAGGCATTTCCTGGTTAAACGCCAGCTTCTTGTTCTTCAGTTGGTAATCAATCCACGCCAGTTGCAGCGCGTACAGGGCAGCGATAATTAGCGTGGCATAGGAAAAAAGCGATAAGCCAATGTGCACCAGCATCCCCGGCGTTGCTTCCAGATGGGTGATGTATTCATTGGGCATGAAGGTCGCCAGCGCCAGGTTGATAAGCGCAAAGGCATAGACAATGGGTAGCAACAACCAGCCACGATTGCGAGAAGCCACAATGGTCATTACCGTACAGATCATCAAACTGACCAATGAACCAACGTTCAGCAGGCTGAGGTTTTGTCCGCTATCACCGTCGGGCAGGATGCGGGCTTCCAGAGCGATTGCGTGGCAGACCAGCGCGATGACCGCAGAAATAATAGCCATGCGCCGCCAGCCGCCGTTTTTTTGCAGCAGACCGGGAACAATCAGCGCAAGACTGACGGAGTAGGCGACAAGCGCGAGCAGAGCAAAAACGGGCATAGTAATGTCGACAGTTTGAGCAATAAGAAAGAGAAGCAGTATAGCGTCAGGTGAACGCTGCTCCAACCGTTGCATAACAACAAAGACGCCTTCATGTTATACTGCGGCAAAATACTGATGATGTGTCGCGATTGCGGCCAACCGTTTCCACCCCAGGCGAGAGACAATGTTTGATAATTTAACCGATCGTTTGTCGCGCACGCTGCGCAATATCAGTGGCCGTGGACGCCTCACTGAAGACAACGTAAAAGATACGCTGCGCGAAGTGCGCATGGCGCTGCTGGAGGCGGACGTCGCTCTGCCGGTAGTGCGTGAGTTTATCAATCGCGTAAAAGAGAAAGCGGTTGGTCATGAAGTTAATAAGAGCCTGACGCCGGGGCAGGAGTTCGTCAAAATTGTCCGTAACGAACTGGTTGCGGCGATGGGCGAAGAGAACCAGACCCTGAACCTGGCTGCGCAACCGCCTGCGGTCGTGCTGATGGCGGGCCTGCAAGGTGCCGGTAAAACAACCAGCGTTGGTAAACTCGGTAAGTTCCTGCGCGAGAAGCACAAGAAGAAAGTGCTGGTGGTTTCTGCCGACGTCTATCGCCCGGCGGCAATCAAACAGCTTGAGACGCTGGCAGAGCAGGTGGGCGTTGATTTCTTCCCTTCTGATGTTGGTCAGAAGCCGGTAGATATCGTTAACGCGGCGCTGAAAGAAGCCAAACTGAAATTCTACGACGTGCTGCTGGTGGATACTGCCGGTCGTCTGCACGTTGACGAAGCGATGATGGACGAGATCAAACAAGTCCATGCGTCGATTAATCCGGTTGAAACCCTGTTTGTGGTCGATGCCATGACCGGTCAGGATGCGGCCAATACGGCAAAAGCATTCAATGAAGCGTTACCGCTTACCGGTGTAGTGTTGACCAAAGTGGACGGCGATGCCCGCGGCGGTGCGGCGCTCTCGGTCAGAGCGGTCACCGGCAAGCCGATCAAGTTTGCGGGCACGGGCGAAAAGCTGACCGATCTGGAAGCGTTCCACCCGGAGCGCATGGCCTCCCGTATTCTCGGCATGGGCGACGTACTGTCACTGATCGAAGATATCGAAAGCAAGGTTGACCGCGCGCAGGCAGAGAAATTAGCCAGCAAGCTGAAAAAAGGCGACGGCTTCGATCTCAACGACTTTCTTGAGCAGCTGCGCCAGATGAAAAATATGGGCGGCATGGCTAGCCTGATGGGCAAGCTACCGGGCATGGGGCAGATCCCGGATAACGTCAAGTCACAGATGGACGATAAAGTGCTGGTGCGTATGGAAGCCATCATCAACTCGATGACGATGAAAGAGCGCGCTAAGCCAGAAATCATCAAAGGTTCGCGTAAGCGTCGTATCGCTGCCGGTTGCGGTATGCAGGTGCAGGACGTTAACCGTCTTCTGAAACAGTTCGACGACATGCAGCGCATGATGAAGAAAATGAAGAAGGGCGGGATGGCGAAGATGATGAGAAGCATGAAAGGGATGATGCCGCCGGGATTTCCTGGTCGCTAAATGACCTTATGCGACAGAGTTATTAACTGCTGATTGCATTTTCTCCAGAAATCAGTAAAATTTTCGGGCTTTTAATATGACACCGGACTCCGTTCCTCGATGGGGTCCGGTTGTTTTATTCACACAAGAGGATGTTATGGTAACTATTCGTTTAGCACGTCACGGCGCTAAAAAGCGTCCGTTCTACCAGGTTGTTGTCGCTGACAGCCGTAATGCACGCAACGGTCGCTTCATCGAGCGCGTTGGTTTCTTCAACCCAATCGCTAGCGAAAAAGAAGAAGGCACTCGCCTGGATCTGGATCGCATCGCTCACTGGGTTGGCCAGGGCGCAACTATTTCTGATCGCGTTGCTGCGCTGATCAAAGAAGTAAACAAAGCAGCTTAATCTGTCACGGTGGTCATGATGAGCAAACAACTCACCGCGCAAGCACCTGTTGATCCCATCGTTTTGGGAAAAATGGGGTCGTCTTACGGTATTCGTGGGTGGCTCAGAGTGTTTTCTTCCACCGAAGACGCCGAAAGCATTTTTGACTATCAGCCCTGGTTTATCCAGAAGGCGGGTCAGTGGCAGCAAGTCCAGCTGGAAAGCTGGAAGCACCACAATCAGGACATGATCATCAAGCTGAAAGGCGTTGACGATCGTGATGCGGCGAACCTGCTGACGAATTGTGAAATTGTCGTGGATTCATCGCAGTTGCCTCAGCTTGAAGAGGGGGACTACTACTGGAAAGACCTGATGGGCTGCCAGGTAGTAACCACTGAAGGCTACGATCTCGGTAAAGTCGTAGATATGATGGAAACCGGATCTAATGACGTTCTCGTCATTAAGGCAAACCTGAAAGATGCGTTTGGTATCAAGGAACGTCTCGTACCGTTCCTCGATGGGCAGGTTATCAAGAAAGTCGATCTCACTACACGTTCAATCGAAGTAGATTGGGATCCTGGTTTTTAAACCACCGGATAAACGGTAAAAGACGGCGCTATGTGGATTGGCATAATTAGCCTGTTTCCTGAAATGTTCCGCGCAATTACCGATTACGGGGTAACTGGCCGGGCAGTTAAAAATGGCCTGCTGAGCATCCAGAGCTGGAGTCCTCGCGACTTCACGCATGACCGGCACCGTACCGTGGACGATCGTCCTTACGGCGGCGGACCGGGGATGTTAATGATGGTGCAACCCTTGCGGGACGCCATTCATGCAGCAAAAGCCGCGGCGGGCGAAGGCGCAAAGGTGATTTATCTGTCACCACACGCAAGCTTGATCAAGCGGGCGTCAGCGAACTGGCAACGAATCAAAAATTGATTCTGGTGTGTGGTCGCTACGAAGGTATAGATGAGCGCGTGATCCAAACCGAAATTGACGAAGAATGGTCAATCGGCGATTACGTTCTCAGTGGTGGTGAGTTACCAGCAATGACGCTGATTGACTCCGTTTCCCGGTTTATTCCGGGAGTACTGGGACATGAAGCCTCGGCAACGGAAGATTCCTTTGCTGAAGGATTGCTGGATTGCCCGCACTATACGCGGCCTGAGGTGTTAGAAGGGATGGAAGTTCCGCCAGTGTTACTGTCGGGCAACCATGCCGAGATACGTCGCTGGCGTTTGAAACAGTCGCTGGGCCGTACCTGGCTTAGAAGACCTGAACTTCTGGAAAACCTGGCTCTGACTGAAGAGCAAGCAAGGTTGCTGGCGGAGTTCAAAACGGAACACGCACAACAGCAACATAAACATGATGGGATGGCGTAAGCCCCCGAGATATCAGTTTACCCAGGATAAGAGATTAAATTATGAGCAACATTATTAAGCAACTTGAACAAGAGCAGATGAAGCAGGACGTACCTTCCTTCCGTCCGGGTGATACCGTGGAAGTGAAAGTATGGGTTGTTGAAGGTTCCAAAAAACGTCTGCAGGCATTCGAGGGCGTGGTTATCGCTATTCGTAACCGCGGTCTGCACTCTGCATTCACTGTTCGTAAAATTTCCAACGGCGAAGGCGTTGAGCGTGTCTTCCAGACTCACTCTCCGGTAGTTGACAGCATTTCTGTCAAACGTCGTGGTGCTGTTCGTAAAGCTAAACTGTACTACCTGCGTGAGCGTACTGGTAAGGCTGCTCGTATCAAAGAGCGTCTTAACTAAGATTTCGCTTAAGCGACATCCTGTTAAGAAGGGCTGGCCAATTGGCTGGCCCTTTTTTTGTCTGTTTGCTCGTGTTTTAAGGGGTTGTAATCACCACTGCGACGCGGCGGTTCTCGGCGCGGCCCTGGGCGGTCTTGTTACTGGCTATGGGATATTTTTTTCCTAAACCCTGAGTGGTGAGATTGCTGCGCGGAATTTGTCCACCCATAGCCCATGCATCGGCCACGACATTCGCCCGTTTCAATGATAAGACTTCGTTGTAACTGTCTTCACCATAGTTGTCGGTGTGTCCATCCATACGGGCATGTGTTAGCCCTGTCGAGGCCAATTTGGCTGCCATGGTTTGGATCTGTTGCTGGCTTTCCGGGAGCAATTTGTAGTCATTTTTTGCAAACAGAATGGCATCTGATAAGCCCAGCGACCAGTCGCCGGCGGATTCAGTAAATCCATAAGATTGCATAGCGGCGACTTGCTCAGGAGTAAACTTTCCCTGAGGGGACTGGCAGCCAGTAAGTATTAGCGAGGTGAAAATCAGGGGTGCTAGCAGGTGCTTTATCATATCGATATATCCTTGTTATCTCACCAGCTTTTCGGCACGCTGGTGTTTGGCCTGATACATATTGTGATCGGCAAGCTCTTGTAAATTTTCCGCAGAGGCGTGCTCAATAGTCATCGCGTAACCAATGCTTAATGTCATGGTAGTCTGATGGCCATTATGAAGATCAAACGGGAGATTAAAAATTTGTGTCAGTGCTGAGCATATCTGCTGCACTTCAGATTCCGACTGTACATCATAGAGCACCATAGCGAATTCATCGCCGCCCAGGCGGTATGCTTTATGTCGCAGCCCGCCAAATTCAGCTAACCGTTTTGCTATTTCAATCAAGACTCTATCGCCCGTCGCATGACCCCAGGTATCATTGATATATTTGAAATTATCGCCATCAAGAAATAGTAACGCCGACGTTTTTCGGGCATCGGAATTGTTCATCAACGTGTTGATGCCGCTACGAAACGCTGCGCGGTTAGCCAGCCCGGTTAATGGGTCATGTAGCGCGGTACGTAGAAGCTGCGCATTTTTGGCCTGTAAACGAAGCTGCCACTCTTCCATTTCATCCAGCAGACTGTTGAAGTCGAGAGCGAAGCGGTGAAACTCAGCGATACGTTCTTCCGAAACTCGTCGGGAAAAATTGCGGTTAGAACGCACATCATGTACGACATCGGTGATATTTTTCAGCGCTTCCACCAGGCCATTGTGCAAATGGCGGGTGAGGGTAATTGCGATGCCTGATGCCAGCAGAATACAACCGGTCAGGACAGCGAGCGAAAACCAGATAAAATGGCTGATTGAACTGTCGCGAGCAGTTAAGCGTACTTCGCCAATAGTTTCACCATTGTGGCGAATCGGCTGAATGATGGGGGCAGGGAAGAGCCAGTGGCTTATGAAATTGCTGAAAGTATCGCCTGGTTCCTTATGGGTGTAATGCCAGGATGCCAGAATATTTTGCTGCTTATCACGCACTTCTGCAGTTGAAAATTGGCCTTGCTGGCCCAGCGCTGCCAGTGTTTCAGTTGCTGCAGGGCCATCGGCAAAAACGACAGCTGCTTCCAGACTGTAAGTCATTGTTGCTGCTGTCAGTGCCAGGTTTTTTTGCGCGTACTGTTTCAGGGTCAGCACTGACGTCACGGAAAGCAGCAGCCAGATCAGCATCATAGTGATAAATATGCTGGTCATACTGATGTTGCGTAATGCTCTTTTAAACGTGGGGCGCTTATTAAGAGAATTATCGTTATCCATCATTTTTCTTCCGTGCGAGCATTAAGACATCCGGGTTGACTTTTACACCGCTACGCGATAAGGCATCCAGGTTTACGGCAAATCTGACGTCATTATTGTGGATGATCAGACAAAAGGCGCTACCAATAATGCACTCGGTATTTTGTTCGGCAATTAATAATAACGCCTTTGACGGATATTGTTCGGTTAATTCCATCTGGAATGTCGGTGACTCGTTGCCAAAATAAAAACCATTGCAGCCTGAAATTATCGCCTCTTGTTGAGTATGAATGATGACAGGCAGATAAGGTAAAGATGTGGCAGCATTTTCTTGTAAGGCGGTACTAAAACGTGAAGATGAAAAGATACATAACTTTGGTGGCCCTGATAGCCCAGGCCAGCGGGTGTAACTGACAATACCGGAAACCATCATACGCACGTTTTTCGCAACGTCAGAAGGTTCCTGAGCGAGTATTGGTGCTCCCGTCAGCAGGAGAATCAGCAGTAAGAACAGTCGGTGAGAAAAACGCATTCAGGGATCCTCACCATCTTCGCTCGAAATGCATCGATATTTTTTCAGAATGCTCATTAAAATATCATCCTTTCATGCGGTCGTCATCAATGTGAGAAATAAAACATAATGAGTAAAATCTCATGCTTAATTGATTTGGGGGGTAATTAATTTAATCGTATTGTGCTGGCATTTTCATCAGCCCCTTTTCGCCATACTTCATGCAGTTGGCTGGTATTTTCAACATTATTGCAGCTGGCAGGAAAGCTTTTACCAGAAAGTCCCCGGGCATAAGTAAAATCGGTCTGGCAAGTTTTCTTTTGCCCTTCGGCATATCCTTTAAGGTATAGACCGCGATCCGCCTGTGAATCGCTAAATGCATCGTCATCTTTAATGGCGCTGCCCGATATCGCATCTTCCATACCAACATCATACCAGTCGGTGCTGGTCAAGGTTGGCGCGTGAGTATAAGGATCAATCTGACATCCGCTAACCAGTAAAGCCAACAAGGGGGCGATAAATTTTTTCATCATTTTTTTCTCCTTTTTCAAAGCATAGCGGATTGTTTTTAAAGCTGGTGTAAATTTATTTATACAGAAATAAGGGGAAAAAGCGCGAATAAATTGCTTGTGTAAAGAAATATGTACGAAATATGGATTGAAAACTTTACTTTATGTGTTATCGTTACGTCATCCTCGCTGAGGATCAACTATCGCAAACGAGCATAAACAGGATCGCCATCATGCAGAAAGACGCGCTGAATAACGTACATATTACCGACGAACAGGTTTTAATGACTCCGGAACAACTGAAGGCCGCTTTTCCATTAAGCCTGCAACAAGAAGCCCAGATTGCTGACTCGCGTAAAACCATTTCAGATATTATCGCCGGGCGCGATCCTCGTCTGCTGGTAGTATGTGGTCCTTGTTCCATTCATGATCCGGAAACTGCTCTGGAATATGCTCGTCGATTTAAAGCCCTTGCCGCAGAGGTCAGCGATAGCCTCTATCTGGTAATGCGCGTCTATTTTGAAAAACCCCGTACCACTGTCGGCTGGAAAGGGTTAATTAACGATCCCCATATGGATGGCTCTTTTGATGTAGAAGCCGGGCTGCAGATCGCGCGTAAATTGCTGCTTGAGCTGGTGAATATGGGACTGCCACTGGCGACGGAAGCGTTAGATCCGAATAGCCCGCAATACCTGGGCGATCTGTTTAGCTGGTCAGCAATTGGTGCTCGTACAACGGAATCGCAAACTCACCGTGAAATGGCCTCCGGGCTTTCCAT
>OMBO01000834.1_pt1 | contig 15316 bp, 14 predicted proteins | sample 1644901 | NCBI WGS metagenome assembly OMBO01 (sample SAMEA103958144, study PRJEB25191) | human gut metagenome | reverse complement strand
GGAACATATCCACCGACACTGCTTTGACATCCGGTCGAGCAAGGTGTTTTCTCTTTTGGTCGGCATGGGAGTCGTGTGCGGTCTTTCCATTTGGGGCAATATCAAGCTTTGGCAGTCCAAACGCCAATATGCGGACGATGCCTTGAAGTTCCGTGTCATCCGTTCATGGGGAGGATGTGACGCAAAGACCATCCTTTGGCTGAATGACATGTTCGACATCCGGCGTGACGAGAAAACCATTGATTGGCTTCGCCAAGAAGCTGATAGATATGACAGTGACTTGAAAGCTGTTTCCGACAGCCTGATGCAGGAAAAGTTGAAAGTGGAACAAATTCAAAAGTAAAATATGGTACAAGTAAAACGCCCGATACGCCTTCCATAAGAATAAAAAATGAGAAGCATGAGAATTTTATAGTTAAGTTTTTATTCGTTCTCATCTTTAATCACTATCTTTGCAAATATCATCAATCTATTATCACATTTTGTAAGACAGAAAAATATGGAAACGGAAAAGATAAACCGATTAAAAATAGTATTAGTGGAACAAGGCAAGACCGGGAAATGGTTGGCCGGACAGTTGGGAAAGAACGAAGCTACTGTTTCCCGGTGGTGTTCCAATACAAGCCAACCCTCATTGGAGATGCTGATGAAGATAGCTGCCATATTGAATGTGGATGCGAGAAGATTGATTAACAATGGAATAGAAGAATAATATCATGGCAAAGAAACAACAGAAAGAGAAAAGCATAGAAGAAACCCTTTGGGAGTCCGCCAATAAATTACGTGGTTCGGTAGAACCGTCGGAATACAAGCATGTCGTATTGAGCCTGATATTCTTGAAATACGCCTATGACCGTTTTGTGGAGCGGCGCAATGAATTGATTGCAGACGGTAAAGGTGCATTTGTAGACCAGCCAGTGTTTTATAATGCCAAAAACATATTTTACTTAAATGAAATCAGCCGTTGGGATTACCTGATGGAGAATGCCAAGCAAAATGACATCGCCATCAAGATAGATGCGGCTTTGGCGCAAGTGGAGAAAGACAACCCTTCGTTGAAAGGAGCTTTGCCGAGCAATTACTATTCCGGATTGGGACTTGACCGCACCAAACTGGCGAGTCTGTTGGATGTTATTGGTAAAATTGATACGCAAAAAGACAAGGAACACGACTTGATAGGGCGTGTCTATGAATACTTCTTGGGTAAGTTTGCTATAGCCGAAGGAAAGGGAAAAGGCGAATATTATACGCCCAAAACGATTGTCAACCTCATTGCAGAGATGATACAGCCCTATCGGGGTAAGATATACGACCCTTGTTGCGGTTCGGGCGGTATGTTCGTTCAGAGCATGAAGTTCATCGAGGCGCACCACGGCAACAAGAAAGATATTTCCGTCTATGGACAGGAATATACCAACACCACCTATAAGCTGGCAAAGATGAATCTTGCCATTCGGGGCATTGCCTGCAATTTGGGCGAACGCGCCGCCGATACGTTCCACGATGATCAGCACAAGGACTTGAAGGCAGACTTTATCATGGCCAATCCGCCTTTTAACCAGAAATCATGGCGTGCTGAGAATGAATTGACCAACGACCCACGTTGGCAGGGGTATGATGTGCCTCCTACGAGTAACGCCAACTATGGCTGGATTCTGAACATCGTGTCTAAATTGTCAGCTAACGGTATGGCAGGGTTCTTACTTGCTAACGGTGCATTAAGCGGTGATAGCACGGAACTGAATATCCGCCGCCAGTTGCTGAAGAACCATTTAGTGGAAGCCATCGTCATTCTTCCGCGCAATATGTTTTATTCTACGGATATCAGCGTGACGCTGTGGATATTGGCAGGCAATCGTAAAGCTCGTACTGTGGAGCAGAACGGCGAATTAGTGAAATACCGCAATCGGGAAGACGAGGCGCTTTTCATCGATTTGCGCCAATGGGGAGAACCGTTCGAGAAGAAGTACATCCAGTTCTCTCCGGAACAAATTGCCCAAATAGCCAATAACTTCCACAACTGGCAGCGCGAAGGTTATGAACAGACTTATCACAATGTGCCCGAATACTGCTATTCCGCCACGTTGGAAGAAATCGAAGCGAAAGGTTGGTCGCTTGTGCCCAGCAAATACATCGAGTTCAAAAACCGAGATGAGGGCATAGACTTTGACACGAAGATGAAACAACTGCAAAGCGAGATGCGCGAACTGCTCCGACAGGAGGAAGAAAGCAAACGGGAATTATCGAACTTGTTTAAGGAATTGGGATATGGACTTGAATAAGGCAGAATATAAACGGCTGGGGAACTATATTCGAGAGGTAGATGTGAGGAACCGAAACTTGGAGGTGACAAAACTATTGGGTGTCAGCATCTCCAAAGAATTCATGCCGTCCATAGCAAATACCATAGGAACGGACATGTCTTCTTATAAGATAGTTGAGCCTCGGCAATTTGCATACGGACCTGTAACCTCACGCAACGGAGACAAGGTTTCTATTGCTTTGTATAAGAACGATGAAAAAGCGATAGTTTCACTAGCTTATACTATATTTGAGGTCAAGAATAAGCAGGAACTTCTTCCCGAATACCTGATGATGTGGTTTCGCCGTCCTGAGTTTGACCGCTATGCCCGTTTCAAGTCACATGGCAGTGCGCGTGAGATTTTCAGTTGGGAAGAAATGTGTGATGTGGAACTGCCCGTTCCTCCAATCGAGCAGCAGCAAAAGATTGTTTCTGAATACGAAGCCGTTACGCGCCGCATCCGCCTCAACGAGCGAATCATCGCCAAGTTGGAAGAAACGGTGCAAGCTCTCTATCGCAAGATGTTTGTGGACGGGATCGATAAGGAGAATCTGCCGGAAGGGTGGAGAATGGGAACGCTGGGAGAGATTGCAGAAATAAATACTGATAATATTTCTGCAAAGGATGAATTTAAAGAAATAAAGTATTTGGATAGTAGTAGTGTGACTCAAAATGTTTTTGATGAATACCAGATTTTTCATGTTCTGCAAGATGAAATTCCAAGTAGGGCAAAAAGGAAAGTCAAACACAATGATATAGTGTATTCTACAGTTCGACCGAATTTAAAGCATTACGGGATTATAAAAGATAATATTGAAAACATGATTGTTTCTACGGCTTTTGCAGTTATACGTTCTCATTGCAGTTCGATTTCAAACGAATTACTTTATCTAATGCTTACAGATGACAAGAACACAGAATATTTACAAGGTATAGCAGAAATGAGTAAGGCTACTTACCCATCAATTACGCCGGAAGATATTTCAGCATTAGAGATTGTCATTCCTATAGAATCTGTGAGCATATCTAATGTAAATCAAAGCATTAAATATTGTTTTGATTTCGTTTATTATAAACACCGAGAGAATAAGAAACTACAAAAATTACAGTCTTTGCTTTTAGTGAAGATGGAACAAAAATAAAAGTATTATAGATATGAGTGAATTACAAGTAAGACACATAGCTTCTATGTTGAAAAAAAGCTATTCAGACAAAATAGATGTATCAGATTGTTTAACAACGAAAATTGAAGATAAAGAGGCACTCCTATTAACAAGAGCTTATGCGGCATATTCACTGCAGGTTATAGCAGGTGTCTCGGAAGATGTCGCTGCAAATTCCATAACAGATGGTTCAAATGATAATGGAATTGATGCTGTTTTATTTGACCAGATAACTAAAATATTATGGCTAGTTCAAAGTAAATGGAAAAGAAAAGGCACAGGAGAACCAGAATCCGGAGATACTCTTAAGTTTTGTTCCGGCATTAGAAAAATCATTGAAAATGATTTTGATTCATTTAATAATAAGATAAAAATGAAACAAGATGACATAGAAGATGCTCTCAATGATTATACTGTTAAAATTCATCTAATACTTGCTTATACAGGTGATGATAAATTATCTACTCATAATAGTGATGCAATTAATAGATTATTAAAAGATATAAACGAAGATTCAGAAGAGTTGATTTCTTTTGAAACATTTACTTTATCAAAAGCCCATAAAGCATTAGCAGGTTTATCAGAAGGGCAGCCCATAAACAGTGAAATAACTGTAGAGCATTTTGAAAAAATTGATACACCATACAAAATGATTTATGGAATCGTCAATGGTAGTGTCTTTGCTCAATTATGGGATAAATATAGGAATAAACTATTTAATGAAAATATACGAGGTTTTTTAGGAGACAGTGTTGTTAACGAAGATATGCAAAATACCATTTTACAATATCCTGAAAACTTCCTTTATTACAATAATGGAATTACATTATTATGTGATTCATTTGTAAAAAAGCCTCTTGTTCAACAAAATGCTGGTACGTTTGATGCTAAGAACCTTAAGGTCGTAAACGGTGCTCAAACTGTAGGTACTATAGGGAAGGCATATAATCAAAGCCCTGATTCTGTTGAAAAAATATGGGTGTCTGTTAAGTTGATATCTTTGGAAAATTGCCCTCAAGAATTTGGAGAAAATGTCACAAAAAAAACAAATACACAGAATAGAATAGAAAAAAGAGATTTTGTATCACTTGATCCATTACAAGATAAATTAAAAACTGAGTTAGCAATATTAGGTGTAGATTATCATATAAAGCGATATGCAAGAATGAATGTTAATGATACTTCATGTACCGTTGAAGATGCTATTGTTGCTGTTGGATGCTCTTTATCTAATATAGATATTACAGTGACTGCAAAACGTGAAGTTGGTTTATTATGGAATGATATAAATCAAGAACCCTATACATTAATTATTAATGAAAAGTTGACCGCCATAAAGGTTTGGCGATGTGTGCAAATCATGAGAAAACTTAATAATTACATTAAAGTCTACTCAAAAAATAAAAAAGGAAAAGAAAAACAATGCCTAATTCATTCGAATAGATTTGTTTTACACATTTTGTTAAACAAGAATGCATCTTTACTAGACGATGAAAGTATAGATTTTGATTCATATTTAGAAAGTGAAGTACAACAAGATATAGAAACAATAGAAAAGAAAATAGTCTCTGCTATAGAAAAGAAATATAAGACATCATTAGTACATCAAGTATTTAGGAATTATACGAAATGTAGAGATTTACAAGCTCTATTATTAAAATAACGTCATTATGCCACACTTCAACGAACACGCCCTCGAACTATCCATTATGGAGTTGTTCCAGCAAGAGGGTTACATATATACCAATGGAAAAGAAATCCATAAAGAAGTGAGTGATGTCTTGCTTCGGGATGATATGCGCTTGTATCTCCGCAACCGATATAAAGCCGACGGCATTACGCCTTTGGAGATTGAGCGCGTACTTGCCAAGCTGACTGCCAATGTGGGCTTCTCCTTATATGAGCAGAATCACCATACTTATTGGCTGATGACGGAGGGCTTTTCGTTGAAGCGTGAGGATGCGGCTTTGCCGGATTTGTTTATCGAGCCGATAGATTTTAACAAGGGTGGAATAAAAAACAACCTGTTTCGTATCGTTAACCAATTGGAGATACAAGGCTCGGAACGGCGCATCCCCGATGGGATTGTCTATGTGAACGGTCTGCCTGTGGTGGTATTGGAGTTCAAGAGTGCCGTGAAGGAAGACACCACCATCATGGATGCCTATACGCAACTCACCGTACGCTATCGCCGTGACATTCCCGACTTGTTCAAATACAATGCTTTTGTGGTGATTAGCGACGGGGTGAACAACAAATACGGGTCGCTGTTTTCGCCTTACGACTTCTTCTATGCGTGGCGGAAAGTAGAATCAAACGACAAGGCCACAGACGGCATCAATTCTCTTTTGACAATGGTAAAAGGCTTATTCCGAAAAGAAAGGCTGCTGAGCGTGATAAAGGATTTCGTGTTCTTCCCCGATTCATCGAAGAACGAGAAGAAGGTGGTTTGCCGCTATCCGCAATTCTTTGCCACGCACAAGCTGTTTGATAATATTCGCTTGCACTCCAAACTTCAGGAAGGTGGCGATGGAAAAGGAGGCACGTACTTTGGAGCAACAGGCTGCGGCAAGAGCATCACGATGCTGTTCCTCAGCCGTATGCTGATGCGGAGCAAGGATTTTGCCAGTCCTACGATTGTGTTGATAACCGACCGTACCGACTTGGACGACCAGCTTTCCAAACTGTTTGGTACGGCCAAGAAGTTCATCGGTGATGAATGCGTGGTGGAAGTAGAAAGCCGAGACAAGTTGCGCGAACATTTAGCTGGACGAACCAGTGGAGGCGTATTTCTGACCACTATCCATAAGTTTACGGAAGACACGCGGCTTTTGTCGGAACGGGCTAATATCATCTGCATCTCAGACGAGGCGCACCGTTCGCAGACAAACCTCTCCTTGCAGGTCAAGCAGACGGATAAGGGCGTAAGGCGCAACTACGGATTTGCCAAGTATCTGCACGATTCGTTGCCTAATGCCACGTACGTAGGCTTTACGGGCACACCGATTGATGCCACGATAGATGTGTTTGGCGAGATAGTGGATGCCTATACGATGACTGAATCAGTAACCGATGAGATTACACGGCGCATCGTTTACGAAGGACGTGCCGCCAAGGTATTGCTCGACAACAAGAAATTGCAGGAGATAGAACAGTATTACAAGCAATGCGCCGAAGAAGGAGCGAATGAATACCAAATAGAAGAAAGCAAAAAAGCCGTCACCAAGATGGAGCGCATCTTGGGAGACTCCGACCGTCTGCAAGCAGTGGCGGAAGATTTCATTACCCACTATGAGAAACGAGTGGAAGAAGGAAGTACGGTAGAAGGCAAGGCTATGTTCGTCTGTTCCAACCGAATCATCGCTTTCAGCCTTTATAAAAAGATTATCGACTTGCGTCCCAAATGGGCAAAAATACCCGGCGAAGAAGTGCATGAGGACCATTATATGATGGCAGCAGAGCCACGTGTCCCATATGGGAATCAGGAGCCACCTATCGAGAAGATAAAGCTGATAATGACCCGAAGCAAAGATGATGAACCTGAACTTTACAATCTACTGGGAACGGATGAAGACCGCCGCGCCTTTGCAGAGGAATTCAAGAAGCCTAAATCTAACTTCAAGATTGCCATTGTGGTGGACATGTGGACAACGGGATTCGATGTGGATTGCTTGGATACGATGTATATAGACAAACCTCTTCAACAGCATACCTTGGTGCAGACCATCTCACGTGTGAACCGTGTCTATCCGGGAAAGGAGAAAGGCTTGGTGGTGGACTATATTGGCATTAAGAGCAATATGAATGTGGCGTTGAAACGCTATGCGCAGGGAGATGCCAACTTGGATTCGGTGGAAAGCATCGAGCAATCCGTTACGATGGTTAAAGATGAATTGGACATTATCCGACGGATGTTCGGGGGATTTGATTACTCAGTATTTATAACCGGGACACCCTTGGAACAATTGGATTGCTTGAACAGAGGAGCCGAGTTCATGCAACGCACCAAGGAACAAGAAAACTTGTTCATGGGACATGCCAAGAAACTGAAATCGGCCTTCAATCTGTGCAGTAACAATGAAGAAATCAGTGAGTCGGAACGTGAGGAAATCCATTATTTCACTGGTGTGCGTTCCATTATCTACAAACTGATCATTGGCGGCACACCGGACGCTTCGCAGATAAACCGTCGTGTCAGCGAGATGATTGAAGAAGCGATACAATCCGAAGGCGTAGAGGAAATCATCCAAATAGGCAACGACAAAGAAAACTTGGATGTACTGAGTGAGGAGTATATGGAACGCCTCGGTAAGCTGAAGTTGCCTAACACTAAGGTGAAACTGATGGAACGTCTGTTGAAAACCGTTATCACGGAATTTAAGAAGGTAAACAAAGTAAAAGGCGTGGACTTCTCCAAACGCCTGAATGCCTTGATGGACAAATACAATGACCGCCGGGATAGTGCTATTTTTGCGGATGAAGTGTTGACGGAAGTAGCCAATCAGATGGCAGACTTATTGAAAGAGTTGAACAAGGAAAAGAAGTCTTTCTTTGATTTGGGCATCAGCTACGAAGAAAAAGCTTTTTACGACATTCTTAAATCCATAGCCAAGCAGTTCGGCTTTGAATATCCGGAAGAGAAGCTCTTGAAACTTGCGGCAGAAATTAAGAAGATAGTAGCGGATAAGTCCAAGTACACGGATTGGTCCACTCGTGACGACATAAAGGCGGAACTGAAAATGGATTTGATTTTGGTTTTGGCCGAATATGGCTATCCTCCTGTGACGAATGATGAAGTATTCAAGGAGATTCTGGAACAGGCGGAGAATTTCAAAAAGTATAATGGATAAAATGACTAATATGAAAGATACAATAAAAGGTATTATAATTGGAGTTGTCAGTAGCTTAATAGCATCCGGTATTATTTATGGGACAACAGAGAAGTTTTTGTGGAATATTCAATTACCCCTATGGGGTTGGCTCGTACTAACACTTGTCATTCTTTTTGCATTTTATTTTATCAAGCGTCTTATACTATTACATAAAATACGAGATATTATTTCCGAATATACAGAAGGTGCTTTTGGAGATTCCTATGTTTATACATGGGAATTCAAACGAAATAGGAAAGGGCAATATAGTGTTTATGGATATGAAGCGACAAAAATAGCTTTGAAAAAGTCATTAGCAGAACAGAATAATGAGCATATTTTTACTTGTGGACATGAAGTACCCGAACAAATAATAAAAATGATGATACAGTTGACTTTAATGTCAATGATAAAGAAGCGATTAGGTGTTTTGTTACGACCTACATTAGAATACTTACATTGGATAGAAAATTCTCAGTGTCACAAATTACTTCATTAAAAAGCTATGAATACCGAATCCCAAAATATAGAATTCAAAGAATCTTGGCGCGACGAATACCAGAAATGGATTTGTGGCTTTGCCAACGCACAAGGTGGTATGCTCTACATCGGCATAAAAGACAATGGTGAGGTATGCGGTGTACAAGATGCCAAAAAGCTGATGGAAGACATTCCCAACAAGGTACGTGATATGCTTGGTATCTTGGTAGAGGTTAATCTGAAAGGGAAAGACGAGAAACAATATCTGGAAATTGCGACAGAAGCATATTCCTATCCTATCAGTTTTCGAGGCAAGTATTACCAACGAAGTGGTGCAACCAATCAGGAACTGAAAGGGGCTGCACTCGACCGTTTCATGCTTCGTAAGCAAGACATGGGACGGGGTGCCCGTACCTTATCTGAAAGCGGAGGACTTGGACAACGCCACGTTTGATTTGTTCCGCAAGTATGCCAAACGGAGCGGACGCATGGAGGAAGCGGACTTAATGGACGATAATCATGGACTGTTGGAGAAGCTCCGACTTTATGAAGGCAGTTACTTGAAACGTGCTGCTGCCTTACTATTCCATCCCGACCCGGAAAAGTATGTGACCGGAGCATTTGTAAAGGTTGGCTTCTTCCGTGAAGGTATGGATTTGGTGTATCAGGACGAAGTGCATGGCAATCTGTTCCAGCAAATTGTAAAACTGATGGACTTGCTGTGTACCAAGTACATGAAAGCCATCATTACCTACGAAGGCATCCAACGGATAGAAACACTGCCCATGCCTCGTGAGGCTTTGCGCGAGGCATTATTGAATGCCTGCATCAACAAAGACTATGCAGAACCTTCTCCCATCCAAATCCGCGTGTATGAAAACAAGTTGGAAATAATAAACGGTGGAGTATTGCCCGAAGGGTGGACGGTGGAAACCTTATTGTCCTCGCATCGGAGTATGCCTTACAACCCTGATATTGCCAACACCTTCTTCCGTGCTGGTGAGATTGAAGCATGGGGACGTGGCATCGAGCGTATCATTACGGCTTGTAAGAATGACGGATTCTCCACGCCGGAATTCCGTTATGATGCTTCGGGTATCTGGACAACGTTCAAGTTTGAATACCCGGAAAGGGCTACGACCCAATACGACCCAGAAACGACCCAAAAGAACGACCCAGAAACGACCAGAAACCGACCAGAAACCGACCAGCAAAAGCAAGAAAACGCCATTCTTGAACTAATTAAAGAGAATCCTTATATACAAAGAAAAGAATTGGTAAGTCGCTTAGGCATACATGAAAGCAGCGTAAAACGTCGGTTGGCTTCACTCCAAGAAAAGGGGATAATCAGACATGTCGGTCCGAATAAAGGCGGCTATTGGGAAGTCCAAAAAGGATTTTGAACCAAGGTGGAGAAGTTTTCATGATTACATGCCTGACTTTCAAAAGAAAGCAGTATATTTGTAATCGATAAAGGAACCTTCCACGCAATCTGACGCAGAACGCTGCAACAATCCGGTGGAGCAATAGCGGGAGATTACACTACTTGCTGATTCATAAATCAAAGATATTCAGCCACTTGAAAGGATAGTTCGATTCCAGGTGGAAATATAATTTTCCGGAGACATGGCATGATTACGGTTCAATGCCGCCTCCCTGATATAGACCGCCAGACTCCGGCCGGACTTCCTTGCTCTGAATCTGATAGCCTCGTAGCTGACAGGGGAGAACTTCACTGTCACTCCCTTGGTCAGCTTCCGCGTCCTGCCCAGTGCCGGACGGCCGCGTTTTTTCTTCATCCCATTCACATCCTTTGTCATATGTTTTTTCTTTTTCGTCCGTACTTCTTTCATTTCGGAATCTGCGACCGGCGGGAGTGGATTTGCCCTCCCTGCAACCGCCGGGCGCAGGGAAACAAGGGTTTTCGGGAATCCGGAAACATACCCTTGCTATTACTTTGCAGTAATAATGACCGGTTTCCATTACATGTCAACCGATCACGACACATAGCCGTGTCAAAGCCATAAGTTGATTCTTAAAAATTATATATTGTAAGCAGCTACAGGGTGAACAAAATAACCTTCGAGGTGAAAGACCCATGGGAGCATTTGTCCCTGTAGCCGGCTATTACACTGAATCCAACCTTTAAAACACAGGAAATATTAGTATCAATGTTTTCTGATAACCGTTTCCATTCTTAGTCCGAAAGGCGACAATGAAAGTATATCCGTCAGTGGCGTACATATATTTTCTATAGTCATCCATCCCGGCAGTCATTCACTCGGTCTGACAGTCATCCGGTCTGACATTAATGACCGGTTATAACCGTTAATGGTTGGTTATAACCGTCAATGGCCGGTTGCAGTCATTAATGGTCGGTTACATTCTCCGACACCAACATAGCGACCTGCTTGCCTTCACCCGGCTGGGCGGCAAGATACTGTACCGTTTTTCCGACACCGAAAAGTCGCTTGACGGCTGCTACCGGGAGGCTTTCCATCGGATGAACGACTTTAATTTGCTCATAAAGTATTTATACACAGAGTGTTTTTCTTTATAAATTATGATCCGGTGACAACATTGGCATAACATGGCGGGACATGGAAACATTTTTCCGGTATGGCAATAAGATACAGGGATTCCGTTATAAAAAAAGGCCCTTATTTTATTATGTCATTATGTTATTCTGAAATTGGGGCGGGTCGTTCGTGTACCGGTGGGACGATCCGTTCCCGTAATAGCGGTACATCCCGTACTGATATCATTATCCTCCGGCAATGCCGTTTCCCGGTCTTGCCGGAGTGACCTTATGCCGGCTGGTGACAACCGCATGTCCGTGCGTAAACATGGCGGCGCATAAAAACAGGCACACCCTCCGGGCTCCTGTCCCGTCGGATGCGCCTGTCTCCATCATGTCATATACAGCCGGACTCCTCCGGCCCATGCCTCTATCTGAGTATCGGATTCGAGAGCAGTATCTTGTAATAGGCCACCCCGCCAATCTCTACCGGCATCCTCGCCATCATGAACTGCACGCTCTTCCTCTCCACCTTCGCCTGCCGCATGAGCCTCTGCACGATAAACCCCGCCGAGAACCTTGCGCATCTTTTGTCCTTCCAGACGATGAACCCCTCGCTGTCATCGGCCCGGCAGATATACCAGTCACCCGTCTCGTCATCGTGGGCGAAGTTCACCCGTCCACCGCCGAGGATTCCCAATTCGATTGACATCGTCTTTGACAGATAGACGGTTCCCCTGCTGTCAAGGTTGATGGTCCGCTTACCCTTGTATATGACTTCCTGCGGACGGGAGTTTTCCCTGTTGTATACTATCAGTGTCATAATTGTCTTTCTTTTATCGGTTGAACTGTTTTCGTTTTTTTTCAATACATGAAGCTTTCCACCGCCAGCATCTGGCTTCTCCATGCGAAACTGTTGTGGGTACGTACCGCGTCCACCATCCTGCATACTTTCTGCGATATGGCCGATGCTGAGATACCCATGCATTCCGCCAGTGCCTTGAACGAGAACTGCGCCTCATAGAACCGAAGCATGAACATCCGGTATTCCTCGTAGGAGAACTTCTGCCTTACGAAGCGCAGTATGTCCTTAACCAGCCTCTCGCACCCGTTCAGGTCGTCCTCGGAAAGGAATTTTGCCTCCTCGCCACATCGGAGGAAGAAATCGTCTTCAGGGTGTGCATACCGGTTCTCCCTTTTAATCTTTACCAGGGCCGCCTTTTTGTAGCATCCGATGAAATACGCGTCATAGTCTGTTATGTCCTTTCCGGGAACCAGCACCTGCTTTCTTACAAAAAGGTAGGTGTCATGGAAATTGTCCTCGTCCAGCATTCCGTACCGGCGTAACGTCCCTCTCAATCTGTCATAGGATGCAGTGAACCACTCGTTGAACAGTCTTTCCTTTTCTGCGCTCTTGTCTGCCATAGCCTTATATTTTTTTGAGTTATACATGGCCTACACGGGTAGGCATTCTTATTTCTTGTGCTTCCTCCAGTTTGTTTTTCGGCGGTCTCCGGCAAGGCTTGCCGTGAAAAAATACGCTCACGCGAAGCGTGAGGAAGATTTTTTCACGAGCAACCAGCCCGAAGGGCCGCCTTGCGGGACCGGCCTGAAAAACAACTATTTTTGCCGCAAGAAATGAGGATGACGGATTCCATCTGTCTATTGCCTGTCCGGTGAGAATCTAAAATTCCATACATTTTTTCTGTCTTCGGCATATTTGGAGAAATATTCAAGGATATGGAATGAGAACGGCAATACGTGATATTACAGAAGGAGTGGAAATGGGAAGCGTGCCCGGGCTTTCATGCAGTTTATACGGCGGTGTTGATTTTGGGGAGGATTACAGGATGGTGACAGGAAGGTCGGCTGTCGGAAAAATTGCGTGTGTGTTGCCTCCTCCGGAATACGGAGTCCTTTAAAATCATGGAAGAACTCATTCGGGAGTGTGTTGTTGTGGCACGCAATATCAGACCTAAAACCGTCCCGTAACTTCAAAAGGGCCATTGACGAAAGCGTTTACAGCCAGAACCGGCTTGATTTCAAACGGTCTCAAACAGGGAGAAGCAATTCCGGCGGACGTGGATATGGGCAAACCACCCGTACATGCAATGCAGAGGGAGCAGGAGAGCCTTCACCACAGCCGGAGAGGAAAGCGGTTTCATGCCGGGATACGGCATGAAAAGGGGCTCCGGGATAGTTTTATCTCTTGTTGCACATGCACTACGTCGGTCGCAGTTTTCGCCTTCTGAATCAATTTTCCCGTCCGTCACCCGCGCATTCGGAGCGTTTTTCCGGCAGAAAATTTCGCCGTACGGAAATTTTCTGCCGGAAACCGAAGGGAAAACGCGCAGATCCGCGGGGACGGCGGAACTTTGATGAAGAAGGGGAAAATCGCCCGTTCCGTAAATGCCTTCCCTCAGATGGCATCGCATATCTCCTTCTCCATCTTTTCCAGCTTATGGGACAGGACTTCCATGTCGCTGCTGATCTTCTGGTTGGTTATCCGGGCATATATCTGAGTGGTTTTCAAATCCGTATGACCTAAAAGACGGCTTACGGTCTCGATGGGCACACCGTGCGAGAGCAGCACGGTGGTGGCGTTCGTATGCCGGGCCACATGGTAGGTCAGCCGTATCTTAAAACCGCACTGCCTGCCAAGTTCCTTCAATATGGTGTTGCATCTGCCGTTGCTCGGTACCGGAAATACATGACCGTCCTTGGACAGTCCCTTATACTTCTCTATGATGCGCTTGGGCACGTCCAGCAGGCGGATGTTGGACTCGGTGTTCGTCTTCCGGCGGCGGGTGATGATCCAGAGGTTGTCGTCGAAGAAGGTCTGGAGCCGGTCGGTCGTCAGCGCCTTCACGTCCGCGTATGCCAGTCCGGTAAACACCGAGAAGATGAAGAGGTCACGTACCAGTTCGCAGGTTCCGCTTTTCACCGGGGCTTCCATCAACGTCTGTATCTCACGCTCCGTCAGGTAGCCCCGGTCAACGCTCTCGAAGGAGTTGATGTACCCGGCGAAGGGGTTGAAGGGTAGCGCGCCGCTGTTGCGGGCGATGGAGATGATGTGCTTGAGCCCGATCATGTAACCCCATACGGTATTGGTGCGGCATTTCTTCTCCGTACGCAGGAAATACTCGAAGTTGTTGATGAAGGTCAGGTTGAGTTCCTTCAGGGGGATGTCGTCACGGTGGTACACTTTCGGGACGAACTCGCACAGGTGCTTGTATATGGTACGGTAGCGGTTGTATGTCCCCTGCACGCGGCTGTGTCCCACTTTCTTGATGAACTCCTCGTTGTGCTGCTCGAAGAGCTTCAGCAGCGTCTCGCGTTTCACGCCCAGCCCGAGGCAGGCGTCCCTCAGCCTGGCGGCGGTGACATAGCCGTCGGACTGCATCAGTTCCTGGTAACGGCGGTTCACGTCCACACGTATCCGGTCAACCGCCGCATTGATTTTCTGTGCCTCGGCGCTCTTGCCCGTGGCACGTGCCGTTTTCACGTCCCAAAGTTTCGGGGGTACGTCCAGCTTGCAGCTGAACTGCTTGATTTCGCCGTCCACCGTAAGACGACACATCAGGGGGAGATAGCCGTTGGCTCTCTCGCTGCCCTTCTTCACGTAGAAGAGGATTTTGAAAGTCGATCTGCTCATACTCGTTTTCATACTTTTTTGATTGTTACAAAGTTAATATCAAGCGAGTTGTCTCCAAGTATGAAAAACCGTGCAAATTGCTGAAATAGAACCTATTGTGCCGTTTCTTGTTCCTATTGTATCAGTAACGATATGGGAACTGAAGTCTTTCGCAACTTTTATCGAACCTCCTTTTTCAGCTTATGCAGTATTATGAGCTAAACACCTAACTGATTAGTGGACTGCATTTTTGCTGTATTATCATTAACCTTGCCTTTTTCTTTTACGTTTAATATAAATTTAGAAGAAGGACAAATATAACTAAGGCAAAATGACAAAAGAAAAAAC